>OLOT01001308.1_pt1 | contig 15051 bp, 13 predicted proteins | sample 1671991 | NCBI WGS metagenome assembly OLOT01 (sample SAMEA3136634, study PRJEB25190) | human gut metagenome | biome: human gut; feature: human-associated habitat; material: faeces | place: Austria | collected 2013
CATGGAAAACGACTGCGTGACAAAAACAGAGTTCGGCCTGCTGCGCCGCTTGGACCCGCCCTTCCCGGAGCAGACGCAGGGGCAGAGGATGATGTAAGCAAAAGCGGCTCGATCCATTTGGAACGAGCCGCTTGATAGGCAGACAAACTGAAATCCGTCTATGCCCAGATTGCCATTGCCAGCGTACCACAAACCATCAGCAAAAGACCGGCAAACGCCTTCTTTGTAAGCTTTTCTTTGAATACAAAGTACGAGAAGCCGATTGATATCAAGATACTCAGCTTGTCGATCGGAACGACGACGCTGACGATGCCGTTCTGTATCGCATAATAATAGCACAGCCAGCTGCCTCCCGTGGCAAGTCCCGAAAGAGCAATAAACACAAGCTCTGTTTTGTCAATGCTTTTTACCTGCGATTGCTTACCTTTCATGAACACGATGAGCCATGCCATCACCAATACAACGCCGGTGCGAATCGCCGTACCGAGATTTGACTCAACATTGCTGATACCCACTTTGGCAAGTATCGATGTCAGTGCCGCAAACAAAGCAGAGCCGATTGCATACGGCAGCCATGCGGACCTTTCGTTTTTCGCTCCGGAGTTCTTTTTTTCAATCATCAGAAACACGCCCACGGCAAGCAGCGCCGTGCCGATCAGTTTGACGGCAAGATGATTGGTTTCTTTGAAGAGAATGATCGCAAGAAGAACCGTAAGGACGGCGCTTGATTTGTCGATCGGAACGACCTTATTGACATCTCCGATCGACAACGCTTTAAAATAGCACATCCAGGAGGCACCGGTCGCAAGTCCGGATAGAATTAAAAAAATCAGAGACTTTGATGCTATTGCGGTTATCGTATTTGCCGAGCCGACAACGAATACCATGATCCACGAAAAAAGCAAAACAACAATGGTACGCAGTGCGGTTGCGATATCCGAATCCGTTTTTTTAATGCCGCATTTAGCTAATACCGAGGTCAGACCCGCAAAAACGGCAGATAATACCGCCATGAAAAGCCAAAGCACTTCTATTCTCACTCCTTCACAAATCCCGATTAGTTTGCCACATCATAGCACACCCCCCAAAATGTGTAAAGCCAAATTCTACACCGAAAGGAGACCAAAATCTTGAAAAATGCAACACAATTCCATATCCGACCTACCCGCCCGGAAGAGGCGGGCTTATTTTATGCCCAGCACCCCGAAGAAGATAAGCGCCTTGGCGCTGTCGGCCATGTCCGCATGGACTTCGGGCGCAGCGGCAACGAGTTCTGGCATACATGGTGGCCCCGTGGCCCGGAGGAGCTGAACAGCCCCGCATTCAAGCTGGAGCTGCAGGAGGTCGTGGACACGCTGCGGGAGAGTGTGCTGAAAAACCGCTTCGCTATGGAGCGTTTCTGCTATGAACACGGCGGGAAAATCAGCGGCGGCTGGACACAGAACTACGGTTACATTGTGGAAACGGAGCATTACCGCTACTGCCTGCGCTGCAATCCGTCTCCTGGAGATTATAACTGCTACTGTACGGCCTATGATCTGGATGTCCAGCGGCAGAACATGGCGCGGGAAGAAGCACCTTGCATGGAGATGGGAGGCCTGATATGAGCATGGGAGCGGCTTGTGCCAGAGCGCCTCCCACCTTGTCAGCGCATTGTAAATCTTTCCGTTGACTTACGGATGGTTGTGTGGTAGTTGTTTGTGCTACCCAAAACACTGAAAGGAGAAACGCACATGAAAAAGAGGATCATGACCCTGATGACGGGGATGCTCCTGCTGCTCACGGCCTGCGGGCAGACGGGGGACCGCTCCGCATCGACGATGCTGCCGGTGGCGGCGGTACAGAGCGCAGCGCAGGCCATCGCGCCTGTCGAGGACAAGGTGCAGGAAGATACGGAGAGCCTGTCTGCTGAGGAAACTGTCGAGGAAACCAAGGACGTAGGCGATGAGGAGACTCCGAACCCCACTGAGGACGCGGAAACACCCTCCACCAAGGCAGAGGGAACACCGTCCGCACCTGCCGGCGAGGAACAGCCGGACGCACCGAAACAGCCGACTGTCCCTGGTCAGGCGGAGATTTCTGCACCGCAGCCGGAGCCTGCACCGAGTGAAGCCGAACCTACCCCTGCGCCGGTACAGGAGCCGGAACCTGCACCCGCCCCCGAACCTGAACCTGAGCCGGAGTATAAACCGGCGGACCGCTGGGCGGCTGTTGAGGCGGCCAATGCCTATGCCACCGCACAGTACGGCGTCATCACAGACGTCAGCTTGACCATGGGCAACAGCGCGTACCGCTTCCCCGCATCGGTAGCGGCGGACGCCTCCCAGGAGACACTGGAGGCCAAGGCGCGGGACATGGTGGACTACACCTTCCGCCAACTCATGATGCAGGCCGGTGTGGACACGCTGACCGATGCCGGCCTCCGCTGTAACGTCTGCATCGTGGAGGACGGTGCAAGCCTGCTCATCTATGTCCTCTACGCCGGTTAAGAAAAACGATACGCAAGACCTCTCTGGAAACAGAGAGGTCTTATCTTTTGTAAAGGAGGAAGCCATTTGAAAGTATTCAAACACATGACAGCCCTTGTGCTGGCACTGGTCATGGCGGCAGCACTGGCGGTAACCGCTTATGCTGCTACTGTAACGGTCAAATACAGGGAGTTCGTGTATTCCAGCCAGATCACCTTCCGGCAGTACGATTACAGCCAAAGTACGTCCCCGACTATTGTCAACATGACTATCTCAGCTACCAGCAGTCTCGGCAGCGGCAGTGCCCTGTACCACGTCAAGTATGCCAACGGAACGGTGGCGTATTGCATCCAGCCCGGCGTTCATTCCGATGACAGCGGCAGCTATGTCCAGGGCAGCAGCGGTTGCTGGTACAATCTGCCTGCATCTGTGCAGAGCGCTATCGCGCTGGCGCTGGCCTGCGGTTATCCCAGCGCCGATTACGGTACGGCGTCCGGCGACCGTAACAGCAGTGCCATCATCAATGCAGAGAAATGGGCAGCAACACAGGCCATCATCTGGGAGCTTATCTGCGAATACCGCAGCGCCTACACCTATGATGACTGGGGCTACAGCCCGTTCTATGACTGCGTGGATACCAGCCGGTATCCCACATTTGAATTATGGTACGATGAGATCGCGGCGGCGATGCAGTCGGCAAACGAGATCCCCAGCTTCGCAGCATACGCCGAACTCTGGGCTGATGTAATCGAGCTAAAGCGGAACGCTGCGGGCAGCTACACGGCCAGTGTCACGGACACCAATGGCGTATTGAGCGCCTACAACTTCACCGCCAACAGCGGTAACGGCGTTACCTTTACGCGAAAGGGCAACACCCTGACCATCACGGCCACGGCTGCGGCGGCCAAGAATTTGCTCGGTGAGAAAACGTATTCCGCCACCGGCAGTTCCTTTGAAATGAATCCGGACGAGGCGGTGCTGTGTTGGTATGACAGAACAGGCCGGTATCAGGCGATGGCCAGCTACACCGGCGTCGGGCGTGACCCCGTGCGGGTGTATATCAAGATCAGGGCTGTGGAGGAAAAAGGCAGCCTGACCATCAACAAGGTGGATGCGGAGACTGGTAAGGCTCTGGCGGGCGTGACTTACCGGCTATACGACAGCACGGGGAAAAAGGTGATGGATGCTACCACCGGCGCGGACGGCAAGGCAGTGTTCAAGGATCTTTCCCAGGGCAAGTACAGCTATCAAGAGATCAGCGCCCCCAGCGGCTATGTAGTGGACAACACCAAGTATCAAATTACCATTACGTCCACGGCGCTGAACATTACGCAGAAAAGAACCAACACACCTGCCAAGGCCAGCGTCGAAATTGTCAAGGTCGATGGAGACAATAAGACACCGCTGCAAGGTGCGGGCTTCCGACTGTACGATGCTTCCGGCAAACAGGTCGCGGAGGGCTACACGGATGTCAACGGAAAGCTGACCTTTTCCGGCCTGCGGCTGGGCAGCTATACCTATAAGGAGTTCAAAGCGCCGGACGGATACGTTTTGGACAACACGGCGTACTCTGCTGTGCTGAATAAAAACGGGCAGGTGCTGAAAGTTACCCGCGAGAACGCGCCGGTCAAGGGCGGCATCGAAATTCTGAAGGTAGACGCCGACACCAAGCAGCCGTTGGCCGGCGTGGTGTATCGGCTTTTCGATGCCAATGGAAATAAGATTGCGGACGGTACGACCGATGCCAATGGCAGGGTGACGTTCTCTGGCCTGAGACTCGGTAAATACTTCTATCAGGAAATCAGCACCGTGGACGGCTATGTGCTGGATAAGACAAGATACGATTTCAGCTTGACTGCAGCAAACCTCAATATCAAAGTCACCCGCGAAAACGTACTTGCCAAGGGCAGTATTACCGTCCGCAAGGTGGATGTCACGGGCGCACCTCTTGCCGGTGCGGAGCTGCTGCTGGAGACTTCCGCGGATGGTCAGAACTGGACGGAGGTAAGCAAAATTACCACCGACAAGACCGGCGTCGCCAAGTGGAGCGACCTCAAGATCGGTGTGCAGTACCGCGTGACGGAAACCAAAGCTCCGGCAGGGTACACGCTGCTGACTGAGCCGCTGTTCACAGGAACGTTGGACATCAATGACCGAGACATTACCATCACTGCCTGCAACAATGCGGGATTCGTCCTGCCGTTCACAGGCGGCAACGGTTCTATTGCATCCATTATGTTTGCAGTACTCGTGCTTTGCACGGGTGTTTATTTTTGCAAAAAATCTAACATCGAAAAGGAGAACAACTGAACATGAAAAAGACCCATCGCGTGTTGGCGCTGCTGATGGCGGCGCTCATGGCCATCGGCCTGATGACTACGGCATTTGCCGAGCCGACCATCGACCCCAGCAAAAAGGTGTCGCTTTCCATCTACAAGTACGATATCACCACGGCCAGTGCGGAGGACGCGTGGGATGCTAAGTCCTACGTTTCTACCGGCCTGCACGATGATGCCGCCGTCGTGGATAAGTTGGCAAAATACGCCATCCAAGGCGTGGAGTTTACTTACCTCCGTGTTGCCGACATCGCCATGAACAATGAACTGGTGGAGAGCCAGCGTCAGGTGGGTGTGCTGTATGGCTTCGACAGCTCCGACCGCAGCACCACCGTGCTGTCGGCCATCGGCCTGACCGGCGCAGACGCACACAAGACTGAGAACGGCGTCAACTACTTCACCAGCGATATGCTGAACAATAAGCTGTCCACCGCGCTGACTGCCAATGCCACCACCGTGAAAAATGCACTGGAGGCCGCCGTGAAGAACGGCGGCGTGGCTATGCCCGAAACGGACGCCACCGGTCACACCTCTGCATCCGACATGGAGCAGGGTTTGTACCTCATCGTAGAGACCCGCGTCCCTGAAAACGTGACCTCCACCTGCAATCCCTTCTTCGTGTCCCTACCCATGACCACCGTGGACGGTGCGGCATGGAACTACGATGTCACCGTCTACCCCAAGAACCAGACCGGCAACCCTACGTTGGAGAAGACCGTGCGTGAAGCAAAGAACTCCACCGGCAAGAACAACGGCAGCCTGACTGACATCACCGATGGGTACGCGCACACTGCCACCGCCTCCGTGGGCGACACGGTGGATTATCAGATCATCAGCACACTGCCCACGATTACCTCCAAGGCATCTGCGCTGAGCGGATACACCTACGTCGATACCATGTCCAAGGGCATCCGCTACAACAAGAACGATGTGGTCATCGAGTTCTTTAAGGACGCTGGCTGCACCGACAAGATCACCACATGGGATGAAACCTCCGGCAAATTCGCCGTGGCCTATGATGACGCAGCCAACACCATGACCATCCGCATGACCGATACCGGTCTGAGCGAGATCAACGAATCTGAGAGCGTTTATACTGACAGCGTGAAGCGTGGCTACAGCGACTGCACCATGCGTATCTCCTACGCTGCCACCCTGACCGCCGACGCCAAGATGGGCGATACCGACAACCCCAACGAGGTCGTGCTGACTTGGAAGCGTACCAACACGACTTACTTTGATACCCTCAAGGACTGCTGTCATGTGTATACATACGGCATCGACGTTCTCAAGCAGTTCAGCGATAACGGCGGCAATGTGCGGAATGTAAAGTTCCGGCTGCACAACGACACCGATGATGTATTCATGATTGCCGACTTGAAGGATGGCGTGTACTACGCCAAGGGCTTTGCCGCCAAGAAGTCTGATGCTACTACGTTCATTCCCAATGCACAGGGGCACATCGTGGTCAAGGGGCTGGAGGGCGATGCTTACAGCCTGACCGAAATTGCTACCGACAAGGGCTATGTGCTGCTGAAGGATGCGGTCAAAATCATTATCAAGACCAGCGAGAACGGCCAGTGCGAGAAGTGCGGCGCAAAACTGCTGACCGCCTCCGCCACCGTCAACGGAAAGGATGTCACCATGACGGAGGGCAACGCCATTGTGCCGCTGACTGTGGTTAACAACCCCGGTTTCGACCTGCCCAAGACCGGCGGCTACGGCGTTTGGATGTATACGGTGGGCGGCGTTCTGCTACTGGGCGCGGCGGCCTTCATCGCCGTCAAGTCCCGCAAGCACAAGAGCGAGAAGTGAAACGCTGGTTACTGGCGGCGGCTTGCGGTGCTGTGGCGTTGGGGCTTCTGTTTTACCCATTGGTGGGAGAACTCTTGAATGAAAAGTATCATTCCGATGTGGAAACCACCTACACCGCAGTTATCGAGGACACCGATGACGTCGAGTTGACTGCCCAGCGGGAAGCCGCGCAGCGGTACAACGCCATGCTGTCCGGCGCGGCCATCACAGAGGGAGGGGCATCCGCCCCTCCCTTGCCGTATGCGGAACAACTCACGGTGGGAGGCGTCATTTGCTACATCGACATCCCCAAGATCAACGTATACTTGCCGGTGCAGCACGGCACGGATGCAGACACGCTGGAAAAGTCAGTTGGCCATGTGGTCGGCACATCTCTGCCGGTAGGCGGAGAAAGCACCCACGCGGTACTGTCGGCCCACAGCGGCATGGCGAGTTCCAAGCTGTTTTCGGACATTGACCAGCTTGCAGAGGGCGACACGTTTTATATCCACGTGCTGGGCGATACGCTGGCCTATAAGGTGAACACCATCCACACGGTGCTGCCCGCGGACACGAGCCTGCTCCAAATTGAGGACGGCAAGGATTTAGTCACGCTGGTGACGTGTACGCCATTTGGCATCAACACCCACCGGCTGCTGGTGCGTGGCCACCGTGTTCCCTACACCCCCGAACAGGAAGCGACTGCCGCCGCAGAAAAACCAGCTGCATCCTCGTGGACACGGCACTACCTGACAGGCTTGGCTATCGGTCTCGGTGTAGTGGCGGTGGTCAGCGGCGGATACTTTTTAGTGAGGAGGCATCGCCATGCGTAAGACACCTTTTGTACTGGCGGCGTTGCTGGCCGTGGCGGGCACCTGCGTCATGCTGTGGCCGGTGGTTACAGGGTACAGGCTGCAAGCCAACACGGATGAGGCCGTGCAGAGCTTCCTCGAAGAACGGAAGCCGGAGCAGCAGTACCCCGAACTGATGGCAGCTCTACAGGAGTACAACCGGCAGCTTTACGCGGAAAAGCAGTGCAACCTCACCGACCTTGAAGCCTGCGAGGAGCCTGCCGCCGACCTAACTGCCTACGGCATTGAGGATGAGGTAATAGGCGTCTTAGAGATACCTGCTATGGAGCTTATCATGCCGGTCTATCTGGGCGCATCCGAGGCTCACCTTGCCGCAGGCGCGACGGTGCTGGGAAACACATCCGCGCCCATCGGTGGCAATAGCACCAACTGCGTCATTGCCGGACACCGAGGTTGGAAAGGCGCGGATTATTTTCGGCGCATCGACCGTTTGGCGGTGGGCGATACCGTTACGCTGACAAACCTGTGGGAAACACTGACCTATACCGTGGCCGACATTCAAATCATCCAGCCCCACGAGGTGGATAAAATCAAGATACAGCAGGGCCGCGACCTGCTGACGCTCATCACCTGCCACCCCTACGCCAGTGGCGGGCGACAGCGGTATGTGGTGTATTGCGAGAGAACGGAGGTGAGATAACTATAAGCATTTTCGGCAAGGTGACCTTCGTAGGGGACGACGATATCTTCTACGACGATGCAGACGCCTTCCTGGACTGCATCCGGGAGGAGCTGCTCTATCGGGATACCACAGGGTTTCGCTATGAAGTCCTGACAGACGATCCCGCTGTCCGCAAGGCAGCAGATGACATCCTGTTTGACTTTCTTGGTGAGGAAAACCCCTGTGAGCTGGAAGACTACACACAGACGATGGGAGGAATTTAGTATGAACGTAAATCGGGAGATGCTGGCGTTCCTGCGGAAGCAGTACCCTGTGGGTACACGCATCCGGCTGGACTCCATGCAGGATCCGTATGCACCGGTGGAGGCTGGCACGACGGGGAAACTGGACTGCATCGACGACGCCGGGCAGTTCCATATGAAGTGGGACAACGGACGGACGCTGGCGCTCATTCCCGGCGTGGACAGCTTTACCGTTTTACCGCCCGAGCTCAGCATGACGAAGTTGTATATGCCGCTTACCGCCGAGCTTTATGAGCCGGATGTGTATGGCAATATGCAGGAAGAACCGGAGTTGCTGACCGGACACGACCTGACCGCGTATGAGGACCATATCCGCAGCGCACTGGTGAAGTATCGGATGCCGGAGGAGGTCAACCGCGGCATCATGCACTGGTATGACGCGGCGGACAGTTTGAACGACAAGGTGCGTTCCGTCACCTTCGACGTGGAGCGGCGAAACGGCAAGCTGTGGGGTATCGCGGAATGTCAGATCAGCGGCGAGTTGTCGGCGGCAGAGCTGACCACGCTGAAGGAATATATTGAAGGACAGGCGTCGGACGGCTGGGGCGAGGGTTTCGAGCAGCATGAGATTGCCGTTGGACGTGGCAGCGAGCTGTATGTGCATCTGTGGCAGGATGAGGACTGGAGCATCCAGACGGAGCAGGAACGCTTCTGCGCCCACTTTGAAAAGCTGCCGGAGATGTGCTTCACGCTGCTGCCGGGCACGGGACAGCTCATCTGCATCAAACGCGGCGAAAGCGGGTACTGCCCCAGCGATTGGTCTACCGGTGACGCCCACGAGAACCGCCGTATCGCGGATGAGCAGAACAGAAAGAGGGGCGTGATGCCTGCACAGGAGGAGGCTATGAAGATCGGCAGCATGTGCGGCTGGGATGTACCCGGTGCAGACCCGGACAACTGTGAGGACATCGTACAGCGCCGTGGGGGGATGGAGCTTGGATAAAAAGATTATTTCCATATACATGGGCAATCCCGACAACAGCAATCACGCGGAGCTGGAGCTGCCCGCCACACCGTGGGAAATGGTGGATGCCATGGACAAACTGCGTCTGTCAGAGGGACAGGAACCCTATTGGCAGGTGGAGGACATGGGCCGATATGAATTTCTCGCCCCACATCTTGATGGGTACGATTTATACCAGTTCAACGCACTGGCAGAGAAGCTCCGTACATTCGGTGGTGTGGATGCCGTGGCTTTCGAGGGTCTGGTGCAGATGGAGCTTAACAATCTGTATCAGAACAACGGCGGTGATCTGACGCCCCGGCGGGTACTGGATCTGGCATACAGCGTGGATTGCTGCCATGTGGTGCCGGGGATCACGGACGATGCCGCGCTGGGACAGTTCTACGTGGAGAACGATTTTCTCCCGGATTTGGCAACCGTGCCGGACAGCGTATTGGAAATGCTGGACTACGAGAAGATCGGCAGATCGATGCGTGAGGGTGAGGGCGGCGTACTTACGCCCCACGGCTATGTGATGCAGGAGTCCGAGCTGCGGCAGGCTCCTCCCAACTTGGGTAGGCCGCCACGGAAGCCGCCGTATATGATCTATTTCCTCTGCGTCAGCGACATCCGTGCTGTAAAGTTGTACCTACCCGCAAAGCAGGCGGAGCTGGACGCCGTGCTGGATTGCCTGGAGGTGGACAGCTGGCGGGAGGTGCGGCTGGAGGAGTGCGACGCCGCCATGCCGGAGATGTGGCTCTTCACGGATATGGCCTATGACGGCATGGAGCAGATCAACCGATTTGCACAGTGCCTGGAGGAACTGGACAGAAATAACGAACTGATAAAGTTCAAGGCTGTGGCCGGTCAGCTGGACATCAGAAGCCTGGACGATGCGCTTGCACTGGCAGAGCATCTGAGCGAATATGCCCTTGAGCCGGGAATCCATTCTCTGGAGGAATTGGCGAGGGAGGAGCTCTCCGTCATCGTGAGGGATCCGGATCGTGACCTGCTGACGCGGCATCTGAACATGGAGGCCTACGGCGCAGACCTGTTATGGCGGGATAAGGGAGTTTTCAGTGACTACGGCTATATCTGCCGTCCGGATGGACAGCCGCTGCAAGTACCGCGGCAAGGCGTGGACATGACCATGCAGTAAAATTTAACAACAATGGGACCGCTTTCCGAAAAGGGACGGCGATCCCTCTTTTGCGTCCTTTTCGGTGAACGGTCACCGAAAGGGAGTGCAAGAATGACGAAGGAAACCTTTGCCCTGTATCTGGAAAATGGATTTAAGGGGCGCAGAAATGTGATCAGCAGCCGGGAATTGGAGCGTGTGCTGGGCATCAGCAGGAACGAGCTGCGGCGGCGCGTCAACCGTCTGCGGCAGGACACCGTACCCATCGCGGCAGACCAGCGGGGCTACTACTTCGCGGAAACGGCGGCGGAGGTCTATGATACCATCCGCGGCTTGCAGAAAATGCGCAGCGGACTGGACGCGGCTATCTCCGGACTGGAGCGTGCGTTGGAGAAATTTGATGCGTGACAGCCTGGTAAAGCTCATGCCTTGGATGGGCGGTAAGGGACAGCTTATGTGGGCCATACAGATGCTCTTACCTATCCACTATAGAACACTGGTGGATGTGTTTGGCGGCAGCGGTATCATCACGCTGAATACCGCCGTGCCGAAGGGGTGCCTGCAAATATATAACGACCTGAACCACGACCTGTATAACCTGCTTTTCTGCGTCAAGCACCGCCCTATGGCCCTGACGAAAGAACTGAGCTTTCTCCCCATCAATGCCCGTGATGAATTTGATGTGCTGCGCAGACAGCTGCAGGGCGAGGACTTCACACAGCTGTATCTGGATGAGGAGCTGCAGCTGGCAGAGCAGATGTTCCCACCGCCGGAGGCGGAGGAGGTCAAGCGGCTGCTGCAAAGCCGTGCGGAGCTGTCGGATGTGCGCCGCCGCGCCGCAGATTTGAAAATCACCGACATCTACCAGAATGTTGGCAAAAAAGCCGCGTTCCTGCGGGATTTCATGGCTGGAAACGGCTTCGCGCGGGACGATGTCGCCTACTGTGGCGACGACCTGAACGATCTGGCGGCCATGGCGCTGTGTGGCTTTGTGGCCTGCCCGGCGGATGCCGCGCCGGAGGTGCGGGCGCGCGCCGACTATATCTGCCCCCAGCGCGGCGGCGAGGGTGCCGTCCGCGGAGCGGTGGAGAAGATCCTGCGCGGGGACGGACGCTGGAACGACGCTGTGAAAAAGGCGTTTCAGGTGGAATTGTAACGCTAAACTTGCGGGCGGCTGTAGGGGTCGATGCTTGCATCGACCCGCGGGCGGATGCGAGCATCCGCCCCCTACGGCCTCACGGAAGGAGATTTCATGAAAAACAAAAAACATACCCCCCTGCTGGCGGCACTGGCAACGCTTGTCGTGCTGCTGGCGGGCGTGGTGCTGATCTGGCTGGCGAAGGTCCGGCCCGATGTGGGCAAGGGCCGCAGTGAGATCGTCACCGACTTCCTGCGGGCCGAGCTTTTGCAGGACGGCCAGACCGCAACGCAGGTCTTTACCTACGACAAGGATATTTTGACGATAGGTCTTGAATTTTACCTGCCGGGTGACCAGCCCTGCGGTGCGCTGGACGTTGTGCTCTACGACGCCGACACCGGCGAGGAGCTGTCCCGCTCCGTCGGCACGATGGACTACATCGTGCCTGACCAGTACACGACCCTGGGGATGGACCCCGCCGTGACCGGGCAGGAGGGCCGCCGCTACAAGCTGGCCGTCACGCCGCACTACGCGACGGACGCGATTTTGGCCATCGGCCACAGCGACGGTGTCGCGCTCTGGAAGGAGCAGATGGCCGTGGATGACCGTGTGATCGACGGCACGATGGCGATGCAGATCACCTACCAGCGCATCGGCGGCTACCTGACGCGGTTCTTCCTGCTTGTGGGCGGGCTTGCCGCGGTGCTGGCCGCACTGGCCGTGTGGGCGGTGCTTAGCAAAAAACTGGCACTGCACCGTCTTGTTTTTGTGCTGGTGCTCGGCTTTGGACTGCTGTACAGCTTTGTGCTGCCGCCTTATGCTGCGCCCGACGAGAAATACCACATCAACCAGAGTTTTACGCTGGCCTGCCGCTGGGCCAACGACCTGTCCCACGACGAGTGGCGGATGGGTAAGGTGCCCACGACGACGAGCTTCCGCCGCGTCGGTGACGAGGACGCCGATCTGCAAAACGAGAACACGACGGTCTTTACGTGGGAGGCGTTCACCTCCCAGCTGTTCACCACCACAGACCAGCCCTTTGACAGCCATCAGGAATATAATGAATTGCAGACCGACCAGAACCCGCTTCTGTACGTCGTCAGTGCGGCGGCAGTATTTCTGGCCTATGTGCTGCATTTTGGCTTTGCGCCCGCGCTGTTTTTGGGGCGCCTTGCAAATCTGCTGCTCTTTGCGGTGCTGGCGGCGCTGGCGGTCAAGACCGCGCCGTTCGGCAAGCGGGTCTTTACCGTGGCCGCGCTGCTGCCCATGACGCTGCACCTGGCGGCCAGCTTCAGCCGGGACGCGCCGCTGCTGGGGCTGTGCTTTGTGTTCACGGCGCTGCTGATGGACGCGGCGTTCGGCCCGAATCAGAAAAAGGCGCTCTCCCCCGCCCGGCTGACGGCGCTGCTGTTCTGCGGCGTGCTGCTGGCCCCGGGCAAGCTCGTCTATCTGCCGCTGGCGGCACTGCTGCTGCTGGTGCCCGCCGCGCGGCTGGGGCACCACGCCAGGGCGAAGAAGTGCGCCTATCTGGCCGCCTGTCTGGCGCTGGCGCTGCTGCTGAATACGGGCCTTCTGACCGATACGCTGCGCAGCGGGCAGACCGCAGTGCAGACCACGGCGGCGGAGGACGCAGACCGCGTGGTCAAGAGCCGCCCCGCAGAGCCGGACGAGGCCTACGAGGCCGAGATCTGCGGCGAGAGTACGCTGGAAAACTACGTCAAGCGGCTGTATTATTACGTGGACGACAACCGCAGCCCCGCGGCCCGCGAGGTCGCATTCTGGGTGCAGGCCATGCAGGAGGGCGACGTCAGCCCGGCGGTGCTGGGGCAGAGTTTCCTCTTTTCGCCCGACAGGGCCAACAGCTACACCGACGGCCAGACATTTTACACGATGGCCTCCTATGCGCTGCTGGGCACCGACGTGACCGACGGCAACGCGGACGCCTACCTGCCCTATTTTGCCGAGGGCGGCGCGGTGCAGGCCTACAAGCAGCTGTTCAACCTGACCAGCTGTGTCGAGAGCTTCGCTGCGCTGGGTGTGGACGTCGGCACGATGGATGACCGCATCCCGCTGGACCGCACGGTGCTGGCGCAGGAGGTCGAGGCCGCCCGCGCGACCCGCAGCACCCAGAGCACGGCGGACGAGGCCGACAAAGCCACCTACACGCCGGGCTACATCCTGCGCCATCCCGTGGACACGGTGCTGCTGTTTGTGCGCAGCGCCGTGGAAAACGGCGACCATTACATCCGCACGCTGGTGGGCGGCAGCCTGAGCTACTACACCGTTGATCTGGCTTGGGGCTGGGTCGCGGTGCTGTACCTGCTGCTGGCCTACGCGGCGCTGCCCGTGCAGGGCGCGGCGATGAAGCCCGCCGGTAAAGCGCGCGGCTGGTGCTGCGCGGCGGCGGCGCTCTGCTGCCTGCTTGCCGTGGCCGGGTGCCTTTTGTGGACACCCACCCATTACGACACGCTGTACGGCCTGCAGGGGCGGTACTTCCTGCCCGTGCTGCCGCTGCTTCTGCTGACCTGCCTGCCCCGCCGTCTGGCCGCCGTGCCCGACGAGGACGCTGCCCAGACCCGCCTTGTGGCCGCGCTTGCACTGGTACAGGCGGGGATGGTCGTGAATATTATGCTGGCGATTATTGCAAGGTGACTGCTTTGCAAATAAAAAATAAGAAATAAGAAATAATAAATTTGGTGGACCGCGCCGCGGGACGGCGCTCAAAATTTTGTTTTCGCCTTCAGGCGAAAACACCACATTATTTATTATTTATTATTTATTATCTATTATTTTGAAAAGGCCAACTATAATGGTTATCTGTTTCTTCTCAACGCAATACCTCCCCACCCCCGGCGGGGTCGAGCGGTATACCTGGAATCTGGCGCGGCGGTGTGTGGCGGCAGGGCATCGCGCCCTTATCGTCACGGCGTCGCTGCCGGGCCTGCCCGCGCGGGAGCGTGACGCCGACGGCATCGAAATCTACCGTCTGCTGTCCTGGCCTGTCATGGGCGGGCGGTTCCCCGTGTTAAAACCCCTTGCCGATGCAGACGACCTCTGGGCACAGGGCATCGATTTTGCGGTCATCCAGACCCGGATGTACACGCAAAGCGTCTGGGCCGCACGGCAGTGTAAGCGGCGCGGCATCCCGGCGCTGGTCATCGACCACTCCACCGGCTATATGCTGCACGGCGGGCTGGCCGGGGCGCTGGGCAAGGCGTATGAGCACGCGGCCTGCGGCAGCATCCGCCGCTGCGGGTTCCCGTTCTACGGTGTCTCCGGGGATGTCTGCCGCTGGCTGAAAACGTTCGGCATCCAGGCGGCGGGCCGACTGCCCAACGCCGTGGACCCTGCCGAGCTGGAACGGCTGGCCCACGCGGACAACGCGGTTGACTGGCGCAGGAGGCTGAACGTGCCCGCGGACGGCAGGCTCGTCGCCTT
>OLOT01001314.1_pt1 | contig 15010 bp, 10 predicted proteins | sample 1671991 | NCBI WGS metagenome assembly OLOT01 (sample SAMEA3136634, study PRJEB25190) | human gut metagenome | biome: human gut; feature: human-associated habitat; material: faeces | place: Austria | collected 2013
CTCTGCGGCGTAAAAGCACGGGAGTACACCAACGCCACCTCCACCGGGCTCGTGAACGCTCAGACCGGGGAGTACGACCCGGAGATTCTCAAAGCTTTGGGCTTGCCGGAGGCGATGTTCCCTAAGCTCACCGCACCCGGCACGGTTCTGGGTTCGCTGCTGCCCGACATTGCCGCCGAGGTGGGCGGGCAGACCAAGGTAGTGCTGTGCGCCACCCACGACACCGCCAGCGCGGTGGAGGGCATCCCCATGGAGCAGGGGGATGCGCCGTTTCTCTCCTCCGGCACATGGAGTTTGCTGGGGGTCAAGCTGGCAAAGCCCATCACCAGCCCGGAAAGCTGCCGCGCCAACTTTACCAACGAGGGCGGCGTGGGGTACATCCGCTACCTGAAAAACATCATGGGTCTGTGGATCATCCAGTGTGTGCAAAAACAGCTGGGCATCTCCTTTGCCGAGATGGTGGAGCTGGCCAAGACCAGCACCTACACCCGCATCTTTGATGTGAACGCTGCCCGCTTCTCTGCCCCGCAGGATATGCGCGCAGAGATTCGCACGGCTCTCGCCGAGACCGGCGAAGCCCCTGCCACGGATGCCGACCTCATCAACAGCATCTACCACTCGCTGGCGTACTGCTATGGGGAGGCTTTCCGGGAGCTGGAAGCCCTCACCGGGCAGCACTGGGATAAGCTGTACATTGCAGGCGGCGGCGCAAAGAACGCTACCCTGAACGAGCTGACCGCCCACTATACCGGAAAACAGGTGGTGGCGCTGCCCATCGAGGCCACCGCCATCGGCAATTTGAAAATTCAGATGAGCATTTCTGAAGGAGGAACCGTATGAGTTACGCAGAAGCAAAAGCCCGCTACGCCGCCATTGGCGTGGACACCGAAGCTGCCATTGCCCGGTTAAAGACCTTGCCCATTTCTCTGCACTGCTGGCAGGGAGATGACGTCCGTGGCTTTGATACCGACCCCACCAAGCCCCTGACCGGCGGCATCCAAACCACCGGCAACTACCCCGGCCGTGCCCGCACCCCGGAGGAGCTGATGGCAGATATGGACAAGGTGCTGTCCCTCTGCCCCGGCACCAAAAAGATCAATCTCCATGCCTCCTACGCCATTTTTGACGAGGAAAACCCGTGGGTGGACCGGGACAGGCTGGAGCCGAAGCACTTCAAAAAATGGGTGGATTTCTGCAAGGCAAGAGGGCTGGGCGCAGACTTTAACCCCACCTTTTTCTCCCACCCCAAGTGCGACCCGCTGACCCTTGCCAGCCCCAACGAGGAGACCCGGAAATTCTGGGTGGAACACGGCAAGGCCTGCATCCGCATCAGCCAGTATCTGGCCGAGGAGCTGGGGCAGCCCTGCACCATGAACATCTGGACGGGCGACGGCTTCAAGGACGTACCGGCGGACCGCAAAGGCCCCCGCGACCGCTACAAGGCCAGCATCGACGAGATTTTGAGCGAGCCTTACGACTTCAAGCTGGTGAAGCCCTGCATCGAGAGCAAGGTGTTCGGCATCGGTGTGGAGGCGTACACCGTGGGCAGTGCCGAGTTTGCCCTGAGCTACGCCGCCTTCAACCGGAAAAAGTGCATTCCGCTGATGGATAACGGCCACTACCATCCCACCGAGGTGGTCAGCGATAAGATCCCCGCCCTGTTGGCCTTCTTCCCGGAGATCGCGCTCCACATCACCCGCCCCATCCGCTGGGACTCCGACCATGTGGTGCTGTTTGACGACGAAACGAAGGAGATCTGCAAGGAGATCGTGCGCTGCGGCGGTCTGGACGGCCGGGTGAACATTGCACTGGATTACTTTGACGCTTCCATCAACCGCATCTCCGCATGGACAGTGGGCTTCCGCAACGTGGAAAAGGCGCTGCTGTCTGCCCTGTGCACCCCGCATACGGTGCTGAAGAAGCTGCAGGACACCAACCAGTTCACCGAGCTGATGGTTCGGCAGGAGGAGCTGAAGACCCTGCCTTTTGGGGAAGTCTGGGACGAATACTGCCGCCGGAACGGTGTGCCGGTGGACGGTGCATGGTTTGAGGAAGTCAAAAAGTACGAGCAGAACGTGCTGAGCAAGCGCATTTGAATGAGAGAGGTTTTTGAAGATGGGTATTCTGGATATTGAGATCGTCAAAGGTTTTATGCGGATGTGCAACGATGGCTGGCTGCAGGGCTGGCACGAGCGCAACGGCGGCAACCTGACCTACCGCATGAAGGAAGAGGAAGTGGCGCAGTGCCGCCCCTTCTTTGACGAGCAGCCCCGGGAGTGGGTGAACATGGGCGTGCAGGCCGATAATCTGGCGGGGGAGTATTTCATCACCACCGGTTCCGGCAAGTTCTTCCGCAACGTGGAGCCGGACCCTGTTCACAGCATCGGTATTGTGGAGATCAACGACAAGGGCGACAGCTGGCGCATCGTCTGGGGCTTGGAGGGCGGCGCGAAGCCCACCAGTGAGTTCCCCAGCCACTTTATGAACCACAGTGTCCGCAAGGCTGCCACCAATGGCGCAAACCGTGTCATCTACCACTGCCACGCCACCAATGTGATTGCCCTGACCTACATTCTGCCCCTGACCGACCGGGATTTCACCCGTGCCCTGTGGCAGAGCGCCACCGAGTGCCCGGTGGTGTTCCCGGAGGGCGTGGGCGTCTGCCCGTGGATGGTGCCCGGCGGTGCAGACATTGCCATGGCCACCAGTGAGCTGATGAAAACCTATCAGGCTGCCATCTGGGCACAGCACGGTCTGTTTGCCTCCGGCCCGGACTTTGACATCACCTTTGGTCTGGCCCACACCATTGAAAAGAGCGCAGAAATCTACGTCAAGGTGCTCTCCATGGGCGGCGGCATCATCCGGCAGACCATCACCGACGACGACCTCCGTGCTATTGCCCACGACTTTGGCGTGACCCTGAACGAAAAGTTCCTCAACTAAGCCATCTTTCTCCATTCTTTTTCATCATAGCAGAACAGGCATCCTGTCCGATACCGCCAAACGGTATCGCAGGATGCCTGTTCTGCTTTATGTTTCCCGGAATTCCATGGGCGTTTTTCCGGTGACCTGCTGAAAGACTGCGCTGAAATAATTGCGGGTGGCAAAGCCAAGCTGCTCGGAAATTTCCCGGACGCTGAACGGTGTACTTTTCAGCAGAACTTTCGCACGTTCGACCTTTGCAAACTTTACATAGTTCGTGACACTCAGACCCGTTTCTTCCTTGAATTTGTGGGTGAGGTAATATTCTGTGTAGCCCACCAGGGCGGCAAGATCTTCCGCTACGATCTTTTTGTCCAGATTCATCTCGATATAATCCACACACTTCTGGATCTGTCTACTGAGGTTCGGGTTTGTCCGGTGTTTGTGGACACGTCGGATGAAATCATCGTACATCATCATTGCAAGGGGGCTCAGCTCATCCAGCGATTTTGCCGATTCTGCCGCCTGAATGTAGCTGTCCCCCAGCGAGTACGCCTCCTCCGGGGAAAGACCACCCTCAATGGCAGCACGGCACACCAGCGAGGTGAACACGATGATGGAGGTCTTACTCTGGCGTAGCACATCGCTGCTCTGTACCGGCACACCCGCACTCATACTCATACTATTGGAAAGCGCCTGCTTGTAATTCATATCTCCGGTGCGGACCATTTGCAGCATTCCCTGCTCCGCCATCCAGATCTTATGCCGGTCGTGGGGGATGGCAGAGCTTTTCAGCCGCTCCTCCTGCGCTGTGCTGCTGTTGACACAGCTCAGCTCCAGCCGCTGCCCGGTGAGGCAGTAGTGCATCATCAGCAGATAGCGGTTCATAATGGTGTTTTGCAGGGTAGGGACTTTTTCAAGAGCTTTGTATAGCTGGATCGTCCATGCCACACTGATCTCCAGCTTGCTGTAATATTTCAGTCCGTCCTCGATCCCGCGCAGCGTCACATCCTGATAGAACACCGGCCCGATGACCCAGACGCGCTTCAGTTTTCCCTCTTCCTTTTCAAAGGCTGCGCCCCACAAAAGCCCCAGCGCCGTTCCCAAGGTAACGGGCACATCGTCCCGGTTCCCATGCTCCAGCATCCGCTGTTTGCAGCCGAACAGCTCAAATGCGCTGGCAAGGAATGCCTCGTCCGGGCAGTTGCTCCGCAAGAGCACACCTTGTGCATCATAGCACCATGTATAAACATTGCCGCCGCACTGGACAAGTTCGGAAAGCAGCATCATATTCTGGAGAACATCCATGTGTAACCCCTCCGGCTCATTGATAAAAACAGTATATCATACTTCCGCCGTTTTTTCCATCGAGGCCCGGAGCCAGTGCAGCAGGATGCCCGCAGAGATAGCCGCAGCACCAACGTCTGCTATCAGGTGCGCCGCCGCAATGCCCTGCACGCCGCAAAGCGCATTCATCAGGTACAGCAGCGGGATCAGCAGCAGCCCCTGCCGCAAAAGAGAGAGCACCACCGCACCGCTTGCCCTGCCCACAGATTGCAGCAGATTGGTTGCCAGATAGGTCAGACCGATCACCGGGCTGCCCAGAACCAGATAGACCACCAGCTGCGTTCCCAGACGGAAAGTGTCTTCTTCCTTGATGAACATCCCGATCAGCGCATTGCGTCCGGCAAAGCTGGCAGCTCCGGCAAGGACGCCAAAAACAACGGTCAGCAGGATCAGGTCCTTCAAAAGCTGTTTCAGGCGTTTTGAGTCGCCTGCGCCGTAGCTGTACGCCAGAAGCGGCTGGCAGCCCATGCAGATCGCCATGGCGATCATGCTGATGACCATGGTCGTCTTGCCTGCCGCTGCCATAGCTGCGACCGCCGCCGTACCGTGGGTCACCAACAGCCGGTTGCTGAAGGAGGATGCAAACCCGGCCAGCAGGCTGCTGATGCCGTTGGGCAGACCGATGGCCAGCAGCTCGCCCAGCATCTGCGGCTTTTTCAGGGCAGGACGAAAATCAACCGTCAGCACCGTGCCGTGCTTGACGATGTAGCGCAGATAGCAGGCAGTCGCCACAAGGTTGCCCAGCACACTGGCGGCAGCCGCACCGCTGACACCGAAGTTCAGCACCAGAATGAACAGCGGGTCAAAAATGCAGTTGACCAGCGTGCCCAGAAGATTACCGATCATGCCCTCTTTTACTGCGCCCTCTGCACGCACCAGCATCGCCATGCTGTTGGACAGGATGAAACACGGTGCACCCAGTGCCAGAACCTGAAGATACCGCTCCGCATAGGGAAAAATTTCTGCATTGGAGCCCAGCATCCCCAAAAGCGGCACTCTGCCCACCAGCAGACCGATGCTGACCAGAACGCCCAGAAAAAAGCTGGTCCAGAAGCAGAGCGAGGAGCAGATCTTGCCCTGCTCGATCTCACCCGCGCCAAAGCAACGCGCGATGATGGCACTGCTGCCTGCGCCAAGCATCGTGGCCACCGCCGCAAGAATCGAGAACACCGGCCCGACGACGGAGACTGCCGCCACCTGTGCGGTGTCGCCCAGACAGCCCACAAAAAACATATCTGCCATGTTGTACAGCACCATGACAAGGATAATGATGATGGAGGGCACTGCCATGGAAAAAATGGACTTCCAGACAGAGCCGGTACGGAAAAGTGCTTCGTTCTTCATGATCTCCTCCAAAAATCAACCGCACGCAGGCAGAACGAAAGCCCCGGTCATGGGGCTTTCAGAGCGGCATCTATCACAGGTTATCCAGCGCATCCAGCAGTGCCTTCAGCGCTGCTTCCGGCAGCCCCAGCATGGGGCCGATCTTGCCAAAGGTCATGCCGTAGGCGGCTTTTGCCTGCTGATTCTCGGCAAAGCCGGGCAGATACTGCTCCACGATAGCCTTTGCAGCCTCGTTTTCCATCAGGGCTGCAATGGTGCTCTGGCTGTTCAGCTTGCCGCCGGTCAAAATTTCCGGGTGCTTCCAGCTGCTGATGCTCTGGTGCCCGGCAGACAGTGCACCGTCCACCGGGATGGCTGCACCGGTGATGTACCGTGCCATACCGCTGGCAAGGAAAAGTGCCAGTGCGGCGCACTCCTCCGGGTCGCCCATCCGCTTTGCCGGGCAGTCGGATGCGAAAAAGTCCATGGCCGCAGCCGGTGCATCTCCGAAAATGCTGGTCTTGGTGTAACCGGGGCAGATGGCGTTGACGGTGATGCCGTATTCCGCATAATCCAGTGCCGCTGCGCGGGTCATGCCCACCACGCCGAACTTGGTGGCGCTGTACAATGCCTGTCCGCGCTGGGGCACAAGCCCTGCCACCGATGCCACATTGATGAGGAAGCCGCCCTCGCTGTGGCTTTTCAGGATAGCCTCTGCACCGTACTTCATCCCGGCAAAGACGCCCTCGCTGTTCAGGGAGAAGATCTTCTCGTAATCCTCTACCTCATACTCATGCAGCGGTGTGCCGCCCATGCCGATGCCTGCGTTGCTGACAACGCCATCCAGCTTGCCGTAATGTGCCACCGTCTTGTCCACCAGTTCCTTGATGGCAGAAGCCTTGCTGCAATCGGTCTGGATAAAGATGGCATCGCCGCCCTTGGCGCAGATGCCGTCTGCCACAGCCTGCCCCTGCTGGGCACTGCGAGCTGCACAAACCACCTTCATGCCGTTTTCGCCAAAGCACTCGGCAATGGCGCGGCCGATGCCGCGGCTTGCGCCGGTGACGATAGCAACTTTATCTCTGACACTGTTGAAATTCATCATTTTCATAAAGCATCCTCCATTTTTTATTTTTCGTATTCACGAACTAGATTTGCAACTCTTAGTTGCTTATCCATCTCTATGGTGTTATAATAGCACTGTGCCGCAGGGGCTGCAATCAGCAGTTTCCGGCGTGTCCGGTGTTTAAGCAACGGTTCACCTTCAAAGCGTTGGTTAAGCATCCTTTACGAAATACATTGACGGAGGAATTGTATGGATATCCGGGTCAAAAAAACGAGACGTGCCATTCAGAAAGCGTTTATTGCGTTGCTGCGGGAGAAGCCCATCGAAAAGATCACGGTCAAAGAAATTGCCGAACGCGCCGAGATCAACAAAACGACCTTTTATTCCCACTATGAAACGCTGGATGCACTCACCGCCGAAATGGAGCGGCAGACAGTCCAGCTCGTCTGCGACAATATGCGCGGCGCACAGCAGCTGCTGGATGAACCGGAGGCCTTTGTGCAGGAGATGTTTGCTGCTCTCCAGCAGGCAACGGATTACCTCGGTGTGGTTCCGGTATCCGCGATGAACCGCTTTACGCAGCATTTGCGGGATGCCATTCTGGAAAAAATCAAAGGTGACAATATCGAGCCGTCCCAATATGAAAATGTCGGTGCCATCCTGATTTTTGTAATGAACGGTCTTTCCGGGCTTTTGAACACCGACGCCAAACTGGCGCAAAAGCACATCAACGTAATTGCCGCCGTGGTTGCAAATGGTGTCCATGGTCTGCATCTTTCCCACTGAACCAAAACAGGCTGCGAGAAGCATCTTCCGCAGCCTGTTTTTTGCTATTGCAGCTTATCTTTCTGCGTAACTACCCAGCACCCCAAGGCTGGGCTTTGCGGTCCGTTCCATGGTTTCACGGTTCACGGCGATCAGGCCGAACTGCATGGCATAGCCCTTCTGCCACTCAAAATTGTCCATCAGGCTCCAATGGAAGTAGCCCTTCACCGGGATGCCGTCGGCAATGCAGTGCTGCACGCCGTCCAGTGCCTGCCGGATAAACGCCACACGGCGGGTGTCATCGGCGGTGGCAATGCCGTTTTCGGTGACGATGAGGTCGCCCTTGAATTCCTCTGCCACCTTGCGGAGGACGTGTTCCAGTGCCTGCGGATAGACCTCGTAATCCATCTGGGTCAGCTCTGCGCCCTCCGGTGCCGGCAGCTGCCCCTGCGGGCCGTAAAGGGTGCGGGTGTAGTTCTGCACACCCAAGAAGTCGTCCTCTTTGATGTAGGGCAGATAGTGGGTAAACTCCTCCTGCCATGCGGCCTCGGCAAAGGCTTCGCCGCCGGGCTGTGCCTGCAAGTCGTGGAGCGAAAGGGTCAAGCCCACCTTGACCTGCGGGCAGATGGCCTTGATGGCATCCCGTGCGGCTGCATGGGCACGCAGCACCAGCAGGTCGCCCTCCGGGGTGCGCTCGCTGACAAAGATCTGGGGCTGGGGTGTGCCGAACACCTGTGCGTTTTCCATGGCGGCAAACTTCATGTTTTCCATCATCTTCTGGAAGTTCATGCCCACCTGCACCGTGCCCTCGGCAGACTTTCCGGCTGCAGCGGCATTCTTGGCAGCCTGTTCTGCCATCAGGCGGAACCGCTTGGAAATAGCGGCCAGCTGCAGGCCCATATTGGCTTCGTTGATGGTGCAGACATAGCGCAGCTCGCTGCCCAGCTGCTCCATCACATAGGTCACATATTTTTTGAAGTCCTCGACCGTGGATTCTGCTTCCCAGCCGCCCTTGCAGATGAGCCATTTCGGGCTGGTAAAGTGCAGCAGGGTGGCGATGGGCTCTACGCCCTGCGCCTTGCAGCAGGCGATGACCTTGCGGTAATGTTCGATGGCTTCCGGATCAAATTTGCCTTCCTCCGGCTCCACCCGTGCCCACTCGATGGAAAAACGGTAGGCGTTCAGCCCGGCATCGGCCAGCAGCTTAATATCTTCCTCATACCGATGATAATGGTCGCAGGCAATGCCGCTGGGTTCCGTAAAGCTGGAATGGGGCAGCTGCTCCTGTGCCCAGTAGTCGCTGTTGGTGTTGTTGCCCTCTACCTGATGGGCTGCTGTTGCAGCACCGATGAAAAAACCTTTTTCAAATTTCTGCATGATGGTTCTCCTTTTATTCAGATTATTCAGAAGCCGAGTTTTCTCTTGTGCCTATTGTAACAGGTCTGCGCGGAGCAAAAAGGATAATTTTTCACGTTATTGGTGAATTTTTCGTTGAGCGATCAGAACTGCGCGAATTTTTATCCTCAATTCCAGTTTTTTATCCGGCAGTACCTGTTGCATTCTGTTATTCTGGTGTCAAGAAAAGCGGAACCCGTTTCACACAAAAAGGAGGAAAATCATTATGTTCCAAAAGAAACCCAGCGCCAGTGAGGTAGACGGCGTTCAGTATCGCCGCGCCAAAACATGGCAGATCATCTGCTACGCCTGCAACGCCTTTGTGGGCATGAGCGTCTACTCCCTGATCGGTATGGCAAGTTATTCTGCCAGCATCGGCTACGGCATCACCACTGCAACCGTTGGCATCATCCTGATGCTGGCCCGCATTCTGGACGGCTTCACCGACCCGATGCTGGCGTTCGTCTATGACCGCGTCAACACCCGTTTCGGCAAGCTGCGCGTTCTGCTGATCAGCGGCTACCTGATTGAAGCGGTGGGCCTGCTGTGCATGTTCAACCTGTGCTCCAGCAAGGGCTTCGGCCTGCCGGTGTTTGCCCTGACCTACATTATTTACATCATCGGCTACACCGTCACCAACATGACCGCCCAGACCCTGCCTGCCATCATGACCAACGATCCCCGGCAGCGTCCCACCATCGGTGTCTGGACCACTGCACTGAACTACGCCGTGCCCATGGGCATGAGCATGCTGATCTACACCGTCATCCTGCCCAAGTGCGGCGGCACCTTCAATCAGGACTTCCTCAGCACCGTCTGCACCATCGTCCTGATTATTGCCGGCATCGGCACCCTGATCGTCTGCGCCGGTATCTCTGCCTACGATAAGCCCGAAAGCTTTGAGGGCACCAACAAAAAGCACGAGCCGCTGAAGATCGCGGATGTCCTTGAAGTGCTCAAGCACAACAAGCCCCTGCAGTGCTACATCGCCTCCAACGCTTCCGACAAGCTGGCACAGCAGGTAGGCAGCCAGGCCATCATCAACACCATGCTGAATGGTATCCTGATCGGCAACATGGGTCTTGCCACCACCCTTGGCGTGATCAGCATGGTGCCTTCCATCTTCTTTGCCGCCTTCGGCGCAAAGTATGTGGGCAAAAAGGGCAGCAAGAAGGGCATCGTGACTTGGACCTGCATCAGCATGGCCATCACCGCTGTGCTGATCCTGTTCTTCATCTTCACGGATACCCGTCAGATTGGCGTGATGGGCAGCTGGAACATGATCGTTTACGTCCTGCTGACCCTGCTGCAGAACGGTTCCAACATGTGCATCACCACCTCCAACACTTCTTACATGGCTGACACCATCGACTACGAGCTGGACCGCAGCGGCCGTTACATCCCGGCAGTCGTCTCCGGTACTTACAGCCTCATCGACAAGCTCATCACCTCGGTGGCTGCCGTCGTCGCCACCGGTGCCGTGGCTATTTTGGGCTACACCACAACCATGCCCCAGCCCACGGATGCCTACACCTCCGGCATCTTCTGGATGACCCTTGCCATCAAATACGGTCTGCCGATGCTGGGCTGGCTCATCACCCTGCTTGCCATGGTCGGCTGCCCCCTGACCAAGGAGGAAATGGTCAACGTCCAGAAGCGCATCGCGGACAAAAAAGAAGCCCTTCGCCATGAAGTAATTGCAGAAAACATGCAGTAATAACCTGCAAAGACCGAAAGGGCTCATACGCTCTTTCGGTTTTTGCCGATTTGATCCATCTTTTACAAAGGAGTTTTTACCATGAGCAAAACCATCCTGCTGAATCATAGCAACTGGCATTTTACCAAGGAGAACACCGGCATCCCCACCGCCATTATGGGTGAGGCCATTACCCTGCCCCACACATGGAACGCCGTGGACGGTCAGGACGGCGGCAACGATTACTACCGCGGCACCTGCTGGTATACGCTGGCCCTGGCAAAGCCCACCATCCCGGCAGGCGGCAAGGCTGTTTTGCAGCTGGACGGCGCAGCCATGACCGCCGCCGTTTACCTGAACGGTGAAAAGCTGGCCCAGCACAAGGGCGGCTACTCCACCTTCCGGGTGGACCTGACCGACCACCTCCAAGAGGAAAATCTGCTGGCAATTTCCGTGGACAACAGCGACAACGACACCGTATACCCCCAGAAGGCAGACTTCACTTTCTACGGCGGCCTTTACCGGGATGTGACCCTGCACATCGTCCCGGCAGAGCACTTTGCCCTGCCAGACAACGGTACCCCCGCGCTGAAGGTGACCCCCATCGTCACCGACCTTGCCGCTAAAACCGCCAAGGTCACCGTGGAAGCCGCCGTGGTGGGCGCACAGAGCGTAACCTTTGCACTGGAAGGACAGGCCCTCACTGCTCCGGTAGAGAACGGCACCGCAACGGCGGTTTTCACGCTGGACCATGCCCACCTGTGGGATGGTATTGATGACCCCTTCCTCTATACCGTATCTGCGAAACTGGACAACGGCGAGGAAGCATCTGCCCGCTTTGGCTGCCGGAAATTTGAGATTGACCCCCAGAAGGGCTTTTTCCTGAATGGAAAGGAAACAAAGTTTAAGGGTGTATGTGTTCATCATGATGGCGGCTGTCTTGGTGCAGCAATGTATCGTGAGGTATGGCTTCGCAGACTGCTTAAATTGAAGGAAGGCGGCTGCAATGCAATCCGCTGCAGTCATAATCCGCATATGCCAGAGCTGTATGATCTGTGTGATGAGCTTGGACTTTTAATGATGGATGAGGCATTCGATGAGTGGGAAAATCCGAAGAATAAGTGGTCTACCGGTCATAATGTATATCCGCCAAAGCATGAGGGCTACGCAGAAGATTTCCCAGAGTGGCATGAGCGTGATCTTGCTGATATGGTACGCCGTGACCGCAACCATCCAAGCATCGTTATGTGGAGCATTGGAAATGAGATCGACTACCCGAATGACCCATATTGCCATCCACTATTTGAAACCATGACAGGAAACAACGATGCCAACAAGCCGGCAAAGGAGCGTCAGTATGACCCGAATAAGCCAAATGCTGAGCGACTTAGCGCAATTGCAAAGGAGTTGGCAGCGATTGTGCGCACACAGGATACCACAAGACCAGTTACATTGGCAGCAGCCTTCCCAGAGCTGTCATCTCATATTGGATTTTTTGATGCACTTGATGTTGTGGGCTACAATTATAAAGAACATTTATACGAGGAAAGCCACTGTGATTTTCCTTCGCTCCCATTTTTAGGCAGCGAAAACGGCGGCGGCTACGAGCAGTGGTGTGCGGTGCGCGACAATGCATATATCAGCGGACAATTTTTGTGGACAGGAATTGATTATCTTGGAGAGGCACATGGATGGCCGATTCACGGTTCATCAGCTGGTTTAATGGATCTTGCAGGCTTTGAAAAGCCGGGCTTCTATAGAAGAAAGGCATTCTGGAGCACAGAACCATTTGCTTGTATCCTGACACGCCCAGATGATGGTGATGAGCATGAGTGGAGACCGTGGAATGCACATTGGAATTATACAGACGGAGAAAATGTCGTTGTACGAGTATTCACAAATGTGCAAAAAGAAACTATTTCTCTTAGTATAGTTGGCAATGATGGTGAAAAGTCATTGCACGATGGAACATATCTTGAAAAAGAAGGCTGCACCGAATGGCGTTTTGCTTATGAGCCAGGTGTACTTAAGGCAGTGTGCGGCGAAGCCGAGTGTAGCATTCAGACAGCAGGAAAAGCAGTCGAGCTGTCTGCAAATGTATGGCATGCAGAAGAAACTATAAATAAGGAAGAAGTGATGCAGATCGAGGTTTCACTTACCGATGAAAATGGTGTTCTTGCGGCAGAAGATCTGGAAATCACGGCAGAGGTAATAGGAGGAACACTTCTCGGACTAGAAAACGGTGATTTAGCAGACCTAACGCCATACTGCGAGGCACACAGAAAGACACACAACGGCAGATTGATTGTCTATGTAAAGCCAAAAGAAGATGTAAAGGTATGCATCAGCTGCCCGGAATTAGATAAAAGAGTGTGGATTGAACAATAATATATGAACAAAGAGGAATTACTATGGCTGCGGCGGTACAACCAATATTGCGGAAAATTCATGTATAAGGAGCGATGCCGCCGTGGCATCTCTGAACAAAAAATATCAAGAGGTGTCTGCACCAGAACTGAGCTTAGGAAAATGGAAAATGGCGACATACCATGGAAGAAAATGATAGGTGACTATCTGCTGCAAAGACTAGGTGTGCCGACTGAATATTTTGAGGTAATGGCAGATGCAAGAGAATTGAACGGATGGAGAGACCGCGAGGATATCTGTCTGATCATTTTTGAGCAGCCGCAGAAAGCACAGCAATTACTAGAAACGTATCAGAAAAAGTATCGAAAAAAAACGCCATTTGAAGAGCAGTTTTTAAGGAAAATGCAGACCATTCTTCTGATGCAGGCGTACAAAAAAAGTTTTGAGAGCAAGAGCGTTGACGTTGAACGTGAAAAATCAGAGGGAGAAAATCTGGTGGAAAGCGCACAGCAGACGGTACTATGTACATTACCCGATGGATGGGAAAAAAAGAAGCTGTCAAAGTTTTTACTGGCTCCCTGTGAGTTGGAAAGTATTTTGCTTCTGGCAAATTGTCTGCTTCTTATCGGTAAGACAGATGAAGCTATGCAGATGCACAAGAAGGTAGCCGACTATGTGAAACAGGCAAAGTTTGAACCAAAGGTTCAGATATTGATTTATCCGCAGGTGGCACTTCTTGGAATGAAACTCGAATTGTATGCAGGCAATGAAGAAAAAGCGTTTTCATATGGAATGGAAGCACTTGAGCTACTCAGACATCAGTACTCACAGCGTTATGTTGTTTTTGTTTTGGAAGAACTGCTTAATGTGTTAGAATGCATTAGCGTAAAAGGAAAAGAGGATCAGAAATACAAGGAAGAAGAGACAGAGGTAACAGAATTTCTCAAGACATTTGAGGAATTATATAGGTTGTTTTCGCACCCTAAAAAGAGAATGTGGCAGAGCATTAGTGTCAGCAATACGCATGAAATTGGACTGACACTTAAAATGCTTAGAAAAGCAATGGGATTGTCAGCGGCAAAGGTATCGGCTGCGAATCCAGACCATATGACTGCGCGACAGATAGAGAAAATAGAGGCGGGAACGCATCGACCTTCTGGCAGAAATTATGAAATGCTCATGCAGTTTTATCATAAGACGGGACTAGAAGGGCAGCTGTTACTTGAGACTGATTCGCTAGAAGTGCTGCACCAGAGACAGGAAATTGTTGACTTCATTATACGCGAAGAATGGGATAACGCATGGGAAAGTTTTCAGAGCTTTAAGGAAAAACTGGATGTGAACGTGCCATTAAATCGGCAGGAGATTATTTTTTTTGATACCGATATTCAACATACGTATCATAAAAAATTAACCGCTCAGGAATATGTAAAACAAATGGAAAAAGCATTATATTGCACAATGCCAAAAATCCCAGTGGAAAAGTGGAATATGTGGGTATTTCAAAGAGAGGAGGGGATTGTTGCTGGAAATATAGCTGGGAAATTTTTAAATTCTGGGGAAAGCAAAAAGGCAGAAGAATTATTTAGTAAATTGCTTCAATCCTTTGATATGCAAATGGAGCATACCAGAATTCCGTATAGAGGCTATGTTGTGATAACGACTGGATTGGTAAATGCATTGGGTGAAAATAAAAAGTATTACCAATCCATAAAGCAAGATGAAAGAAGTATCAATGTGTTACTGAATGATACTATAGAAGATGTAGACGCATTCATATATGATATCTGTTGGAGCTTATATGAATTGGTAAACGAATATCCTGATAAAAAAGAAAAGTATCAGAATTGGTGGAGAGAACTTTTTCCTATAGCATATAAACTTGCAGAATTTTTTTGTAAGAAAAATGATGTAAGTTTTTACGAAGAAAGAAAAAGCAAATATTTATCATGAAGTATGCGAGTAATCTTTATCGCTTTGTGGTGTAATAGAAGATTGTTCTTCTGTGGAAGCCTCTTCTGTCTCAATAATAGTATCAGGATTTTTGGAGTTAGCTGCTTTGGCAGTAGTAAAATAAAAAGTAGAAGCTATTGCTGAAGCGGCTAACAAGGTTAGGTACACAACTTTAA
>OLOT01001325.1_pt1 | contig 14910 bp, 14 predicted proteins | sample 1671991 | NCBI WGS metagenome assembly OLOT01 (sample SAMEA3136634, study PRJEB25190) | human gut metagenome | biome: human gut; feature: human-associated habitat; material: faeces | place: Austria | collected 2013
TTCCGATCTGGCACGGCGGCCTGTTGTATAGGGGGAAATGTTATTTCACGTATTTGCCTTCGCAGATATTCTTGCAGCAGGCGCTGATGGGGAACCAGCAGCAGTCCCGGCAGATATCGGCCAGCATCTCGGGGGTGGCTTTGGCATCGATCTCCCGGATGAGGGCCTGATAGTCGTATTCCTTTTCCTCCAGCCCGAAATACTCCACGGTCTTGCGGTCGTACCGCTTGACCTTTTCCTGCGTGTCGCACAGGTCGGTGCCCAGCTTGTTGGGGCAGCAGGAACAGAGGGTGTCGGTGGAGAAGGTGAGCTGGATCTTCGTCCCGGGCACCTCCCGCAGCTGGTGGACGACATCGTTCATGTGCTCCACAAAGGCTTCGCTGTAGCCATGGCCGGAGTAGCCCTGGGTGCAGAGCAGGTGATGCGGGCGCAGTACGATGCTCATGCCTTTTTTACCCCCGGGATCCGCTTCCGGATGTTCAGGCCCAGCACGCAGGCCAGCACAGCCTTGATGATGGCGGTGGGGATGAAGGGAAGAACGCAGGCGGAAACGGCCACAGACACGGTGCTGTGGGCGACGATCACGAACAGGATGACACCCACGATATAGTTGACCACAGTGCCCACGACAACCGCCACGGGGAAAGCACCCTTGAAGGCATCCCTGTGCTCCACGCCCAGGCCGATGATGTAGGCCATGATGGGGAAGGAGATCAGGAAGCCGCCGGTGGGGCCGACAAACTTGTCGATGCCGCCGGAGAAGTTGGCCAGCACGGGCACACCCACAGCGCCCAGCATCAGGTAAACGAGCGTGGCAATGGCGGACAGCTTGGAGCCCAGCACCACAGCCGCCAGCGTGATGGCGAAGGTCTGCATGGTCATGGGCACACCCAGCGGCATGGGGATGGAGATCTGTGCCATCACGGCGATGACGGCGGCAAACAGGCCCGCGTAGCAGATATCGCGCACCGAGAACTTACTGTTCTGATTCATGGTAAAAAATCCTCCTCTGGTTTGGTACAAACAACGTCCCGATTAAACCAGAAAGCGGCGGACAGGTCAACTTGCGATTTGCACAAAGGTTTACAATCTGTGAAAATTTGCTGAAAAGCGTGCAAACGAAATTTGGACGCTTGTGTATCCGGGCAAAATGCGATACACTACACCTATACATAGGAAAGGAATCTGACAGGCCGCCCTTCGGCGAGCTTGAATCTGATAGGAGGAACATGATGATCTGGAACAAGAAGAAGGACGGCGCGGAGAACCCGGGTGCGGAAACGCCTGCGGCACAGACAACCAAGGCCCCGGTGCTGTTTTTGCAGAAGAACTGGAAATGGCTCGTGCCGGTGGTTTGTGTGGTGATCGCGGGCGGTGTGTTTTTGCTCAAGCCCAAGAACGCCAGCACCACAGCCGTGGACCCCAGCTATCTGGAAGCCAGCCCTGAAGTGCGGGATGTCTCCAATACCCTGAGCGGCACCGGTACCCTGAACCCTGCCAACACCTACACCGTGAAATCTCTGGTGGAAGGCAAGGTGCTCACCGGCGAGTTTGAGGAGGGCGACGTGCTGGATGAGGGGACCGTCCTCTACACGCTGGACAGCTCGGACGCTTCCACCAATTTTGAAAAGGCCGAGATCGCCATGCAGCAGGCACAGCGCAGCTATGACAAGGTGGTGGACCGCCAGTATGTGCGTGCCGAGGTGGATGGCACCGTGAGCACCCTGAAGGTCGCCAAGGGCGACGAGGTGACCAGCGGGCAGGAGGTCGCCATCATCCGCGACAGCTCCAAAATGCTGCTGACGCTGGAATTCCCCGCCGCCGATGCCGCCAATTTCAGCGTGGGCCAGACCGCCCAGGTGACGCTGGACGGCACCTTTGAGCAGCTGGACGGCACCGTGACCAGCGTGACCGGAACGGATGCCCTGAGCACCGGCAACCTGCTCACCCGCACCGTGACCATTGCCGTGCAGAACGCGGGCGGTCTGACCACCGCGCAGGCGGCCACCGCCTCCATCAACGGGGTCAGTTCCATCGGTTCTGCCACCTTTGGCTATCAGGCGGAGCGTACCCTGACCGCACAGGCTGCAGGTACTGTGACCTCCATCCATGTGCAGGAGGGCCAGACCGTTGCCGAGAACGATATCCTGATCGAGCTGAGCGGCGATGACCTGACCGAGAGCATCCAGTCTGCCTCTGAGACCCTGCGCAGCGCTGAGATCTCCCTGCAGAACCTGCAGGATACCATGGCCAACTATACCGTCACCTCTCCCATCAGCGGCACCATCATTGAAAAGGATGCCAAGGTGGGCGATGCGGTCAAATCCGGCGATACCCTCTGCGTCATCTACGACCTGAGCTATCTGGAAATGGTCATCAACGTGGACGAACTGCAGATCAGCTCCCTGTCTGTGGGCCAGAAAGTGCAGATCACAGCCGATGCCGTGCAGGATAAGAACTATGTGGGTACTGTGACCCGCGTCTCCATGAAGGGCGCTTCCAACGGTGGCACCACCACCTACCCGGTGACCATCCGCATTGACGAGACCGACGGCCTGCGCCCCGGCATGAACGCCAACGCTGAGATCGTGGTGGCTGAGGCTGCCAACGCCCTGACCGTGCCCAATGCGGCCATCGTCCGGGGCGGCTATGTGCTGGTGACCCAGGATTCCCCCAGCGCTTCCAAGGCGGATACCACCATGGAGGCACCCGAGGGCTTTGTCTATGTGGCCGTCAAGACCGGTGTCAGCGATGATGATTACACCCAGATCGTCAGCGGCATCCAGGAGGGGGACACCATTGGTTACGACCCCAACTCGGTCAGCAGCGACAGCTACTATGACGATGGCAGCAGCATGATGATCTTCTGATGGGAGGATGGAATGAGTGCTCTGATCGAATTTGACGCGGTCTGCAAGTATTACCAGATGGGTGACACCACGGTAAAAGCTGCCGACCACATCACCATGAAAATAGAAAAAGGCGAGTTTGTTGCCATTGTGGGCCAGTCCGGCTCCGGCAAGTCCACCTGCATGAACATCATCGGCTGCCTGGATGTGCCCACGGCGGGCACCTACCGGCTGAACGGCCGGGATGTGGGCAAGATGAGCCGGAACGAGTTGGCCTCCATCCGCAACGAGATGCTGGGGTTCATCTTCCAGCAGTATAATCTTCTGCCCAAATTAAACTTACTGGAAAACGTGGAGGTGCCGCTGGTCTATGCGGGCATCCCCCGCGCCGAGCGCCACCGCCGGGCCCGCGAGGTGCTGGAGCAGGTGGGGCTGGGCGATAAGCTGAAAAACAAGCCCAACCAGCTTTCGGGCGGCCAGCAGCAGCGCGTATCCATCGCGCGGGCGCTGGTGCGCAACCCGGCGATCATTCTGGCTGATGAGCCCACCGGCGCGCTGGACAGCCACACCGGCCGCGAGGTGCTGGGAATGCTGCAGCAGCTCCACCGGCAGGGCAACACCGTGGTGCTCATCACCCACGACAACTCCATTGCCGTGCAGGCCCAGCGCATCATCCGGCTGGAGGATGGCCGCGTGGTCTACGATGGCGATGCCCTGGCACCGGAGGCCATCGTTCAGCCGACACTGAACTTTGAACCGGCAGAACAGGAGGGGGACGCATGATCTACGAGACCTTCCGCGAAGCAGTCAAGAATATCTGGAGCAACAAATTCCGCACCGTTCTGACCATGCTGGGTATCATCATCGGTGTCACGGCGGTCATCGTCATCGTGGGCTTGGGCAATGGCATGACCCAGAGCATCAAGGACAGCTTTTCTGAGATGGGGACCAATATCCTCAGCGTCCAGATCACGGGCCGCGGCTCCCGCACTGTGACCGTGCAGCAGCTGTACGATATCGTGGACAGCCACCCGGAGGTGTTCACCGGCATGTCGCCCACCACCACGCTGGACAGCACCGTGAAGGTGGATACCACCACCTATGGCTATACGAGCGTCAAGGGCGTGAGTGAGACCTACCTGGATATGATGGGGCGCACGCTGGCCCAGGGCCGGGGCCTGACCTATGTGGACATCACGGACAATAAAAAGGTCTGCGTGGTGGGCGATTACATTGCCCGCGCGGCCTACGGCGGCAACGCCATCGGCCAGACCATCAAGATCGGCAGCGAGAGATTTACCATCGTGGGCGTGCTGGAAGCCAATGTCAGCAGTACGACCGATCAGGAGGGCACCGATGATGACATGATCTTTGTGCCCTATACCACCGCCCAACGCATCAGCAAGACCAGCGCCAGCTCCTACGGCGTGGTTCTGGTGAGCGATGAACTTGCCGATGAGGGCAAGAATCTTCTGGTAGTAGGGATCGAATCCATCCTCCACGCGGAGGACGGCTATTTCATCACCAGCCTGAGCGAGATGCTGGAGACCATGACCAGCATGATCAACATGGTGGTGGCGATCCTGACCGCCATTGCAGCCATCTCCCTGCTGGTGGGCGGCATCGGCATTATGAACATTATGATGGTGTCCGTCACCGAGCGCACCCGGGAAATCGGCATCCGCAAGGCGCTGGGTGCCAAGGAACGCAGCATTCTGGGCCTGTTCGTCACTGAGGCGGCCACCACCTCCGCACTGGGCGGGCTGCTTGGCATTGCACTGGGCTATCTGTTCAGCGCTCTGGCCAACCGGGTGCTTCCGCTGCTGGTGTCGGATATGGAACTGACGGTGGCCCCCTCCATGACCTCGGTGCTGGTGGCCTTTGGCATCTCGGTGGGCATCGGTGTACTGTTCGGCTATCTGCCCGCCAAGCGCGCCGCAAGGCTGAACCCCATTGAAGCATTGAGATATGATTAAACCTCTCACCGCTTCGGTCTGGCTTCGCCAGCGCCTTGCGGAGCTCCTCTGGCAGGGGAGCCAAGGATCAATGAAACCCTTTGTTAAGGAGTTCGATATGAAAAAACGTTTTCTAGCATTTCTTCTGGCCGTTTGCATTGCCTGCTCGATGCTGGTGGTGCCGGCAAATGCCGCTGCCAGCAATGCGGCGGTACAGACTGCCGTGACGCTGGGCGGCTTGACCAGCGAACAGGCCTCCGCCCTGAGCACCGCCCTGACCCGGGGCCAGCTGGCAAAGCTGCTGGTGGCATTCTCGGCCTACCGGGAGAGCGCCGCCACGCAGGGGAACACCGGCACCCTGTTCACCGACGTGGACAGCGGAAACGAATATGCCCCCTGTATCCGCATTGCCGTCCAGCAGGGATGGCTCAGCGGCTATACCGACGGCTCTTTCCGGCCCGATAACGGCGTGACGCTGGAAGAGGCCTGTACCGCCGCCCTCAAGTTGCTGGGCTATGATGTTACCACCCTGAGCGGCAGCTTCCCGGCGGCACAGCTCAACAAGGCCGGCAGCCTGGGCCTGCGGGCCGGTCTGAGCGCTGTGCAGGGGCAGGGCCTGACCCTGGAAGATGCCGCTGTGCTCTTCTATAATGCCCTGACGGCCAGCACCGCTGAAAACCAGACCTATGCCGCCACGCTGGGCTTTACCGTGACGGATGGCCGGATCGACCTGTCCTCGGTGCTGCTCAGCAGTGTGGAGGGCCCCTTTGTGGCCGATGGCACCACCCAGCTGCCCTTTGCCCCGGCGGCGGTGGTCTACCGCAATGATACCGTGGCCACAGATGCCGCTCTGAACGCCTACGATGTCTACTATTACAGCGCCAGTGCCAGAACGGTCTGGATCTACTCCCGCAAGGCGGCGGGCCGCATCACGGCGGTCTCGCCCAGCGCCAGCGCCCCCACCAGTGTGACAGTGGCAGGCACCAGCTATACACTGGCTTCCTCGGCATCGGCATCGGTCCTCTCGTCCCTCAACGGCGGCGGAGTGGGGCAGGTGGTCACCCTGCTGTTGGGCATGAACAACGAGGCGGTGGCCGTTCTGACCGGCGAGGAAGCCGACAGCGTGTTCTATGGCGTGGTGCAGACTGCCTCCCGCAGCCTGACCGAGGAAAATGGCGCGGATGTGCTCCAAAGCGTGCAGGTGGCCTGCACCGATGGCGTGACCCGCACCGTGAATGTGGACAAGAGCCTGAATTTCCCCACTGGCTGGCTGGTGAAGATCACCGTCAACGCCGACGGGGAGAACGTGGAGACCCTGAGCAGCCAATCGGTCAGCGGCACCGTCAATGCGGACGGCACCGCGCTGGGCGATGCGGCCCTTGCTTCGGATGTGGAGATCCTGGATACGACAGCGGAGGGGTTGGCTGGGACAGTAAGTCCCAGCCGCCTATCGGGGGTGACACTTTCTGCCTCGGATGTCCGTTACTACACCGTGGATGAGAACGGTGCCATTGACCGGCTCATTCTGAACGATGCCACCGGCGACCTGTGGACCTACGGTGTGCTGGATGATGTGACCAACCTCATCAGCACCGCAGCCAGCTCCACCACGAACACCGGCTCCGGCTCGTCCACCTCCAACACCACCGGTTCCAGCGCCTCTGACCTTGTGGCCGGTGCGGTGGAAAGCGTGATGCCCTCCACCAGCACCCTGCTGTATGGCCTGGTCGATGGCAGCATCGGCAGCACCCTGTGGGAGAGCGTGACCAGCAGCACCGCCAGCCTGGCAAGCTATCTGCTCAAGATCGGTGCCAACAGCACCACGGGCGTGGTCAGCTCGGTGCTGGATTACCTGAGCAGCGGCGCGAACTATGTCTGCTACGTCAACGGTGAGCAGACCACCTATAAGACCAGCGTGAAGTATCCCGTGCTGGCGGGCGGTATCTCGGTGCGCAAGACTACTTCCGGCAGTGTGGGCACCATGGCCCAGCTGCTCCCGGTTACGGTGGATCAGCTGGGGGCGGCCTCGGTGCGGAGCGGCTCCACCCGCTATGAGACTGCCGATGACATGCAGGTGTATCTGTGGTACAAGGGCAAGTATTACGCCACCACCCTTTCCCAGATCAACGCCGAGGATTACAGCCTCATCGGCTGGTACGATGCCCACGGCAGCGCGGCGGGTGGAAAGATCCGCGTTCTTGTGGCCGTGAAAAAAGACTGACCGCGTCTCCGACAGGCTGTGAAATGGGACGAAATCCGGTCATAAAAAGGCAGTTAGGCGACATTTTTCACGATTTATCCATTGAAATTCTCCCCCGGGGATGATATGATAGACCTGTTCCTGCGCGGCAAAAGGCCGGGAACGAAATCTGAAGTGGGAGAATTTTGTACCAGATGCAGAAAAAGAAGCTTTACCAGCTGGCTGCGGTCATCGTTCTTGTGGTGGCCGTGGCAGCTGCTTTGATCCTGACAGGGATGCGGAAAAGCACCCCTGTGTCCGAGGCGCAGGCCAGCTCTGTGCCGTCCTCCGCTCTGCCCGGCGGGGAAGCTGAGGGACCCTCCAGCGCCGCCGCCTCCAGCGAGAGCGCCGTCAGCAGTGAGGCGGCGGAAGAATCCCCGGTTTCGTCCTTTTTGGAACAGCTGGAAGAGGAACTTGGCCTTTCCTCTTCGGAAACAGCTTCGTCCAGTGAGGTCTCCTCTGCCGCCAGCGCAGGCAAGGCGGACAGCGTGAGCTCCGCAGTGTCCGGTTCCAGTGCCGCACACTCGGTGCCCGCGTCCTCTGCGGCTTCCGGCAGCCATGCGGCCAGCAGTCAGGCCCCCGGCAGCAGCCATGCCTCCAGCAGCTCCGCTGCTTCGGAGAATGAGGTGGATGCCAAGATCGACAGTTACATCCGCCAGCTGCAGAACTTGAAGAAGCAGACAGAATCCAAGCTCTACGGCGTGATCTACGAAGCCTACGATGAGTATATCTCCCACCCGGTGGAGGAGCGCAATCTGGGGATGAAGGTCTCCATCGTGGTGTCCAAAACCGCCAAGCTGACCAGTGTTCAGGGCGAGTGTGACAAGGAGTTCAACGCCATCCTGAAAGAGCTGCGCCAGTACCTGCGGGACAATGGCCGTGACCAGAGCGTTGCGGATCAGGCAGAGCAGGAGTACAAGAAGATGAAGTCCGACCTGACCAGCGAGCTGACCGGCATTGTCTATGACAGTGCGGTGGGCAGCGGCGATGGCGGAAAATGGATCCAGGAACACATTGAGCATAAGCGCTGAAATAGATAAGAGCCGTGCAGTTCAAACGCTGCACGGCTCTGCTTTTTTGTTACTGCACACGCTTTAACGCTGTGTTGATGAGATCGGCAAACTGCTCCAGACGTTCCCGGAGCTGGACAATGGAATCGATGTCGCTGTCCGAAATGACACTGACGGGAGCCGAAAGGCTGTTGACACCGGCTTCCAGCGTGCCGCTCAGGGCTGCGTTGACACCGTGGGAGGGAATCTCCACATGCACATCCACGGGGATGGTGTCATCGAAGAGCAGGGACTTCAGCGGCAGGCCCACCACAAGGACAGCCGCGTCCTCCCCCTCAGACGGGAACTGGTAGTAAGTGTAGTCCTTCTTGGCATAATCGGGGTGGACGATGCACTGGCGGCTGAGGGTCATGGTGTAGCCGGACATCTCCTGCATGGCTACCTGCGTGTTGGGCACGCCGAGGATCTTTGCCAGCTGGGCCTGCGTGATGTAGTTGGGCAGAGACCACTCCGGCAGGAACGCACCCACCAGCGGCGCGCTGTCCGCGATGGAATCCCGCAGGGTGCGGTAGAGCCGCCCGGCATCGAAGTAGGTATCGTTGGCATCAATATAGAGGTCGGTGAAAAAGTCGGTGCCGCCGGTCTCGGCGCGGGCAAGCCCGCCGGAGGGGTACAGGTACAATTGCAGCTGACCCGGCGAATACAGCCCGGCCACATCGCCGGAGGTTGCACCCACCTGTTTCAGAATATTGTACAGGGCCGGGGTACTGGCACTGTCCTGTGCGGTGATGTTATAGCTGAACTCAAAGGCCGCACCCTTTTGTAAGGCACGGACTTTGCTGTTGACCAGACTGAAAAGAACCAGCGCAGCCACCAGACACACCGCCAGAATGCAGGCCACCACCGTGACCACGGCGCGGGAACGCTTTTTGGAAGATTTCATGGCAGAACCTCCTGTTCTCTTTATAAGGAATACGATCCAGAGCTTAAAAATCGTTCAAGTTGGCTTTGATTTTTTATAATTTATTTGCAGGCCGCCACAAAGGCATCAAAGATCCTCTGCATGGCGGGGTCGGCAGCGCTGAGCCACTCAGGGTGCCACTGCACGCCCAGGCAGAACTTCGCGTCCGGCTTCTCAATGCCCTCCACGATGCCGTCCTCGCTCAGGGCCGACAGCACAAGGCCGGGGGCGACCTTGTCCACCGCCTGATGGTGCTGGCTGTTGACCAGAACGGTATCCTGCCCCAGAATGCGGGAGAGCAAGGTATCCCGCCGCACGGTGACGGTGTGGATCTTGCCCCAATGGTCGTTGTGGGGGACGTGCTCAAAGGGTTTGATGTCCTGATACAGATCGCCGCCCAGCGCAACATTCATCAGCTGGATGCCCCGGCAGATGGCCAGCACCGGCTTGTCGGCGGCAAGGAAGGCGCGCAGCAGCAGCGGCTCGGCGGTATCCCGCAGAACGTTGGGCTCACCGCAGGCAGGGATGCGCTCCTGCCCATAAAATTTCGGGTCGATGTCGCCGCCGCCCGGCAGCAGCAGGCCGTCACAGGCCAGCGCATCCTGCACGGCCTTTTCGGGGTCGTCCAGCTCGATCCAGCGCATTTCTGCTCCGGTCCGGGCAAGGCTTTCGGGATATTTTGCGTGGGCCTCCGCCAGCAGCTGGTTCGGCACCATGCGCGGCATTGCAATCGTAATAGCAGCAGACATTGTAGAAACTCCTTTTTACGTCAACAGAAAAACCCCGGAACATTCGTTCCGGGGTTTCTGGCGGAAAGATGGGGATTCGAACCCCAGAACGCTTTTGACACGTTACACGATTTCCAGTCGTGCGCCTTAGACCAACTCAGCCATCTTTCCACATCTTCAGTTTTCAGCGTTTCGGGCCGTGGCCCTCAGCGCTCCACTATAATACCTGAAAGGATGACTTTTGTCAAGGATTTTTTTGAAAAAATTTGAAAAATCTAAAAATCAACGTTTCTGCGCCATACATTTTTTCGTTTAAAAAAGCAGAACCTGATAATCCCCTTGACGAACCCATAAAAACGGACTATGATGTGGGCAGAGAACGGTTGGAATTTGCAGGTTCCGCTCGAAAAAGAGAGCCTGAACAGGAGGATGCGATATGAATTACGCTGATGTTTTGAACAATGCCCGCCAGTGCATCGGGCAGTACTGCAAGGCCTGCCCCGTGTGCAACGGTGTGGCCTGCAAAAACCAGATCCCCGGCCCCGGTGCCAAGGGCGTGGGCGATACGGCCATCCGCAATTATAATAAGTGGGCGGAGATCCGGGTGAACATGGACACCCTGTGCGAGAACGGCACCCCCGACACCGGTGTGGAGCTGTTTGGCAAAACCTTCAAGTATCCCTTCTTTGCAGGCCCTGTGGGTGCGGTGAACCTCCACTATTCCGACACCTACACCGACATGACCTACAATGACGTGCTGGTGCGCGCCTGCGCCGAAAACGGCATTGCCGCCTTTACGGGTGACGGCACCAACCCCGACGTGATGACTATGGCCACCAAGGCCATTGGCGCGGCAGGCGGCTGCGGCGTGCCCACCATCAAGCCCTGGAACATCGACACTGTCAAGGCCAAGATGGAGCAGGCCAAGGCCAGCGGCTGCTTTGCCGTTGCCATGGACGTGGATGCCGCCGGTCTGCCCTTCCTGAAGAATATGACCCCGCCCGCCGGCAGCAAGAGCGTTGCCGAGCTGGCCGAGATCGTCAAGCTGGCCGAGCGCCCCTTCATCGTCAAGGGCGTGATGACCGTCAAGGGTGCCCTCAAGGCCAAGGAGGCCGGTGCTGCTGCTATCGTGGTCTCCAACCACGGCGGCCGTGTGCTGGATCAGTGCCCCGCCACCGCCGAGGTCCTGCCGGAGATCGCAGAGGCCCTCAAGGGCAGCGGCGTGAAGATTCTGGTGGATGGCGGCATCCGCTCCGGCGTGGATGTGTTCAAAGCGTTGGCTCTGGGCGCTGACGCTGTGCTCATCTGCCGCCCCTTTGTCACCGCAGTCTACGGCGGCGGCGAGGAAGGCGTGAAGTGCTACATCGACAAGATCGCCGCCGAGCTGGCCGATACCATGCAGATGTGCGGCGCACACTCTCTGGCCGAGATCACCCGGGATATGGTGAGGATCTGATAGGTAAAATGAAAACGGCATCACAGCTGAAAACTGTGGTGCCGTTTTTTGGTTGCTCTGAAACAGAAACTATGATATGATGGAGCTGGTGGAGCGTGGAAAAGGTGGAGGCCTGATACAATAAGAGGATTCTGTTATGATTACACTAAAGCAGTACACGAACGAAGAAGCACAAATCATCCCACTCATTCAGGGCTTCTGGAAAGCACACAGTCATTATGACCAGAGCGAAGCGGAAGCGCTGGAAGATTTGCAGAACTGGACAAAACCGGGCCATATGATTTACTTTATCCAGAACGATGCCGTCAATGTGGGCTTTGCCCATCTGGGAAGCCGCGGCGGTAAAATGGACTGGCTGGAAGATTTGTTCATCCTGCCGGAATGGCAGGGCCACGGTTTTGGCAGCGAAGCGATTCACCAGCTGGAAGAAATCGTGAAGCAGTATTCGGTTTCCCTTTACATCGAAGCCGCCGCTCGCAATGAAGCGGCTATCCGGTTGTATCGGAAATTGGGTTATGACTGCCTGAACACAGTTACGATTCGCAAAGACTTCCCGGGCTACGAGTATGATGTTGTGCGGAAGGAAAATATCCACGGCATGGAGTTCGAGATTCGGAAGGATAAGGACTTCTGATTTGAACATATAGGAACAAGAAAAGCGGTATCTTTCCGGTTGTACGGAGAGGTGCCGCTTTTTGTTGCCACAGAACAGAAACTATGGTAAGATGAAGCTGGTGGTTCGGGAAATCGGTGGGGCCGATAAGATAAAAGGATGAAATATAAAACGATGAAGCAAAAAGAATATATGCCTGGAGTAAATCGAGTAAACACATATCTGGATGATCGATTTTTGAAAAAAGTTCTGAATCAACATGGAGCATTTCTTGTTGGAGATGACCCGTATGAAGTGGAAATTGTGTCGAAAACAGATGCGATTATAAGAGGAAAGAACTCGAATTTCTATGAAGCTGTGATAGATGAATTTCGATTTTATGCCGAACATATTACGAATTTTTGGGACGAAACAAATAATCTGGTGAAAACATACCCTGCGGTAGAACTAGTGAAGATTCCTATGGCAGAGATTCAGCCTTCACAGTTTTATGTGGATGAAATCAAAAAGCAAGCTGTAAGTGACTTTGTTCATACAGAAGAAGACTTGATAATTCCGCTTGTGAATTGGGAAGGCCATAATGTTTCCGTGGATGGTCATACACGATTGTTTGTGGCAGCTGAAAAAGGAATCCAAAATGTGTATGGATTTTATACAGAGGCTGGCGATTATGTCAGAGATTTTGCAGCAGAAGCTATCAAACGGAATATTGTATCTCCGTATCAATTGATTGAGGTAAAGCATGAGGATTATGAAAAACTTTGGTTTGCATTCTGTGATGAGTATTTTTCAAGCAAATAAGTAAGAAAAACGGCATCTTTCCAATCAAATGGAGAGATGCCGCTTTTTGCTGCATATCAAAAAATTACTTCAACGTTCCATCCAGCACCTGCTGGTAATACCAGGGCTTCGGTGCGCGGAAGGTCTTGCCGGAAAGGTCGGCGAAGTCGGGGGAGGTGAAGCGGGGGAGAACGAGCTCCCAGGCGCAGAGGGCCTGATACTTGAGCTTGAGCTCCCGGTTGGCGGTGTTGTTGCCGTACTTGCTGTCGCCCAGGATGGGGCAGCCGATGCTTGCCATGTGGGCACGGATCTGGTGGGTGCGGCCGGTGATGAGCCGGACCTTGAGCAGGGCCAGACGGCCGGAGACGGCAACGGTCTCGTACTGGGTCTCCACGTCTTTGGCACCGGGCTGCTTGTCGGGCACGATCTTCACGATGCCCCGGTCTGCATCCTTGAGCAGGTAGCCGCCCAGGGTGCCGTCCGGCGGGGTGGGGCGGCCAAAGGTGACGCAGAGATAGGTCTTTTTGACCTCGCGGTTCTTGATGACCTCGAGGAACAGCTGCTCGGCCTCGGGGGTCTTGGCGATGAGGACCAAGCCGCTGGTGCCGGTGTCCAGCCGGTGGCAGAGGGCCGGAGTGTACAGATCGTTCTCCTTGTACTCGCCCTGCTGGTTGAGGTAGAGCAGAGCACGGTTGAGCAGGGTGTCGTCCTCGGGGCCGTCCACGGCGAGGCCTGCGGGCTTGTTCACCACCAGGATCTGCGGGCAGTCGTAGATGACCTGTGCCGGGCCGCGGGCGTTCTTCCACGCCGGGCCTTCCACTCGCTTGTCGGCATCCAGTACCTCGTCCAGGATGAACAGCTTGATCTCGTCGCCCGCCATCACGCGGGTGGAAAGGGGCTGCTTTTTGCCGTTCAGCTTGATCTTGTTCTCCCGCAGAGCCTTGTTCAGGCGGCCCGGGTTCAGCGCCGGGAACTGCTGCATCAGATAGTTGTCCAGCCGGGTGGGGGCCAGACATTTTACTTTTAAGATTTTCACGGAAATTTTCCTCTCTATCTTGAAATAGAATGTGTCTTTGAATCGTTTTTATTGTAGCGGAACGGAAACGTTCCGTCAAGCAAGAGAAAGAAGGTTTTCGTATGAGATGGAACCATAAAATAGTGACACTTACTGTGCTTTTGGCTATTGGAATAACAATGGTGGGCTGTGGGGCGTCCAGTTCCACGGCTGGAAGCACAGCGGCTTCCACGGCAAGCACGACATCTTCGGAGGCGCAAAAAACGGAAGTACACCCAATGCAAGGTGTTTTACTGAGTGACCCACTTTCGGATGGCACTTATCACATCAGCTTTGAAAGCGATAAAGTATGGGTCGGTGAACGCAAGAATACCATCAACAATGCTGTTGTATACGACTATGACCGGTACACAGCCGCAGATATTGAAGCATTGAGCGAAGGAGATACCATTATAACACATCTAAACGGGACAGAGGAAATTACAGCCCTAACAGTGGAAAGCGTTGAGAGAGAAAACAACTATGTGACCATCAACGGTGGAATAGAAGAAGGTGGTATTGACTTATGCAAAGAGGATGACCACTACCGGACTCTGACATGGGATGATTATCCCGCTTATTATGAAGTTGGAGTGGTTAAGCAACTTGTTATGGCAGACGATATCGAACTATCGGACGGTGCAGCAGACTTTGAAGCCGACCCAGTGATCGTAAAGGGAGATCGGACGGTTTGTGATGCAATGAGCAATGAAGAAGATGCTTATGGGTGGAATGCAGGAAACACGACCGTGACCATCCAAAACGGCGAGATAACCCGTGCAGACCGCATCTGGGTGCCGTAAATTTTGCTCAAAACCGTTGACAAACGTTTTGCGTATGCTATAATTTAGCTGTACGCAAAGGGGCATTGTGCCTGCTTTGCGGAATGTAAAATTATGACAGATGGCAATGATGGGGTCAGAAATGCACACACCACCGTCCAGAGAGAGCGCCCACGGCTGTAAGGTGCTCCGGTCGGGATCATTTCGCGCCACCCCGGAGCTTCCGGCGAATGTAAACCGGACGCTGCGCAGCGTTAATGCGCCGAAAGCGGCAGGGGACACGTTATCCTTTGCAATTTGGGTGGTACCACGGAGTTTGATGCACAAGCAGCCTTCGTCCCTTTTGGGATGAGGGCTGTTTTTTGTTTTTTCACCGTGCCGCCCCTCTGCCATAACAGCATAAAAACGGCGCATAAGCGCCAAAGACGATTGAGGAGAGAAAACCTATGCAATGGACCGGTTTGAATGAACTGCGTGAAAAGT
>OLOT01001333.1_pt1 | contig 14878 bp, 8 predicted proteins | sample 1671991 | NCBI WGS metagenome assembly OLOT01 (sample SAMEA3136634, study PRJEB25190) | human gut metagenome | biome: human gut; feature: human-associated habitat; material: faeces | place: Austria | collected 2013
AGGAGCAGGATGCTGATTCCGGCAGCAAAGAGCAGCATAACACCCGGCTGTACGAATGCTGCCGCTACGCAGAGCGCTGCCAACGCTGCCGCCGCCAGCGTCGGCACATAGGAAAGTGCAAGCGCCAGCAGTGCCAGCAGAATACCTGCCACGATCCCGGCCAGCCAAAGGCCGGAACTGTCCGTTTCGGCCAGCGGCAGAAGGATGCCTTTTTCCGCTGCCCAAAGGTCACGCAACGTATTCCATGCCGCGCCGAAGCCGTTCAGCAGCGGATTCCGCGCGAACAGGACAACGAGAAGCAATGCTGCCAGCAAAATGGGGAGCATCCACTTCGTCTTTCTGAAATGCCGGATGACCGCAGCGGCAATACAGGTCAATATGCCTGCGCCCAGCAGCCAGAGCATTGCAGCGAAACCGCTTACCGTGTAGAAAACCGCGGCAAGCGCGAGGAAAATCAGGACGCTGGCAAGGAGGTCAAAGAGTGTACTTTTCTGATTGCTGCTTTCCTGATAAACGCCGGCACGCAGGCCGGTATTTCTTTTGTTCTTCATAGCCTGCCCTCCTTACAGTTCCAGCTCGGAGAGCTGCGCGGCGTAATCTTTCTCATTGAACTGCTCACCGCAGACAAGCGCGGTCAGCCGCCCGATGGACGAAAGCTGCTCCGTTTCCGCCTGCTGTTCGCCGGAAATATAGACCAGATGCGACCAGCTTCCGGCAGGGACTTCTTGAAGCATCAGCGACGCGCCGCTGACGCCCGTGGCCGCCTTCGCCGTAAACAGGCGCGGCAGCAGGCCGATGAGGTCGTCCATGTCGCGGATCTGCTGGAACACGCAGCGGCCTGTGTCGCCCTCGTTCCATCCCACCGTAAACTGGACGGACTGGGAAAGCAGATTCCGGCAAACGGAAACGACGATCTCGGCTTCTGCATCCGTTCTGTCTACCGTTGGATTTTCTTCCGTGCGCTCCCAGAATACCGCGGCAGAGCGCGTGATCGGCAGCGACGGATCCTTGACGATCAGCTTGCCATACTTGTGACTGAGTTTCCAGTGAATCTGCCGCTGGCTGTCGCCGGGAACGTAGTCACGGATCTGGAACATCTCTGAAAGGTCATAGCCGGGACGCTCGTTGGAATAATCCTCGGTATCGTCAATATGCGCCGCGGCAGGAGAGATCACCAGCGTCTGCAGGAAGGTATCCGGCTGCACGACGCAGGCCCCGTGCGCGTCAAGCTGTATTTTCACGCCGATGAGGCCGAAGCAGTCATACAGGCGGGCAGATTCCACGTTCAGGCGAATGCGTCCGCACCACGGGCTTTGCAGAGAAATCTTCATTGTCCGCCTGCCCTTCGGCCAGATGCCGCCGTTCACGTTTACGATTTGCGTCTCTTCGTTCAACTGGTTCTCCAGCCGTACACGGCAGGCAATCTGGCAGATCGGCAGCCATGTTGGATTCTGCACGGTCAGCTCTGCCGTTCCACTCTCACCTTTGCGGAGATTCACCGGCAGCCCGACCGCCAGTTTCAGCTTTTTGGCCGCGTACAAGTTGACCGGCAGGCACAAAAGCGGCAGCAGCACCATGCAGGAGGCGAGGCCAAGCGCGATGGGGCTGGCTGTCTGGACGGCAAGGACGAGAAGCCCCAGCGTCAGCAGCAGCCAGACGAATTTTCGTACTATTTTCATTTTTTCAGCACCGGCATATCCGTTGTCTTGAGGATCTCGGCCAGAACGGATTCCGGCTTTTCCTCCATCATGCGGGCCTTGCTGTTGAGCATCAGTCTATGTGCACAGACATCCGGGAAGATTGCCGCGACGTCCTCCGGCATGACGAAGTCACGTCCATTGAGATACGCATACGCCTTTGCCATCCGGCAGACCGCCAGCGCACCGCGCGGGCTGACGCCGAGCGCGACCTGCGGATGGGTGCGGGTCTTTTCCACGAGCGTGGTCACATAGTCCAGAACGGCGTCGCGCATATCCACTTTTCGCACGTCCTGCACCAGTCCCAGCAGTTCTTCCTTGTTGACCACGGCATAGGCCCGGTCAAGGGGATTATCCACATGGCGGTCGCGGAGGATGTTGACGCTGCTCTTATGGTCGGGGTAGCCCATGCTGACGCGGATGAGGAAGCGGTCAAGCTGGGAATTGGGGAGCATCGTCGTACCGGCAGAGCCCACCGGGTTCTGTGTAGCGAGGACGATAAACGGGTCCGGCAGAGCATACGTTTTGCCGTCCACTGTGACCTTATGTTCTTCCATCGCTTCCAGCAGCGCGGACTGCGTCTTGCTGGAGGTACGGTTAATTTCGTCCGCCAGCAGTAGATTCGTCATGATCGCGCCGGGCTTGTAGACGAACTCGTCCGCTTTTTTATCATAGACCGAGAAGCCGATGATGTCTGACGGCACGGTGTCCGACGTGAACTGCACACGGCGCGTCTCCAAGCCCAGAACCTTTGCAAAGGCCATGGCTGTCGTGGTCTTGCCGACGCCCGGCACGTCCTCCATGAGAACGTGGCCCTGCGCCAGAATTGCCATTAAAATCTTCTCGACAATCTCATTCTTGCCGACGATGACGGATTCGATCTCCTGTAAAATCTCATTGATCTTTGTATTCATAAATCTGCTCCTATCGTTATTTCTTTCTTTTATGATGTTCCTTACAGATCTCCGCCGGAGTCTCCTCCGCCGTCATCTCCACCGCCTGCGTCACCGCCGCCGGTGTCTCCGCCGTCGCCGCCGCCACCGGTGTCACCGCCACCGCCAGTGTCTCCACCTTCGCCCGGATCGGGGTCAGGTGTCGGCGGCTTGTAGTTCGGGGCTGGCGTGCCGCAAACCGTGCAGACGCCCGCGCTGAACGTATGATAGTCTGTAAACTCGCCCGCTGAACCGACCTTCTCCAGCTCCAGTCCGCAGTCTGAGCAGTAGCCGATCAAGTGCGAGCAGGTAGACCGTGATGCATCCGGCATCAGCGTACCGTCGCAGTCAAAGCCGTGTATCTGGCCGCAGACGCTGCACTGCCAATCGTCGCCATACGGGACATAGTGATGCTCGCCGTAGGTGTCCTCCAGCTTTTGATGGCAGATCTGGCATTCCTGATAGTGGTGCTTATGGTCATCATCGACGATCCACACGTTCTGCGGCTTATGCCCGGCCGCGGGGGATTCTTCTTCCTTCTGCGCATCGCAGATCTCACACTTGGAGGTTTTCACGCCCGCTTCGGTGCAGGTCGCTGTGTCGGTCAGCTCTGTCCACTCGTGCGGGGACTGTTCCGTAAAGTCACAGTTCCTGCACTTCGCGGTATGCGTATCTGCACCCTCGTCTGCGGTATATTCCAGCTCATGTGCACGCGGCACGCCGATCTTCTCGCCGCAATCTTTACAGACCTGCACGCACATTCCGCCGCCCTGATCCTGATATTCCTTGTTTTCATGCGGGCAGCCCTCGACCATACCGCAGCTGCGGCAGACGTACTTTGTCGTACCATCCTCCACCGTGACCGTCTCGTAGCTGTGATGAACGGACCAGCTGCCGTTCATGCAGGTAATGCAGTAGCCCACGTTATTGCCGTAGCCGCTTTCGCCCGTGCCGACATCCCAGCCGTAGGCCAGCGTGTAGCGGAGCGTCAGGGTATCGCCGTCCTGCAAATAGTAGCCGGACATGGGTGATCCGGGGTAGAAGTCTGCACCGCCGATGGAGTACATCCAGCCGGAACCCATTGTGTAATCAAACTCACCGATGCCGGTGCTTGTGCTGGACAGCGGGATGCCGTTGCGGTAGATGCAGCGCCAGAGGATTGCCTCATTGCTGCCCGCGCCGAAATGGCTGTCGATCCCGGCGAGGATTTCGTCCTCTGTACTGCCGAACTGACTCCAGTTGCCGCTGAGTGCGTTCGCGCGGCTGCCAAGGCCGGAACCGTCGTCCATGGTTTCCAGATAGAAGCCGGTATCCAGCGTGCCGCTGTAGGAGCAGCGGCTGGCCGGCCAGTGGAAGCTTGACGCTGCTGTGCCGAACGGGTCGCCGGCGTCATAATCCCACACAGCCTTGGCAACTGCGTAGGAAATCGGTTCCTTGGACAGCACATCGTAGCTGATTGGTCCGCGTACACCAAGCCCCAGCACGCTCATGTCAATATAGATGCTGGCCGTGCCGATCTTTTGCCCTTCCTCGGTGCGTTTGCCGATGAGCTTCAGGCGCAGCTCACCGAAGTTGCCCTTTTCATCCTCGGCGTAGATATACAGCTCATGTTCATTCCGGTCGCCCACATCCAGATTCTCCGGAACAAGCAGATACTGCTGCACATAGCCGGAGCTGCTTTCAAACTGCACGGTTTTGCCGTCCAGCTGGACGGTCAGCTTTGTTTCCGTGCCAGTGGCAAGGATATGGCTGACGCGGTTGCCCTGGGCATCCTCTGTCCATGCTTCGACGGTCAGGTTGACCTCCTGCCCGTTGGTGACGGTATCGCCGTCGTGCAGGTTCGTCCGGATCTTGACGCTGTTATCCCCGCGATGCTTGTATGGGAGGTTAAATATAAACGTATAGCTGTCGCCGCCTGTGCCGGTGGCCGTAACTGTAAATGTGTTGCTGCCGGTCCTGTCGCCTTCCAGCAGGAGCGTCACGCTGCCGCTGGGGGACGGGAGCGTGAGCGTTTTGAAGCTGCCGGATTGGTAGCACTTCACAGATTGGATGGTCACATCTGCCGCTTCCTCGCCGCGGATGGTGAACGTGTAGTTAAGCAGTCCTTCCGTCAGCTGATCGTCATAGACCGGCTCGGCGTTAACAGTTTTCTTATTCTCACACGTCAGCACGCAGGGCTTCGCCGTGCCGTCCTCCATGACCGTGTAGGACATTTCCATGCTCACGTCGCTCTGGTAGCGGATGGTGACCGTGAAGTTCACCGTGCGTTCCTTGACCGCTGCGGTCACGAGAACGGTATAGCTCGCGCCGTTTTCGGCGGATTCCATCTGTACAGAACCGCTGTCCGTGTTCATTGCCGCACCGTTAAAGCTGGCGCTCGTGATCTGCGCGTCCTCGGCGCTCCTGCCGGTCAGGCCGAGCTTATACAGAAGCTCACTGTTATTGATCTGGTTGTGCTTGATGGTCAGCGCCGCACGCTTGTCTGCATCGCAGAGAACGGTCTGCGCCGTGACGGATTTTTCATACCACGCAAACTGGAGCTGAAGATCCAAGCCATCCTCATACGTCACGACGAATGTATAGCTGATGGTCTGGCCCAGCACCTCGGCGGTCACGGCGAAATAATAGGTTTCCGTGTCCTTGCCGTCTGCCGCGGCCATCTGAATTTCGCCGGACTCCGAGAGCGCGCCGCGCTCACCGTCCGTCGCCCAGTATTCCGCCGTGCGGATGACCGCATCGTCTGCGTTTTCGCCGAGGAAGGTCAGTGCGTATGTAAATCTGCCCTCGGTCAGCGTGTCGCTCTTGACCGTACGGCTGACAGAGCTGTTGGCCGGGCAGGTAGCCTGACCGGTCGGCTGCCAGGTGAACTGCAGATCCAGATCAATGCCGCTCTCCAAGCGAAGTACAAACGCGAAGTTCACGTCTGTCTCCACGGTTTCGCCCTTCTGGTTCTTTTGCGTCGCATGAGCTTGTACGGTCAGGATATAGTTCTGGAACTCTGCGCCGTCCGGCAGCGTCATATCCAGCACGCCGCGCATATCCGCATCCTGCGGTACGCCGTTGCCGACCGCGACCTGCACGCCAGTGATCTCCGCGTCGTCTGCGTCGAGACCGGTGAGGTCAACATCATAGCGCAGTCTGCCGCCGTCCAGCTGGGCAAGCAGCACGCGTTTACCGACAGATTCTCCGGGCGCACAGACCATGGAGCTTGCCTGCGAACCGTACTTGTACCACGTCAGCACTGCGCCGAGGTCAAGCTCCGTTTCCGGCAGGTTTTCATCTGCTTCGCCGGTGTTTCCGGCTTCTTCGCCCTCGTCGCCCTTGTTGGAATCCGTGTTCGTGCCGATGGCGGCGTCGGCCAGGATTTCCTGCTGGGGCTTGCCCTGCGGCTGCTGCTCCGGCTGGGTGTCCTGCCCCTGTTCCGTCTGGTTTTCCGTTTCCTGCGGATCGGGCTGCTCCTGCTCGCCGGTCAGCTCGCTGTCGGCGCTGCCGCCCGAACCGGAAGCATCCTTGCTTTCCGCCTCACCGTTTCCAGCATGGCCAGGCGCTTGCCCTGCCTGCAGGACGGTGATTTCCTGCGGTGCAGCGTCCAGGATTGGATTTTCCGGCTCAGCCGACCGCATGCCCATGAGCGGCAGGCAGATACTCAGCAGCAGCGCGCAGACAAGCACGCCGCAGCCGGCCTGCTGCGCCCATGGGAACCTTTCAAAGAATTTCTTCATGTCTGTTCGCCCTCCGGGAAAAGGGCTTCCCCCTTCAAAAGTCTGCTTTTTGTGCAGTTTATTCGTATGTTCAAAACTTCTCTTAAACGCACGAATAAGCCGCACGGTTCCACGCCGTTTTTTCGGCGTGGAACCGCCCAGCTTGGGTGGTTATCCAATATTCAATTCAGAACGTTGGACTGCGTGTTTCATTTTGCGATGTTCTGCATGAAACGCATGAGGATCGCGGCGGTTTCTGCGCGGGTGGCCTTACCCTGCGGGTCGAGCATGCTGTTGCTCTTACCGTTGATCAGGCCCTCTGCGTTGGCCCACTGCATTGCTTCCACAGCCCAGGACGAAACCTTGTCCGCATCCTTGAAGCTGTCCAGCTTGTTGGACTTGGAGGTGTCGTAGCCCTTGAGCTTTGCGTAGCGATACAGGATGGCCGCCAGCTGCTCACGCGTGACCTCGCCGACCATGTTCGTGCCGTCGGAAATGCCGTTGTCCATCGCCCACTTCTGGCCTGCCGCATACCACGGCGTGCCATTGGTGTTGACGCCCTCGACACGGGCAAGGATCGTGACGATCATGCCGCGCGTGGTGGTGGCGTTCGGGCTGAAGCTGTTCTTGGAGGTGCCGTTCATCAGACCCTTTTCAGAGACATAATTCACAGCATCTTCATACCAGCTTCCAGCCGGGACATCCGTGAACGAGGAACCCGTGGTGGGCTTGTCGTCCTTCGGCTTGCTCGGCGTGGTGGGCTTCGACGGAGTGACCGGCGTAGGCGGAGTCGGCTTCTTGAGATCCTCAATGCGTGCCTCTGCTTTCTCCAACTTTGCCAGATTTTCTTCGCCAACAATCTCTTTCTGCGCATCGGTCAGCGCATCGTACGCTTCGCGTGCTGCCTTGACAGCTTCTTCCTGCTCCAGCGTGACCTTATCCGGGTCGCCAAGGGCAGTGATTTTGTCGATAACAGCCTGTGCGGCCTCTCGATCCGACGCAGCCATTGCCGCGTGAATCTTTTCGGCCTGCTCCGGATATGCCTTGTCAAAGGCTTTCTTGGCCTGCTCGGTCAGCTGGTTGTAGGCATTCAGCGCCGCAGACATCGAATCGGCGTCCACGGCATCCGCGATGCCGGCAAAGATATCCTTGTTTTCCAGCTCCGTCGCCACAAGCTCCAGATCCTCCATGGCCGTGTCCAGCGCATCCTGCTTTGCCTGCGGGTTGCCAAGGATGCCCTCCAGCACGTTGGTGTAGATTCTGCTGGATTCCAGCGTGTTATCGCCGGAGGTATAGGTCTTTTCCTCGGACGCGTCCTTGTACTGCTCACGCATCTCGGCGACCTTGTAGGTCAGCTGCGTCTTGTCGCCGATTTCGCCGGTGATGCTGGCCGTGCCGTACATGGAGTTATCCGCGTTCAGATCCGCGCCGTAGCCATAGACCGTGAACTGCCAGCGCATGACCTCGCCGTCGCGCATTCTCCAGCCCGCGGCGCCAACGCCGGGGAAAGACTGGCCGCCGGTGGTCTTGTCAGCGATGGAGTACATCCAGCCGGACATATTGTAGTAGTCGAACTCACCAAGATAATGGCCGTTCTTGTACTTGTCATAGTTAATCTGGCCGGTTTTCGCAGTAATATAGTCTGCAACATGTGCTTCGGTCTGCTGCGGATAATAGACATGAGCCAGATAGAAGCTGTCCTCCACCGTACCCTGCGTCAGATAGTCATAGTACGGAGCGGTCAGTTTCTCGCCGTCATTACCCTTGTCCTGCTTGCCAGTATGCAGCAGCTCGTTGCTGTCCTTGTTCTGCTCAACAATCAGGTCGGTAATGACCTTGCTTGCCTGCGTGTACTTCGGCACAGTGACGAGCGTCGGCTTGATCAGATAGCCCAGCCCCAGCGTGTCCGCGTCCATCGACACAGCAACCGTGATGTCCTTGACCGTCATGGTCGGCACGGCGCTCATGCGGTCGATGGCGTTGTTGAGGGCGGCATAGATCGTATCCTGCACGGCCTTGTCGATCTCGGCCTGCGAACTGCCAGCCGGTTTCGGCTCTGCAATCGTAATACGGTACTTGCCGTTTTCATACTCGGTCAGGACTTTCTGCCAGTTTGCCGCGCTGTAGTCGTTCTGATCCAGACGAGCCAGCGCTGCGTCGAGCTGTTCAAGTGCCATCTGGCGATCCTTGGCATACGGATCCTCCGCGCTTGTCCACTTGGCATAGACAATCAGATCCGTGTTCGGGATCACCGGGCTTTCCCACAGGGTGTCGCAAGTCTTGTCCGTGTACCAGCCGGCGAAGGTATATCCCGTCTTGGTCGGCTGCGGGACGGTGATGGTGCTCCACGCGGGGCCGGTGACCGAGGCCACGTCGGTGCCGCCGTTGGAATCGAAAGTCACGGTATGGCTTTCGGTCTGCAGATAGAACGAACCGTCGGAGCCAAAGTATACCGTGATACCGGCAGCCGGGGTAGCGACTGTAGTGATGGCGGTGGGACGAGCCTCACTGCCGGCAGCGCCGCCAATGTCGAACGCGTCAGCGGTATCCAGCAGCGTCCACGCGTTTTTATCATAACGCACGATGTAGGCGCGGGAACTGCTGCTGCCGTTTACGACCATGTAAATGCTGCCGTCACTGCTGATGGTACCATCCACGATGGTGATGCTGTCCGGGCGGATGGCTGCATAGGTAGCGACACTGTCCGTCGTCCAGACATCGCCCAGCACATCGGTGGGGATAGCCGGAACGGTGCGGTCAGTGGTGTACGCGCCGCTGCTGTCGCGGCTGAGCACGACGAAGCTGTTATCCTGCGTCTGCAGAAGCAGCTTCTCGTCCGGGGTCACGTTAAACACGCGGCTGTTCGCTCTGGCTGTCACGCCCGCGGGGAGCGTCACCAGCGTCCAGCCCTCGCCGTCATAGCGATAGAGCGTGCCGTTTGTCTGCATAGCATAGGCGATGGTGTCGCTGACCTTGCGGAAGCTTTCAAATCCCGCGTCGTTTTTTGTCCACTGCGCGCCGTTCCAATGCATATACTGCATCCAGACGTTGTCCGCCGCGAATACGACGGCGCTGTTTGGCGTGGAATAACTCTGTGCAAATTGAACCTTGGCTGGATCAAGAATTGTATTCTCACGCTTTTCCCATGTACCCTTGTCCGCGTCATAATAGCGCAGCTCATAGTGCGCAGACGTATCTCGACCATTGATCTGCATGTCCGTGACAGAGTAGACCAGTGCCACAAGATCACGCGAACCGTCGCCCGCGCGGCCGACAGCCAGCGCAGCGCCGAGGTCAGCCTGTCCGGCACCGGAGGTCTTGAGATCCTCCATACCCGGCATCTGCACCATGTCGGTTGCACCGCTGCTTTCCATCTGGTACACGCCGCCAGCGCCTGCCGCGTACAGTTCAATGCCGCCGTTAGCTGCATCAATATACGCCTGCGTGCTGTAAAGAAGCGGGCCACCGACTGCACCGGCCACAGAGCTGTTCACCGGCGTGGACAGATAGGTCAGCCCAAGCGCGTTCACGGTCCGCGTACTGACAGTAAGCTCCTGATAGTATGGCGTTCTGCCCTCGGTACCGGCGACCGCCGTCAGCTTTTCAAGATCCGCGGGCCATCTGGACACCACGAGATTAGCCGTGGTGTTGTCCAGCCGACCCTCAAACGTCTGCACGGCCAGCGGCGATGCCGTTCCGGCCTCGACGGCGGCCTTGACCTCGTCCAGACCGCCCGCATACACTGCAATGTGGCTGTCCGCCACGCCATCGCCGTTGGCGGCATATTTAACCGCAACGGTGACGCGGGCACCGGCGGCCAGACCGGTGCCAGTTCCCGCTGCTGTGCTGCCCGGGCCGTTGGTATACGCCTTTACGGACGTAATGCCCGTGATATAGACCGGCTCATAGTGTGCGTAATACGTTGTCGCCGTGGTCACGGACTCCGCAGTCAGAGTTTGCGCTGTGCTGTACTGGCTGGTATCGTCTCCCTTGCTCCAGTAGGTAAACTTCCAACCAACTGCCGTGCCAGCCGTCAGTTTCCACGTGTCATCCTTGACACGTGTTACGTGGCAATCCGGGACAGAAATTTCCGTGCCATTCTCATCCAGACAGATAATGTTCGGCCGCGTCCATTCGTGGAAGTGTGCAACATACTTTGTTGTCGTATTTTCTGGCAAAGCCCCTGTATTACAGGGATTCTCTGCAGACTTCCATTCGGAATCGCTGTCTTTCGTCCAATGGTCAAATGAATAGCCCTCATTAGCTGTTGCTGTGATTAAATAAGTATTCTTTGACGCAGTTGGCATTACAGAAACAGTTCCCTTATCTCCGGCTGAACCTTGTTCACTTGTTGCTTCAGCTTTTGCCGTATAATCGCCACCAACAAGGACGGGCTTAATCGTTATTTCCAACTCGCCGTCATAGGCACCGTAGAAAGCGACAAAAACATCATCTTCGGAGAAAACGACACCAACACCACAGTCGAAATCGCCGAAAAGGACTAATTCATCTTCAGCATCATAATTATCACTGCTTTCAAAGCCTGTTCCATTTATAAGCCAGTTAGCAGCCTTTGTTTGCTGATTGAGTGTAAAAGAAAGCTCTGCGCCGTAATCACCATTTGGATTATCGAACACGTAATCATTTATTTCCCCGGGGACTGTTTCTTGGGGAGCGCCCCTATTCTTGGAGACTTTTGCGATTAAATTATAGTCAGTTAAGTCTAATTTAATCGTGACTCGCTTGGCATCTACAGCCTGCACACCTGCAACCATACCCGATAACAGGCAAGAGAAAGCCAGCAGTAACGCCAATATTCTTTTTTTCATGTGACTTCTCCATAATTACGCTGCGGAGAGGGCGGTGTGCCCCGCCCTCTCCGCAAAATATGAGTATGACTTACTTTACGATGAACAAATTATTGTAATCGTTACCAAAGACAAGAATACCGTTGTCGCAAGCCATGCCGCCGAGTGCGTAAGTATCGGAAGCCGTTGCCCACACCTTAGTGCCTGTCGTTCCGTCATAGCTGTAGCAGAAGCCGCAGCCATAGTCGGCATTCGTAGTGGTGGCGCTGCCACTGTTCGTGTTAAAGAACAGATAATCCGTGCCGGAGCCGTCACCCATGACCACGATAGTGCACTGTACCGGGAAGTTGTTCTTGTTCGCGATTGCAATGACGCTATTCACTTCGTGCGTCGTTGCATCCACACAGAGGACACCGCCCTTGTTGAAACCGGAGTATGCGCCGACATAGATCCGGTTGCCGACCTTGGTCGGGGTGGACGTGGAGGTTGCACCCAATGCAACATGCCAGGATTCCACCGGAACACCGTCTGCATTCGGCGTATAGCACCAGAGGTAGCCGCCCTGGCTGGTGAAATACAGGTTTTCACCATCAGTCATGATAGTGGAACGGATGTTGCCAGCATAAGACGGTAGATCAACTGTACCACCGGTTGTAGCAAATGCGGATTCTTTTCTGTAGTGAAGCTGGCTTACTTTGTCTGTTTTGTCTGCATCGCTGCCAAAATAAACATAGTTGCCTTTCTTGACCGCACCAGCCCAATAGAAGCCTCTGGCGCTCGAATCGACAGTCCGCATTACTTTCGTTTTCACATTGTACTGATAGTACGTACCACCAGCGCTGCCCGTCCAGGTACCAAAGTAGAGGTAATTGCCGTACTTGACAATCGGGGTGTTGATCTGGCCGGTAATGCCAGTCACCACATTCGTGACTGTCGGGAGCTCCGCATTCAGATTCGAAATGGCAAGGATCTTGCTGCCCGTGCCGGTCAGCCACTCGCCGCCGGTGTAGTCGTCATATTGGCTGATAACGCCGACGTAGAGAATGCCGGCACTTTCGTCCAGATACGGCGTGGAGAGCTGGAAGCCGCTCTTGGCATTCAGAGATGTGTTTTCTGTGCCATAAGCTGTGGTACGCCAGACCTCAACTTCGTCTGTGCAGTTGTACTTGACAACCTGTGCGCCGTTGGTGCCGCGGCCATCGAACAGAACGTAGGCATAGGTCTTATCGCCGACTGTCTGCATAACCGGAACGTTGTCAACGCCGTCCCACCCGCTTGTGCCAGTGGTCAGGCTAACTTTGGTTTCCGACGTTTTAGTTGTCGGTGCGGTGTCTACTTTGGCATTGTGGTTGTCGTTGCCGCCGTAGACGTTCCATGTTGCGAATGCTGTTACGCTGAGCAGCATTGCAAGTGCCAGGAGAATTGCTAAAACTCTGCTTGTTCGTTTCATGTTTGAAACTCCTTTCGTTTTTCGCAAAGATTCGTTTCTCACGTATTCCCGATACAGCCGAGAAACAGTGTTGCACCGGGATATGTCACAGCAGGAAAGAGGTTCTGCTGTAAACATCAGTTTTTCTGCACCACAGATACGATACGGCTTCCTGCGCTCCCGCTCCGCCTTAACGTGGACCGCGTTATCCGTCCCTTGGCGCGCTCGTTTCGCCGCGTCACTTCCCCAGGACAGTATGCATTCTCGCTGTGGCTATTCAGTTGTCGATGCGATTCATCTTATTGGGACGGGCGAAGGCCCGCTGGTTTCTTGAAAGGGGGTTCCCCGGCTCTGTGTTCCCGCGCAGAGCCGGGGCCTTGCGTCATGCTGACGCACAAAGTGCATGTCTCAGGGGGATGAGACGCACATCTATCTGCAAATCTGTCCGTTTCAGATTGGCATACATTATTATTGGGGTGAAGCTGTTTCCGGCGCGGCTGCGGGCGATTCCGCCGACTTCTGCGCTGCCTGCTGCGTTTCCTTTTTCGCAGCTTTCTTTGCCGCCTGCTGCTGACGGAACTGCGTCAGCTGGCGTTGGTATTCCTGCTTGAACTCCGGCGTTTTCCGGGGATTCCAGCCATCGGGGAACTTGATGCCGCGCATCTGCAGCGCGTTCAGCGTCCGGCCGGTGATTTTTTCATCCAGCCAAAGGTCTGCCCGAAAGCGTCGGCCTTTGCCCTGAAGGGGAATCTGACGTTTTTTCATTCTGTGATTTCCTTTCTCCAAATAGATTTCATATTCTTTGAAAGAAAATCTATGTTTGCACTTCGGCGGCCTTTGCCGCGCGCTTTTTCTCGGACTTCTGTTCGCGCCGAGCGGCTTCGGCCGCTTTTTTACGGTCTTTTTTCGCCTGCGCGTGCAGCGCGGACTGGCGTTCGTACTCCGCCTGGAACAGCGCTGTCCGTTCCAACGGGAAATTGCTCACGGCCGGGCCAGTGCTGACCGGAAAGCCGCTGTATGCCAGCGCGTTGACCCACGAGCCGAAGCGAAGGGCCAGCAGATCGCCGCCGAGGACTTCCGACTGCGCCGGGACGTGCCCCAGCTCTGCCTGACATCGCCGCAGGTAGTTGGCAAGCTCTGCCGCCGAATCCTTCTGGTGCTCCAGTATGAATTCAATGTTCCGGCGGGATATCTCCAACCGCGCAGCCTCGTTCATTTTCCGTTCGTGCAGCGCCCGGTTATCCTGATAATAAAACGGCTTGTCCTTCATAGCCGCACCCCCGCTGCCGCGCAGAGGTCACGCACGATCTTCCGGTTCGCAAACGACGGGGGATTTTTCAGGAATTCGGCGGCTTTGCCGTCGTAGACGCTGCGCAGCGCCTTTTGCCACGAGCCAAAGCGGTATTCAAGGAAATCTCCCCCGATGACCTCTACCCGCGCGGGCGGATGGCCGATGTCCTCCATGCAGTCCCGTAGGTACAATGACAGCGCCGCAAGGCTGTCGTGCTGGTGGTCGAGAATAAACTGGGTGTTCTTTTTGTTGATGATGTGCCTGACGCGGCCCAGAACCTGCTGGGTGCGTGCGTCCGGCTGCTGTGCAGGCTGGCGTTGCTGTTCGTTGTGCATGATGCTCCTCCTATCGTACTTTTTCGCATACCATCCCTATGGTGGGATAATCTGGATATGACACAAAAAAGGCGCAATTTGTTCCGTAAAGGGGAAACAAATTGACGCCCGTGCCAAGTACGATAAGCAGATCATCGTGCTGCCTACCATACGTTTTTGTTTACCTTCTGCACGTCGCGGGATTATAAAACAGACAGAATCCCATGCAGCGAGAATAGCAATTCTTCCGACTCGGACTATGGATGCAGATCGCATCCGCGCTCTGATTCCTACCTTCTCATGGGGAATCCCCACAATGGCGGCCTTTCGGCCACATGACCTGCGAACAAGCGCTGTCTTACGCTTCTCTGCGGCAAACTACGTCGAGAGCTTGCTTGTCCTTACAGCTCCGGGCGAGTAATCGTACGCACTCCCAATGCGCACGACCTTCCTCTTTCATCAGGGGCTCAGTCCGTATGGCCGCGACCCCCAACTACACATCTTCAGCTGGTAAAAACACAATATGGAATTGTAAGACAGCAGAATCGGTTTTCTCTTTTGTGGTATCCTAACCGTGTGTACGGCGAGGATTTTTTCTCGTAAAGTGTTCCACTGTATGTAAATTAGCGCCCAAGCGCTTGCAGCGTCAGGGGTTCCTAGGTTGGTGACGAGAATCCTGACTGCAAATGGGCATAAAAAAACCGCC
>OLOT01001349.1_pt1 | contig 14695 bp, 8 predicted proteins | sample 1671991 | NCBI WGS metagenome assembly OLOT01 (sample SAMEA3136634, study PRJEB25190) | human gut metagenome | biome: human gut; feature: human-associated habitat; material: faeces | place: Austria | collected 2013
GGTAGAAAGCCTTTTCTATCACATCGATTACGAGTTATACGACAAGCCGATGGCCACCGCCGCGGCCCCGGCCACCAGCATGGCCGGAAGACTGCGGCGCTTCTTCTGCGGCGGCGCGGTGTCGTCGCGGGATATCTCGTTCCCCGGCGCGGCCCACTCCCGCGGCGGCGCGGAGAACTCCGGCCTCGGCGGAGAAAATTCCGCGGGTGCCGGTGAAAATTCCTTGTCGTTCATGGCTTACTCCCGATCCAGCTCCACCCTGTGGACGGGGCAGGAGAGTCCCTCCTCCTCAAAGGCCATGAACAGCGTGCGGTTCAGCAGGCGCTGCGCCTTGTAAATGTTCTCCTCGTGCGTCTCCCCCGCCACCCGCAGCACAACGGCGCGATTTTCATAGTCCAGCGACTGTACGCCCAGATAGGCCGGGGCCTTGCTGAACAGGTCGGGGTGCTCCCGATGCAGCTTCGGCAGTACCTCGCCCAGCACCTTCTCCGCCCGCGCCAGACTCTCCTTGTCATAGGGGACCGCCATGTCGCACACGGCGAAGGACAGGTCGTTGGATCGGTTGATCAGACTGCGGATATCGGAGTTGTTGATGATCTTCACGTTTCCGCCGGAGTCCATGATCTGCGTGGTACGGATGCCGATTTGTGTGACCGTGCCGCGGAAGTCGCCCACCACGATGATGTCGCCCACCTCGTACTGGTGCTCAAACAGCATGAACGTACCGGTGATCACGTCGGCGATCAAGCTCTCCGCACCGAAGCCGATGATCAGCGCCAGCACGCCGGCGCCGGCCAGCAGCGCCCGCACATCCACGCCCACGATAGACAGCGCCCACAGCAGCCCCACGATGATCAGCAGATATCGGATAGCGCTGTCCGCCAGCGTGAACACGGTCTTGCCGTGGTTGCTGCTGGGCGACACTCTCTGAAATACGGCTCTGGCCGCCGCCGAAAACAGCACCAACCCGGAAAACAGTATGATCAGCTGTGTGCCGATGTTCCAGATCTGCGAATGCGATTTCCGGCTCGATCATCCAGAACTCAGCTGCGTGGCGGGTGGTGTTGGAATTCTCTGCACGGAAAGTCGGTCCGAAGGTGTAGATATTGCGGAATGCCTGTGCAAAGGTCTCGCCGTTTAACTGTCCGCTTACGGTAAGGCTTGTCTTCTTTCCGAAGAAGTCCTGTGTGAAATCAACAGCGCCGTCCTCGGTTTTCGGAATATTGTCAAGATCCATGGTGGTTACCTGGAACATCTCGCCGGCTCCCTCGCAGTCGCTTCCGGTGATCAGCGGGGTATTGACATAAACGAAGTCTCTCTCCTGGAAGAACTGATGGATCGCATAGGCGCAGAGGGAACGAACACGGAAGACTGCCTGGAAGGTGTTGGTTCTCGGACGCAGATGGGAAATGGTACGAAGGTATTCCATGGAGTGGCGTTTTTTCTGCAGCGGGTAATCCGGTGCGGAAACGCCCTCTACGGTAACTTCTGCCGCCTGAATCTCAAACGGCTGTTTTGCCTGCGGGGTAGCAACGAGGGTACCTTTTACGATGATGGCTGCGCCGACGTTCATTTTGGAAATCTCAGCGAAGTTTTCCATCTCATCGTGGTATACGATCTGCAGGGTTTCGAAATAGCTTCCGTCGTGCAGAACGATGAAACCAAAGGTTTTGGAATCACGTACGCTGCGCACCCAGCCGCCTACGGTTACTTCTTTGTCCAGGTATACTTCCCGGTTTTTATAAATCTCTCGGATGGTTGTAAGTTTCATTGTCTTTTTTCTCCCTAAATATTCATAGTGCTTTCTTTATTCTAACACTTTTTGCGTCATTAGAAAACCCCGCAAATCACTCGATCTTTACTTTTTTAATATAACTGATGAAGACGTTGCCGTTCTGTGCGAACAATGCATCGCTGTCATCGTCAGAAAGTGCAGTTGTCTCGCCCGTTGCCGGGTTATACAGCCAGGAATTTCCAAAAATATCGTATCCGGTCAGAAGCAGACTCTCGTTCGCGCCGGTCTTTACAACAACGCCGTAGCCGCTGCTGATCATGTAGAGAATTTCTTCTCTTGTGCAGCCCGTCAGGTTCAGCAGTTCGTAATCATCACCGAGTGACTCATTCAGCACGTTTTCGTCCAGAGATGCACTCTGGAATCCCGACGGCATCGTTGTCTCGTCGAGGCGCATGCCCTGCTGGCGGTTTCCGCGCTCCCACACATAGGACTGGCTGCTGTTCAGCACAACGCCGACATTCTCATCGGCAAGCTGTACGGCCTCGGCCGGGGAGCTTAAAATGGCGATCAGTTTTCCTTTTCCATATACATAGTAAAGATCTGCGCTGCCCGTGTCGTACGACATCGTAAGATCGGTCCGTAAGGTTGAATAGATATATTTCGGTGTCAGTGTCAGAAGCGACTGTGTTTTGCCGCTCGTCGAGAATTCCAGAAGGAACTGCTGCTCTCTTCTGTCGTCCACCGTTGCCAGGCGGCCCGTCACCAGTTCCTGGCTCTGCTGCTCGCCGTTCATGATGTGATCCTCCGGCGCATCCGCATAGCCGTTTTCCTGGCGTACCACGCGGTCCAGCTCCAGAAGGCCGTCCGAAATCGACACACCTGTCACATAATAGCCGTCCTGGTGATACTCTTTTTTCACGTTTCCGTCGATGCTGACAATCCGCACCGTATGCATAGCGAAAACTTCATTGCCGGAAATATCTTTTAAAATATCGCTGTCGTTTGCCATACCATAGACAAAGTCTTCATTGATAAAGCCAAGTGCCCGGATCTTCTGTCCGTCATCCGCCGCAAAGCGCTGCGTTTCCCCGCTCTCCAGATTCATCACGGTGATGTTCATCGCACTGCTTGCATTGTCCGCATCCATCCACGCGATGCTCTCCTGGCTTTCCGATACTACAAAGCAGTCCTCCGGGATACTTTCCCGGACCACCGTCGTCGTGCCGGTTTCAATATCTACCTTACACAGGTTCTCATTCAGATAGAGATACATCTCTCTCTGCTTGTTGACGTAGGAGAGGCGGTCGAGCTGTTTTTTCAGCATCTCGTAGGAAATATCCGCCGGAACGAAAATCTCCTCGGTTGCCACATTCCGCTCGGCGCGATAATAGTAAACGGCTGCTCCCACTTCACCCTCGTGGTTTCCGCGGTTCATATAGCCATAAACAACAAACGTCACATCGCCCGCATCATCCACACGTACAATGTTGACATCATGCTCTCCGTGCTGTTCCCGGTCATCCATGCTGCCGTTCTCACGGAAGCTGAAAACGCGGATCGTCTTGTTGGCGCTGCGGTTGTAGCACCAGAGATCACCGTTTACTACAAATGCGACAATATCACCTGCCGTATTCGTCACATACTTGGTATCCTCGCCGGTCACACCGAGGTTAATGCCGGATTTCGTCAGAACACCAAGCTCCGGATCAAAGATCTGCTGTGCGCTCCGCTCGAAGTCCAGCAGAATAATCTCTCCGTCGGACTCTCGCATCCGGTAGAACTCGCTTACGGTATAATACTCCGTCTGTCCGTTCTCATCCTGCGCACTGATCATGTACTCCTGTTTGATGCTGGTCGTCGTCTCATTCGCTTCTTTGATCTGCTGCACCGGCTGCTGTACGATCGTCGGTGCGAGGCTTCCCCAGGAAATCTGGTCGAGGCTGGAATGAATGTTGACATTGAGGAACGAAGAATTATCCCCCGTCTCATCCGGCTCAAGCTGCGGAACGAGCGCTTCCGCCTGCGTTTTATCCAGGCATGTCTGCGCAAACATCTGCGTGTAGGCCAGATAATCGCCGACCTCCACGCCGTTGCGCTGTACAATGCGGGTGTAATACCAGGCAGACTGGCCGTTTCCGTAGGCAACCTCGAGCTTCAGCGTATATTCCTGATTCATCAGAATCGCGGTCTCTAACTGGAAGTCTGCTTTCAGATAGCTTCCGTCCTCGTCAAACGATTTCAGCACCGAGTTTTCAATCAGCGCTCCGCCGTCTGTGCTTTCCACCGTATAGGTCACGTTTATAATTTTCTGTCCCTTCGCATCAATTTCAAGCGTAAGCGAACGGTCCATCGGCAGCGGTGTCAGGTTTTCTCTTGTCGTTACGCCGTTCATCTCCTGGCGGTATCCGTACATGCGGTTCACTGTCGTGTCCGCGGTCTTCATGTACAGCACCGGAAGACTCGCTGCGTCCAGATCGGTCGCATTCTCCGTCGTCTCGTGGCTCATCAGGTGTGTGAACACACCGACTGATGCGGCAAAAACAAGAAAAAGGATCAGAATCCTTGCTGCTCTTTTATTCATCACGGCTCCTCCTTTTCTGTGAGGAGGTCTGCCAGTGTCGGCTTCACATGGTACGCTTCCATGCACACTTTCAGTTCTTCCGGCAGTTTTTTCGAGCCTTCCTGGCGTTTTACCGCGCGGATCAGAAGGTTCTTCGGCGTGTGCTCCATGTCGATGAATTCGAGAATCTGTGTCTCATAGCCTGCATTCTCCAGAAGCTTTGCCCGGATTCCGTCGGTCAGAAGCGCCGCCATGCGCTCTTTTAAGATGCCGTAATCCATGATCGGATACAGTTCTTTGTTTGCAATCTGGCGGTTCAGCTCATGCTGGCAGCACGGAACGGAAAGAATAACTTTTGCATTCCATTTGACGGCCTTTTCCAGCGCATAGTCAGTCGCCGTGTCGCACGCGTGCAGCGTCACCACCATATCGACCTCGTCGCGGCCGGTATAAGAAGCGATGTCACCCTGATAGAAATGCAGCTTTTCATAGCCGTATTTCTCCGCCAGTCCGTTGCAGATTGCGATGACATCCTCTTTCAAGTCAAGTCCGATGATATTGACATCCAGTTTTTTCAGTTCGCGGAAGTAATAATACATCGCAAACGTCAGATACGATTTTCCGCAGCCGAAATCGAGAATCGTGATCTCGCGGTCCGATGGGAGCTGCGGCAGGATATCTTCGATGAACTCCAGAAAGCGGTTGATCTGGCGGAACTTGTCGTAGCGGGTCCGCACGATTTTGCCTTCTTTTGTCATAACACCGAGATCCTGTAAAAAAGGAACCGGGATTCCTTCTTCCAGAATATACCGTTTCTTCCGGTTGTGCGCCAGATTGACGGGTTTGCCGGTTCCTTTCATATGCGGTTTCTTTTTGATCGTCATCGTTCCCTTTTTGCTGACCAGAACGGATGCTGTGCAGGTGTCGGATTCGAGCTGCATCTGCTTGAAGGTTCCGTTCATCCAGTCGCTGATCCGGGTGATCACATCGTCTTTTGTCATATTTTTATGAAACTCCTTCGTGCCGACGGTCTCCTGGCACTGAAAGAGCAGTTTTCCTTTTATTTCAACCGGGCGTATTCTCACTTTGGACACTTCACTGTCCCCTCTTGGACCGCTGATCGTGATACGGTACAGCCCTTCCCGGATTTCATCCTGTAATAATTTCTGTAATTCCATTTATACTCTCCAAACTTTCTGAATCGTTTGTAAACATGTGTAATAAAGCCCCTTACAACCCCGCTAATATTGTAATCTGTTTTCCGCAAAACCACAACAAAAAAATTATTAAAAATGTGTTACCCTCTTATTACTTTATGGCGCGGTTTAAAGCCACAGATTGTAATAATGTTTCCTCCTGCTCCGCCTCCGGAACATTTCATTATAAAAAAGAACGCCGATTAAATCGAGCAGTTCCTCTTCTGCCGTTTTCTCATCCTTCCCGCCGTTTTCCCTGCTGTACTGACGTGCGATATTCCGGCAGGTGTGCTCCATCATGAGCCGGTCCGGGAATTCGTCGTACATCATGCTGCCGCGGTAATCCATGCGGTCACACTCTGCCTCCACCAGCCTCTGCAGATCAGATGCCGTCCGGGAATAATACGACTGCATCCGCTGCCGTTCCCGCGCTTCCTGCTGCTCCTCCATACTTCTTCCCCATAAGGGCTGTGCCGCAAAAAACGGCTCCGGCCGCTCCATCGGATTTCCCTGATAGGAATTTCTTCTATTTTCATACACTCTATCCTGATTCATGCCTGTTTTATTTCCTTTTTGCTCTTCCTTATACCATATGCACACCGCCGCCATTCTGCCGTTTTCCAGATCTCAAACACAATTTCACTTGCCAAAACCGCCGTTCCGTACTAAAATACAACCTGTATCTATTTTTCCGATACATCATATAGGAGTGAATATCATGAATCTGAATATGCAAGCTTTTAACATCAACACGCTGCTTGGCGGTCTCGATAAAGTCCGGGACGTCATGGGTGTTTACCAGCAGCAGCTTCTTCTGATTGTGATTGTTTTTGCCCTGCTGAACTGTTTCTTCGGCTATGCGCTCCGCAAACTCTGGAGCGTCATTCCCGGATTTTTTCTCGGCGCGGCCGCTGGTTATGCAGCGGGTACCTACACGAATCAGACCACGACGATCACCCTGGCGCTTGCCGTCGGCACCGGTCTTCTGACCGCAATCATTGCCTTCGTCCTCTACCGGATCGGACTTTTTCTTCTGATCTGCGGGCTCGTCGGCTTTTGCCTCTGGCATCTCGTTAATCCAAACGATATCACAGGTTATGGACTCGTCGCCCTCGTCGCTTTCGTGATCAGCCTGATCTGCGTTCCGTTCGAACGCATTTCCGTAATCCTGGTCACCTCCATCTGCGGCGCCCTCACGACGATCCGCATGGCATATTTCTTCAAGGACCTCGATCTGAACATGATGTTCTGGATTGTCTCTGCCATTCTCGCCGCAGCAGGCATGCTCTTCCAGTTTAAACCGTGGAAAGAGGCGGACTACTGGGAGGATGACGACGAAGAAGAACGCGAACACCGTGCAAAAGCGCGCGCCAGACGGAAGCGCAGATCCGGTTTCGATCCTCTTCCATCCAGAAAGAAGAAAAAGAAACGCCGCGGCTCCTCTTCCTCTTCTTCCGGCAACGCAAGAGATCCGTACCGCAGCTATCAGAAACCGTCGAACCGTACCCGTGTTTCGCAGAACACCATGTACGATTTCCGTTTTGTTCCGGAAGAACCTGACGATGACGACGATGAGAAAGATCTTCCGAAAATCATCCGCCGCCGGCCATCCGCAAAACCGGCCGCTCCGGAGGAGTTTGACGAAGAAGAAACATCCCCAAAAGCTTCCATGGGCGACACGAAGCCGTATACCTCTCCTTCCAAACCGCAGATCACCGAGGACGGCATCCCGGATGTCGATCTCTCCGCGATCCGGCAGCAGATTTCCGAAGAGGTACAGAGAATTTACGAAGACGATCAGAACTCGTAATCCGCACTGCAGCGCAGAAAACCCGGCAGGCAAAGGAACATTCCCTTGTCTGCCGGGTTCATTTTTTATCCTGATTTTCAGTTATAAAGATACTTCTGATTTGTCTCCAGATCGATCGTGTCTTTGTCGATCCACTGATATCCCGTATCGATCTTCTGATCTACCGGAAGTCCCTGAATCGCGCGGACGGCCGCCACGATTGCCGCATAGCCAAGACCGTACGGATTCTGCGTTACGGTACCGTACTCGCGTCCCTCCTGGATCGCTTTCTGCTGTTTTTCACCGGAATCAAAACCGACAATCTGAATCTGCTCAGTATTTTCCATATCCGCCAGCGCATCCAGCGTCTGGTCTGCCATGTCTTCGTTCGTACAGAAGATGCCCTTCAGAGCCGGGTAGGTTTCAAGTGTATTTTTCAGCATGTCCGCGATGGATTCTTCTCCATCTCCGTAATTCACCTGAACCACTTTCACGTCGGTATATTTTTCTTCGATCTCTTTTTTAAATGCTTCCACGCGCTCTACGCTGCTCTCGGTGTTGTACTGATGTGCAACAATCGCAACCTCTCCGCTGTTGCCGATGGCCTCGCAGAGATGATCTGCCGCAAGCTTTGCTGCCGCTGCGTGATCAGTCGCACATGTCGAGGTGATCAGATCACTCTCGATACCGGAATCCGCGATGACGACTGGAATCTGGCTGTCGGAAGCCTCTTCCATCTGTGCCTGTCCCGACTGCTGGTCAATGATGCCAAGGATCAGCGCGTCCGGATTTTCCGAAATGACAGAGTCGATGATATTGATCTGAGAGTTGGTGTCACTTTCATTTTCCGGGCCTTCAAATGTCATATAAACTTTGTCGTTTCCGTTGTAGCCAAGCGAGGCGTTCAGATCGTCAAGTGCCTGCTGTGCACCGGCTTTTACGGCTTTCCAGAAACCGGCACTTAAGTCTTTTGCAACCACGGCGATGTAAGAGCCTTTTTCAACGGTAAGTCCATCCACGGTGTCATACAATGCTTCCATGCCGTCCTTGTGCGGAACGGTGATTTCTATTCGTTTTTTGTCTGCTTCTTTTCCTTCATCTCCAGAGCTTTCAGAAGATGTGGATGCACTGGCTGACTCTGCTGTAGAATCTGCGCTGGACGATGAGGCCTCCGGGCTTTCTTCTGCCGCCGGAGTTTCTGTCACTTCCTGAGACGACGATGCTGCGGTGCTCTTGTCTGTCACTGCTTCTTTTCCGCATCCAGCTGCCGAGCACAGCAGGATTCCGGAAAGCAGTACTGCAATCATTCTGCGTTTCATAATTCTCCCTTTCTGCTTTGCCTGATGAATCATTTTCCATTATTTTTTACAGTTTTGTTACATAACCTTTCTCTATTATACACAAACCGTAAAAATAGTCCAGTCCTGTTTTCTTATGATTTTCTGAACTTTTTTGCAATTTCACATAGCTCTGAATAGTTACACAAAGCTGTGGAAGATTTCACCTTCTGGTTTTACGGTAAACGAAAGCCGTTTGCCTGTCCGCGGATGCTTCAGCTCGAGATGATGCGCGCACAGCGCCAGAGATCCTTTCTCTTTCGCCCCATATTTTGCATCCCCCGCCAGCGGATATCCCGCATGGGAAAACTGGACGCGGATCTGGTGGTGGCGGCCCGTTCCGAGGTGGATCTGCACCAGGGTTCGGTTCTCCTGTGTCCTTATCACTTCATATTCCAGCACCGCTTTTTTCGCTCCGGCGGTGCCTGGCTGTACGACGCGGGATGTGTTGCTCCGTCCGTCTTTTACAAGGAAATCCTCAAACTTCTGCACGCCCTGTTTTTCGATTTTTCCCTCACAGACGGCGAGATACTCTTTCTTCATTGTCCCGTCCTTCACCTGCCGTCCCAGTTTTCCTGCGGCGTCTTTGTTTTTCGCAAACACCAGCACGCCCTCAACCGGCTGATCGAGCCGGTGAACGACCGCCAGATATGGAATCTGAGTCCGCGCCTGACCCGGTGTTTCCGCCCTTGCCTGCTTCGCCAAATAATTCAGCAGCGCATGCTCCAGATCCATCTGTCCCATCCGCGCATTCTGCACTGCCATACCCGCGTGCTTGTGAACAACAAGAATATCGTTATCTTCCATTAAAATATCTTCTCTGCAAAATCCAGCCACTTTCTTCTCCTGTTCTGACTTCTTATTTTCGATACACGGATTTCTCCGCTGTTATGCTTTAAGAAGTATGCACCATTTCCGCCGCATCTGTCAAGAAAAACATGCCCGGCGGACGAATTACACAACACAGAAAGCGATCGCCATACCAATCATTTTTTCTGATACAGCGACCGCTTTTTCTTTATTTTCCATATTCAGTTTTTTCTCTACTTTCAAGGATTTTCACTGGTTTTCTTTCTTTACCGATCTGTGATCTTTGTTTTCGCTTTCGTTTGATATTTCAAAGATCGTTTCTCTTCCATTTCCCTGTTGTAGATTTTCTTTTTTTCGGGAAGATGTTCTTTTTCAGAGGCTTTTCCTTTGCGGTTAAGATTTCCACTCCGAAAATCTTTTCCTTAGGATTTCCTAAGATCTGCTCTGATCTCATGTTTATCAAAAGGTTTTCTTTCGAACTTCTTTTGTATGGATCTTTATCTCAGGTTTTCTTTCCTTTCGGAAGTCTCTCATCTTAAGAACATCTTCCTTTTCCCTTTTTTTCCATTCTTCTATAGAAGATTTCTCGTCTCTTTCTATGAAAATGGTTTGTTCTCTTGAAAAGGGGGTCCCAAGTCTTTCTCTTTGTACCTCTTGGTTAGGTTTTTGTTTTCTTGTTTCTTTGTGATTTTAATATAACAGATCCGCCAGTATTTGTCAACACATTTTTAAAATATTTTTACTGTTTTTTTTATATCACTTTTCCTTTTCTTAATTATTGTGTTTATTTTCTGAATTTTATATTGTTTTCTGATATTTTATTTCAAATAAGTGCGCAGAAAAAGAGCTATGAAACAGACTTTTCTCCTGCCACACAGCTCTTTCTCAAATACTTATCCTCTATAATAGTTGATCAGGCATCCCTTGCGGATGATTTCTCTCTCATCATCGGTCAGCGCGCCTAACGTCATCTCGAACGGAACAAGTGCTCCGTCTTTTACAACGTACGCTTTGATCACATCAGCTTTCTCTTCTACTGCCTTGCGGATCTCCGGTACAAAAAGGTAATCTCCGTTTGCAAACGGCAGATCTCCTGCCGGGATCAGGAATGGAAGCATGCCCCAGTTAATCAGGTTGGAGCGGTAGCGCTTCGTTGCATACTCGTTGGCGATGTTTGCCCAGCCGCCTAATACCTTCTGGCAGGAAGCTGCCTGCTCACGCGCAGAGCCGTCGCCCGGTTTTACAGCGAAGATGGTGGATCCGACACCGACGTTTGTCTTGTCGATATCCGGGTACTGGGTGTGAATTGCTGCAAAGACCGGTTTCAGTTCCGGAAGTGCCTCTGCCGGGCAGTTGCCTTCCTGGATGGCTTTCTCTGCGACCTGTACTTCTTTTGCACGTCCCACATAAGCCGGATCTTTTCTGGACAGGGTAAACTCTGCCAGTCCAAGCGGGTTGGAACGGAAGGACGAAGTCTCGCCGGATGGAATCAGCTCGTCGGTGGTCGTAACCGGATCATGGATCTCAGAGACAACCTTCAGAATCAGGTTCTCAGCAAGCTGCGGCATTGCCGGCCAGTCTTTGATGTTTGGTCCGAACTGAATTTCAACAGATGGATCTGCCACGCCCTTGCTGTCGAAGACACGGTTCTCGTAAATCTTCTTGTCGAAGTGGTATGCCGGTTTGGTATACGTTCCGGTAAACTCATCTGCTGCAGTCAGAAATCCCTTGTTTGCTGCGGTTGCGGCGATGGAACGTGCATCCATCAGGGCAACGGAAGAAATCTGTCCGTTCTGGATTTTGGATCCCTCGCGGTTCGGGAAGTTTCTGGTGGAGTGACGGATTGAGAATGCATTGTTTGCCGGGGTATCGCCTGCGCCGAAGCACGGTCCGCAGAATGCGGTTTTTACGATCGCACCGGTTTCCAAAAGGTCTGCCAGTTTTCCGTTTCTTGCCAGCTCCATATAAATCGGAGTACTTGCCGGGTAAACACTTAAGGTGAACGCATCGTCGCCAATGCTGTGGCCTTTCAGGATATCGGCTGCGTCGCAGATGTTCTCAAATCCGCCGCCGGCGCATCCTGCGATGATTCCCTGGTCTACCAGGAGTTTTCCGTCGTGTACTTTATTTTTCAGAGTGAACGGAACTTTTCCGTCGAGGCTGATGGCTGCTTTCTTCTCTACATCGTTCAGGATGTCATCGAGGTTTGCTTTCAGCTCTTCAATGGTATAAACATTGCTCGGATGGAACGGCATCGCGATCATCGGTTTGATCTTGTCGAGTTCTACTTTTACAACGCCGTCATAGTAAGCAACCGCGCCAGGATTCAGCTCTTTGTAATCTGCGCTTCTGCCGTGGATCTGATAGAACTCGCTGATCTTCTCATCGGTTCTCCAGATGGAGGACAGACACGTTGTCTCGGTTGTCATAACGTCCACACCGATCCGGTAATCTGCGCTTAAGGAAGATACGCCAGGTCCTACGAACTCCATAACTTTGTTCTTTACGTAACCATTTGCAAAGACTGCACCGATGATGGCAAGTGCAATATCCTGCGGTCCTACGCCCGCCTGCGGTGCGCCTGTCATGTAAATTGCGATCACTCCCGGCATAGCGATATCATATGTTTTGGAGAGAAGCTGTTTTACCAGTTCCGGTCCGCCCTCGCCCATGGCCATGGTTCCGAGTGCACCGTAACGGGTGTGGGAGTCGGATCCGAGGATCATTTTTCCGCCGCCGGCAAGCATCTCGCGGGCAAACTGATGAATTACTGCCTGATGAGGCGGTACATAGACGCCGCCGTACTTTTTCGCACAGGTAAGACCAAACATGTGGTCATCTTCGTTGATGGTTCCGCCGACTGCGCAAAGGGAGTTGTGGCAGTTGGTCAGCACGTACGGTACCGGGAATTTTTCCAGTCCTGACGCGCGCGCGGTCTGAATGATTCCAACAAAAGTAATGTCATGCGATGTAAGTTTGTCAAATTTGATCTGCAGATTTTCCATGTTGCCGGAAACATTGTGGTCTTTTAAGATTCCATAGGCAATGGTTTCTTTTGCAGCATTCGCCGGACACGGCACAGCGCCAGTACGCGCTTTGAGTTCCGCGCGGCCTTCTTCTGTATCCGGGATGATATCGATTCCGTTGACAAGGTATGCACCTGTGTTCAGTAATTCAATCATGTCGTTCCTCTCCTCTTGTTGTTGATAAAATGTCAGGGTCAAAAAGTCTTTTGACCCCTTCGATACCCGGATTGCTCCGTGCTTTGCACTCCCGCAATCCTGTACGGCTCTGAACGGTTTTACAGATTTTCGCTGTTGTTCATATACGTCATGTAGCTTACGACCATCATGGCAATTTTAAAGGTCAGCGCATCGTCAAATTTACGAATGTCGAGTCCTGTGCTCTTCTCGAGCTTCTCCAGACGGTACACCAGAGTATTTCTGTGTACATAGAGCTGACGGGATGTCTCGGACACATTCAGGTTATTTTCAAAAAATTTATTGATTGTGGTCAGTGTTTCCTCATCGAACGTATCCGGCAGATTTTCGCCGAAGACTTCGGTCATAAACATTTCGCACAGCGGAATCGGGAGCTGATAGATCAGACGGCCGATGCCGAGGTTGTTGTATGGTACCACGTTTTTGTCTGCGTAGAAAATTTTTCCTACTTCGAGTGCCATCTTCGCCTCTTTGTAAGAACGCGATACACTCTTGATCTCGTTGACCGGATTTCCGTAGGAAACGCGCACCTGGGACATGGCCTCCGCATTCAGCATATCCACCAGCATTCTTGCGGTCTGGTTCATATCCTCGAAGGTGTCGGTGTCTTTCAGTTCTTTTACAATGATAATGCTCTTCTCATCGACTGCGGTGATGAAATCTCTCGGTCTTGAAGCAAAGAGGCTCTTTACTGTCTCCTGTGCGCTGATGTCTTTTTCCAGCTTCGTCTCTACCATGTAAACAACGCGGCGCACATCTGTGTCGATGCGAAGCTTTTTCGCGCGGTTGTAGACATCCACCAGAAGAAGATTGTCGAGAAGAAGGTTCTGGATAAAGTTGTTTTTGTCCAGACGCTCTTTGTATGCAATGATAAGATTCTGAATCTCACATACGGCAACCTTTCCGATCATATATGCATCGTCGCTGCTTCCTTTAGAAATCAAAATATACTCCACATTCTGGTTGTCATATACTTTAAAATAATGATATTCCTGTACAATCTGGCTGTCCGCAGCGGATAATACAAAAGAACGGATGCTTTCTGCATCAATCGCGGTTTCCGGGAATGTGGTCACCAGCAGAACACCATCCGTATTCGTCACACATAAATCAATTCTCGTAATATTTCTTAATTCATCAAGGGTTTTCTGTAATACCTGACTTGATACCAAATCTGCCACTTCCTTTCTCCTGGCGTATTTTACTCCAGGGTGCGTCTTATCTATAACTATAGCTTATTTTTTTCTCATTGGCAACTATTTTTTGCTTCGCAAAAGGAGGGCGGTGCATATGCAAAAAGGACCGGCATCCGAACGGATGTCGATCCTTTTCTCTATGTTTGCGCATACGCGCTGATGTTCATATGGATTAGTTGGTAATGGTGATCTCTGTCTCTTTGTCGAACAGATGAACTTTCTCCATATCCAGAGCAAATTTAACGGTATCACCGCTTCTTGCAGTTGTACGAGGATCTACGCGGGCTGTCATTGGGAATCCTTCGCAATCGAAGTACAGGTAAACTTCTGCACCTAACAGCTCGTATACGTTGATCTTGCACTCAACTACGCTGTCTTTGGAAGTCTCGATGAACATCTGAGAATCATGTACGTTCTCAGGACGGATACCCATAACAACGGTCTTTCCGTCATATCCGCCGTCAATAACAGCTTTTGCTTTGGAAGCCGGCAGTTTCATGTTGTATTTACCAACAGTAAGAGTTACATCGTTTCCGTTAACTTTTACTTTTGCATCCAGGAAGTTCATCTGCGGAGATCCGATGAATCCTGCAACGAACAGGTTGCCCGGTGCGTTGTACAGGTTCTGCGGGGTATCTACCTGCTGAACAACTCCGTCTTTCATAACAACGATTCTGGTACCAAGTGTCATAGCCTCGGTCTGGTCATGTGTTACGTAGATGATGGTAGCGCCCAGTCTCTCATGCAGTTTAGAAATCTCGGTACGCATCTGTACACGAAGTTTTGCATCCAGGTTTGAAAGAGGCTCGTCCATAAGGAATACTTTAGGATCACGTACGATTGCACGTCCC
>OLOT01001363.1_pt1 | contig 14552 bp, 8 predicted proteins | sample 1671991 | NCBI WGS metagenome assembly OLOT01 (sample SAMEA3136634, study PRJEB25190) | human gut metagenome | biome: human gut; feature: human-associated habitat; material: faeces | place: Austria | collected 2013
CCGCATAGCCGTTGGCGGCGAGCATGGCGAGCAGCATCGTCGGGGCGATGGCGCCGCCGAGCTTCAGCATGAAGCTCGTGCCGGAGGAGCACAGGCCGTCCGCGCGGACGCCGGTCTTCCACTGGCCGTATTCAACGGTGTCGCCGATCATGCCGTAGAGCAGCGCGGTGCAGAAGCCGTTGAAGATGCCGGTGCCGAACAGGAGCACGAGCACGAGCGTGGAAGAAGCATTTTCCGGGGAGAGGAAGAACAGGATGATGTTCAGAATGAAGCTCAGGCCATAGGAGAGCAGCAGCGCGCCGCGCTTGCCGCGGCAGAGTTTGACCAGAGCCGCGCTGAAGAACGCAGCCACGGCGCAGATCAGGCCGTTGACGGTCGCGTACAGCGTGAACAGGCTGACGTCACCCCAGACGTAGGTGAAGTAGTACATGCCGACGGTCATGCGGCCATAGTTCAGGAAGCCGTAGACGAGGAAGGCAAAGCACACGATGAGCAGGGGCGGGTTCTTGGTGAAGCAGGCCGCCATTTCCTTGGCGTGGAACTTCTGCTTCTGCTGGGGAGGCGCCTTGACGACTTCCTTGGTGCCAAGGATGGACGTGAAGACGAACGGGATCGCCATGCAGCAGATCACGAGCGCTGCCAGCAGGTAGCCGCGGACGGTGTTGCCCTCGGCGCCGGAGAACTTGGTGACGAACGGGATGAAGAGCGCCGTTGCAACGGAGCAGGCGATCGAGGAGATGAAGATACGATAGCTGGAGAAGGAGGCTCTCTCACGCGGATACGGGGAGATGACGCCGTTCAGCGCGGAGAACGGGATGTTCCACGAGGTGGAGGCGACAACGGTAACAAAGTAGAGGATGCAGCCGTAAGCGGTACGGGCGCCGACGCTCCAGTCCGGATGTGCCCAGAACAGCAGGACGACCAGCGGGATCAGGCCGATTGCGCCGCCGAGCATCCACGGGCGATAGCGGCCCATCTTGGTGTTGGTGCGGTCGGCCAGAGAGCCGATCATCGGGTCATTGATGGCGTCCCAGATCCGGCAGATCAGGAACAGGATGGAGACGGCGCTCGCCGGGATGAGGGCGACGTCCGTCATGAAGAAGGCCAGATACGAGCTGACCAGCATCCACGGCAGGTTGTAGACCAGCTCGCCGGATGCGAAGGCAAACTTTCTTGCCACGGCCTTGCCGCCGTGGTAATAAGTCTTTTCCTCGGTTCCAACCGTGGTTTTCGGTTCGTTCGACATAAATTTTGTCTGTATGGCTGTCAGGCGCCATACATACTCCTTTCTTTCTCTGTAATCAGCTTGGGAAATGCTGAGGGAAAGCTGAGGCTATCCGCACGTCCCGGCGCATAGCGCGGGACGGCGGGCACGCCTGTTATTCATCCATCTTGATGACGATCTTGGCGTACTTTTTGGTGTAAAGGTCGGCAAACGCGTCCTGATAACGGCTCAGCGGATGCTCCTTCTGGATGAGCGCCTTGAGGTTCACGCGCGGGGCGAGCTTGATGGCCTTGGGGAACAGGCCCGCGCCCATGATGACGCCGTGCAGGTGCTTCTGATCCCAGTAGAAGTCCGTGTGCAGATTGACCTGCAAATACGGGTCTTTGCCGTACATTGCGAAATAGACGCCGTCGCCGTTGCGGGCGAGGAGCTTGAGCGCGTTCTCCGCGGAGGAGACAACACCGGTGCCCTCGAGCACGCAGTCATACGCGCCGCCGGCGACCTTCATCGCCTCTTCGAGCGCGCCTTCCTTGCGCGGGTCAAACGCATAGTCTGCGCCGAGCTGCTTGGCCAGTTCGCACTTCTCTTCGACAAGGTCAAAGACCGTGACACAGGACGCGCCCGCCAGACGGGCCAGCTGCACGAGCATCAGACCGATACCGCCTGCGCCCATGATGGCGACGGATTTGCCGTAGGAGATGTGCGCCTGCTCGGCGGCGGCCAACGCGATGGTCAGCGGCTCGATGAGCGCGGCGGTCTCCAGATCGTAGTTTTCAGGGAGTTTGTGAACCTGCGTGACATGATAGACCGCATATTCGGCAAAGCCGTTCATGCAAAACTGCACATGGGAACACAGGTTTTCATGCCCGCTGCGGCAGTTGTCGCAGGCGTAGCAGTATTTGGCGTAGTTGGCGATGACCTTGTCGCCGACGTGATAGCCGAGCGCTTCGGCCTTCGGGCCAACCTTGTCGATCACACCGGACAGCTCATGACCAAAGGTCATCGGGAGCATCGCCTTGGTGCCTTCTTCGAATTCACCGAGGTGGCCGGTCAGGGTGTGGGCATCAGAGCCGCAGATCGAGGAGTAGATGATCTTGATGCGGACTTCGTCCTCAGCGGGTTCCGGCATGGGCATTTCCCGCATTTCGACAGTTCCCATCGTGTTTTTCTCAAAGTCGCGGACCGACGTGATGAACAGCTGTTTCATAATGGCCTCATTCCTTTCTCTTTCCCAGTTTGGGGGAACGCTCTGTCGGAGCATTCCCATAGAACGCAGTGATCTGAACCGGGGCGGCGTTCCGCCGCCCCGGCGCAAACCATGAATGACTTCTCTGGATTCCGGAAGCTTGACGCTTACTTCAGGACTTCCAGCGCAGTTTTGTAGATGCCGTTGGCGTCCATGCCGAGGGCCGGATAGATCTCTTCCGGATAGCCGAACTCGATGAACTTGTCGGGCACGCCGATCTTCTTCAGCTTGGCAAACACGCCCGCCTCGAGCAGGGTGTCGGCCACGATGCTGCCCAGACCGCCGAGAATGTTGTGATCTTCCACGGTGATGATGTTGCCGCTCAGCTTGGCCGCGTGGACAACGGCGTCCTTGTCGATGGGCTTGATGGTGTGCATGTCGATGACGCCGACACTGTAGCCCTTCTCTTCGAGCTGACGGGCCGCCTGGACGCAGTTGTAAACGCCCATGCCGGTCGCGATGAAGTTCAGGTCGGTGCCTTCCTGGATGACGATGGCCTTGCCGATCTCGTAGTCATAGTCATGATCCGCGGCATAGACCAGCGGCTCTTCACCACGCGGGATGCGGATGTAGATGGGCTTCGGATAGTTCAGGGACTTGCGGAGCAGCTTCTTGCACTGCTCGGCGTCGCACGGGGCCACCATGGTCATGTTCGGCAGGGAATTCATCACGCCGAACTCGATGATGGTGTTGTGCGTGGGGCCATAGCCCGAGGACAGACCGGCGTGGGTGCCGATGAGACGGACGGGATAGTCGTTGTAAGCCACGTCGTTGTGGATCTGGTCGAGCGCACGGACGCAGAGAAACGGGCCGAAGGTCTGCACGTAGGGCAAGAAGCCTTCCTTCGCGAGGCCCGCCGCGATTGTGACCATGTTCATTTCCTGAATACCGACGTCGAGGATGCGATCCGGATAGCGGAGCTGCGCCTGCTGGACGCGGCCGCCGCGGCCGGTGCCATCCGCGTTGATATAGCATACTCTGGGATCGTCCTCGATCATTTCCAGAATCTCGTTGGTAACGGTGCCCTTGGCCTCCATCACGGGACCCATATCACCGCAGCAAAATGTAAATCCACCCATTGTTACACCTCCGCCAGTTTTTTCGCAGTATATTCCTTGATGTCCTTTTCGGCCTCGGCCAGCTTGTCATCATCGAAGCCGCCGATGTGCCATGCGCACGGACGCTCCATCATGAAGCCGACGCCCTGACCCTTCGTGGTGCTGCAAATGATCGCGTTGGGCTTGCCGTTCAGCGTGACTTCCGGCAGCGCGGCGAGCGTCTTGTCGATCTCCTTCATGTCGGTGCCGTCGATGACGGTCGCATTCCAGCCGAACGCGCGGAAGCAGTCCGCCATGCCTTCCGGGCCGCCCTTTTCGCCCCAACGCTCGTTCTGGTTCGTCTCATACGCCGCAGAAGCGTGGTTGAAGTCGACGACCGCAACGATGTTGTCGAGGTTGTGGGACGCGGCGTACAGGATGGCCTCCCAGTTGGAGCCTTCCTCCATCTCGCCGTCGCCCAGCAGCGTCCAGATGCGGGACTTGATGCCCCGGCCGCGGTTCGCGTGGCCGATGCCGCAGCACCAGGACAGGCCGTGGCCCAGAGAACCGGTGGAGACCTCGATGCCCTTCACGCGCTTGTGGTTCGGATGCGCGCCGAACGGATGGCCGATGGTGTTGTACGTGTCGAGCAGCAGATCCCAGTCATACATGCCCATGTCGCAGAAGATCGTGAACAGCAGGATGCCGTTGTGACCCTTGCTGAGGATGAAGCGGTCGCGGTTGGGATCGTCGAGATTTTCGGGATCAAACCCCATGTATTTGTAGTAGATCGCGGTGGTCACGTCGGTCGCAGACATCGGGCCGCCGATGTGGACGTTGCCGATGCGGCGGGTCGCCAGAGCGAGCTTCTCACGGATCTCGCCGGCCTTTTCGACCAGATCCCGCACATTTTCAATGTAAACTTTGGCCATGTTTTGAAAGCCGTCCTTTCTATTGTGTTTAATAGATCGAATATCCGCCGTCCACGGGGATGTTGATGCCGGTCACGTAGGAAGAGGCATCGCTCGCGAGGAAGAGCAGCACGCCCTGCAGCTCGTCGGTGGTGCCGAAGCGCTTGATGGGAACGACCTCGAGGCACATGTCGTGTCCGGTCTTGTCCATCACGCCTTCATGGATGCCGGACCAGATGTAGCCCGGAGAGATGGTGTTCACGCGGATGCCGTAGGGCGCGAGCCCCGCCGCCATATAGCGCGCCATCTGGGAGATACCGGCCTTCGCGGTGCCATAGGTGCAGACCGGGGACGGGCCGCCGCCGATGAAGTTCGCGTTGTAGCCGGACAGCGAGGACGTCATGATGATCGAGCCGCCGTGGTTGTGCTTGCGCATGATGTGCTGTGCGACCTGCGCAGTCAAAAATGCGCCGTTCAGGTCGATGTCGATGACCTTCTTCCAGGTCTCGTAGGGGACGTCGACGTCGTCGCCCGGCAGGCAGACGCCCGCATTGATGTGCGCAATGTCCACAGTGCCAAGCTCGCGGACGAGATCCTCTTCCAGCTTGTCGACCTGCGCCTTGTCGGACACGTCGCAGTACAGCGGAATGATCTTCACGCCGTAGCGCTCGGACATCTCCTTGCACAGCGGCTCGAGGCGTTCCTTCGCGGCGGGAATGTCCACCAGCGCGACGTCCGCACCCGCTTCCGCCCAAGCTGCCGCGACGTTCCGGCCAATGCCTCCGCCGCCGCCCGTGACGAAGCCCTTCTTGCCCTTCAGCGAAAACTTGTCCATCAGCCGGTAGGACGGGTCCTTCCAGCGATCCTTCGGATAAATGTCATAGAATTCTGCCATGTTTACAGGTTCCTCCTTCGTCGTTTTGCCATTACTTTTTCGAAATAACGTGCTGATGAATGGGATCACTTGCAATCGATAAATTTGCACTTATTGCACAAAATATCTGGGACTTGATGTCTGTATTTGCAGTCTATCACCAACACCCACCCTTGACAAATACGGATATTCTATCCTGAACATATAACTAAAAGGCATACTTTCACATATTGACAAAATTCGTTCGTTCAGATATAGTGAACTTGAACAAAAACCGGCGCGCAGAAAGGGGAACGGCAGCCCATGAAAATGAAACAACTGGAATATTTAATTAAAATTGCAGAATGCGGCTCCATCTCAAAGGCCGCGCAGGAGCTGTACATCAGCCAGCCTAGCCTGACGAAGGCCATCAGCAGTCTGGAAGAGGAATTCCACGTGCAGCTCCTGCTGCGCAAACCGCGCGGCGTGGAGCTGACGATTGAGGGCAAGAGCTTTCTGCACTACGCGCGCAGCGTCGTCACGGCGGCCAGCGCGCTCGAGAGCAACTTTTCCGGTCAGGGCGGCGCGGGCCGCTCGCGCCTGTTTATCGCCTCGCAGCAGCTCGACTTTGTCCATCCGCTCATCCTGAAGACCTATCTGCGAAATCAGGACCGCAGCCTGCATTATAACCTCGTGGAGACCGACCGCAACGATGTGACGCGCATGGTGCTCGACGGCAAGGCGGACATCGGCCTCTTCGTCCGCAGCAGCGCCGACGCGAAGAGCTACCTCTGGAATACCGAATCCAAGCGCCTGAGCCTCCATTCGCTCGATAAGGCGGGCGTCTATGTCTGCCTCGGGCCATGTTCGCCCTATTACCATCGAAAGAGTATGTGCTTTTCCGAGGTGGAAAAATGTCCGCAGGTCGTGCTCGACATGGAAGAGGCTGCCACGCAGGATCTCTTCGTCGACAACAAGGACAACCATTTCAACATGGACAAGGTCATCTTTTTCAATTCCACAACAGCCTGTGAGAGCTTCCTGCTCGAAACGGAGGCCGTGCTCTACGTTGCGAAGTGGGCTATCGGCTGCTTCCGCGACGCGCGCATCCGCGTCCTGAAGGTGCTCGAGTCCGGCGACGAAGAATCCGAGCTGGTCTGGATCAAGCGCCGCGGCGACCCGCTCACGCCCACGGAAATGCAGTTCCTGCAGCACCTCTATCAGTATTTCGGCGCCTCCGCCCCCACCGACCTGGAAGATTGACCCTTCCCACCTGAAACAGACGCCGCAGCGGAAACTGTCCAAAAATCCGCTTGCAAAATACGCCTCTTTCCGATATGATATAAGGAGCTATAAAAGCATCCGAAGCGGCCCGTTCCGCTTCCCCAAAAACCGAATAGATACCGTAATACACGCCGCTCTGCCGTCCTCCGGCCGGAGCTGCAAGGAAGAAGGCATTATGCCGACACGAAACGGTGCTGTGCGCGCGAGGCCACGCCGAAGCGATTGAATCGCCGGGACGAAATGTCCGCCATTGCAGGGATGACCTGTGAGAAGGTAGGATGTGGCCGCAGGAGCATTTGCTCCCTAACGCAAGTCAGAAGACCTGTATTACCGCAGCTTTTTCGCTGCGTATGGTATGTGCAGCGGCGAGCGATTTCCCGGTTGCACCCGGCAGGAGCAGACTTCCTGCCGGAGCTTTTGCCGTTGATTTCAGAATTGAGATCGGCGGCTTTTGTATGGAGAAATGCCGCCCCAGAACCACGTCACAGGAAGGACAGTCCCCACCTTGGGGCGAACGATACGCATGAACAGATTCTTTTCCAAATTCCCATGGCTGCGCCCGCTGGGCTGCGGCCTGCTTGTCTGTGCCCTCGTGCTCAGCATCTGCCTTCCACTGCTCGGCATGCGCGCAGCCGAACCAGACAACCCCATTTTGCAAGCCGAACCCCAGGAAATCACCGTTTTGCAGGCGGGCAATGCCCCCGGCCATTCCGGCTCCGGCGACGGTCTGAACGCCTCCGGCTCCGGCGCAAACGGTGACACAGAGAGCGATCTCACCGGCGAAGCCGAGCAGCCCAATCCTGAAGGGGCGGACAGCGAAGCCGGCCAGAGCACCGAACCCGAACCCGCCCCGCAGGAGCAGCCTGCCCAACCCGACTATTCCGACCTGGACATCGGCACAAACGCTGATTCCAATTCCGGCAGCGAAGGTGAAGAGCCGGGCGATACCGGCGAAACGGATGAATCGCTCCCGCTTCCCGATCTCGACCTCGGCGCGACCCTGACGTGGTATAAATACGGCGCACAGCCCGCCGCCATCGCCTGCACCCCCGGCGAGACCGTCGGCAAACGCATCCTCCTCTCCCAGCTGAACAATGGCATGCTTCCCTATGACCTGCGTCTCACCGGCCTCAACGCACCGGACGCCCGCATCACCGGGGCCTTCTTCGCCGCCGGAAACGGCGTCCCCAGCCCCATCGAGCCCAGCGGCTCCGTCGTCATGACGCTGCCGGACGGCGCGGAATTCCAAAATTACGTCTTTCTCCTGCAAGCCCACGTTACGCAGAAAACCGCAAACGGCGAACCCGTCGAGACGGATGTGGAATTTACCTTCCTCCTCCGTCTGGAGTCCGGCCTTGACCTTGACCTTCGCCTCGCCTGGCAGACCACGTCCAGTCCCGCCGAAGCCACCTGCGGCGCGAACAACACCACCACACGCACCGTCAAGAGCGACACGCTCACCGACGGCCTCTTCCAGTACAGCTTCGACTTCCTCGGCGAGAGCGCCCACACCGCCGAATTTGTCAGCGCGGACTACCGCGCCGGAGACGGCGAAACGGGCACGTTGTCCCAGTCCGGCGTCCTGCAGATGTCCCCGGCTGACGGACAGGATCAGGAAACCTATTTTCTCAGCGTCACGGCCCGCGCCTCCGGCCAGACCGTCCGCTATTCCTTCGTTCTCACCTATGAGGACGGGCTGGATCTCCAACTGAAATTCTCGTGGCTGGAACGTTCTGTTACCCGCCGCGACACGCTTTGCGCCGCGAACGGCGGTGCCAGCCTCACCATCAAGCACAACCAGCTCAAGGACGGCCTCTTGCAGTATCAGCTTGCCCTCACAGGCCGCAGCGCGGACAAGGCCGCCATCACCTCCGCCACGCTCAACTCTGATGCGCTGAGCACGGACGCGGGCAGCATCCAGCTCCAGTCCGCCGCGGGCGGCGCATCCTACACGATTGTCGTCACCGCCGAATCCGGCGGCAAAACCATCACATTCAAGCTCCTGCTCCGCTATCAGAGCGATGTCAGCCTGAAAATGACCTATTCCGTGCTTGAAAACGACATCGAGCGGCCGCGCCAGTTGACCTGCGAAAATGGCCGAACCTTTACCGCCGACGTTATCCGGGACGACCAGCTGGCAGACGGTCTCCTGACGTATCAGTTCTCCATCGAGGGCGAAGAGGCCTCCGACGCAATCATCACCAACGTCGAATTTCTCAATGGCCGTGGCCGTTCCACCTCCTCCACCCCAAGCAGCCCTACCGCCTCCGGCACCGCCGCGCTCACCCTTGGTCATGACAACAAGACGACCGGCAACAACACCTTCACCGTCACCGCAAAGCAGGGCGATACGACCTACCAGTTCACCTTCGTCCTGCCCTATAAGCATCAGGGCGAGCAGTCCGTCAAAATTGCAGTCAACAATTACACGGACGGCCAGGAGTTCTCCGTGTCCGCCGATGGCGGACTAGAACTCCGTCCGAGCATCCGCGCCTGGCGCGTAAATGCCGACGGCACGACCAGCATCATCTATGCCTCCGGCCTGAACGGCTCACAGATCACCGTCACGCTCTACCGTCTGGACGGTGGCAGCCGCGTCCAGACCTTCGCACCTGAATCCTCCACCGGCCAAGGCTCCGACGGTTCCCAAGAATACGTCTTCCATCCCACGATCCCGGCCAATGCCCCCGGTGAAGATTTCGAATTTGAACTCTGCATCCGCGCCGAAGACGAAGAGGGCAACTGGGGCGAGCAAACGCTCACGCTTCACGCCAAGCGCAGCGAAAAGGGCCAGAAAACCGGCCACACCGCCCAGATCTACATTGATCTCGGCGTCCTCGGCCTCGGGACCTACGGGCCAGTCTCCTATGAGATCCTCTCCGGCGAACCGCTCTCCTACGTCGTCGCCAAGGTCATCCTCAACGAGACCGTACCCGCACCGTTCGACAAGCCATGCGCCCTCCTCCCCGGTGACTGGACCGGCATCACCGAAGGCTCGCTCGACAGCGGTTTTTATCTCGCCGCGCTCAACAACGGTCAGCTTGCCTCCAGCGCAAAAGCCCTCAGCATGGATCAGCTCCCGAACGGCTGGTCCACCTTCAGCGACGATCAGGCCGCCTTCGACTACATCGACGGCCGCTTCGGCGTGGGCACAAATCTCGCCCGCCTCTGGCGCTGTCTCTACAAAAACCGCGTCCCGCTCAGCAGCGGCCGATACTATTCCGATGGCTCTCTCGGCGAATTCAACTTCACCGAGGCATCCGGCTGGATGTACACCACCGGCCAGACAACCGTCTACCCCGGCCACAGCCTCTCCAACGAATCCTTCACCAGCAGCGGCAGCGACGTCCTCATCCTCCGTTATACGCTCGCCTGTGGCTGGGACGTCGGCGGCCGCATGGGCGACAAGGGCAACGGCGGCGCGGGCTACTGCATCACCTGGGAATCCGGCGGCTGGGTCGACCACGGCCACAACTACTCCGCCGAGCCAGATGCGGACGGAAACTTCGTCTGCACCAGCTGCGGCGCAGTCTCCTCCACGAGCTGCACCCACACCGCCCCGCACGAATGGCGTGCCCTGGACGACGGCGAACACCATATGGAATACTGCACCTCCTGCAAACAGCCGGTCACCGGCCTGCAGGAATCGCACGAGAAAACCTTCACAGACAATGCCGACGGCCAGACCCATACCGTCCAGTGCAGCAAATGCTCCTACGTCTTCGAGGCGCAAGCCGCGCACCGCTGGCCCACCGACGAAGAGCTTGCGCAGCAGGCCACCTGTACCGAGCCTGTCACCCTCACGCTCGAATGTAAAGACGGCTGCGGCGCGAAGAAGGACGTGACCATTCCCCCGGCGGGCCATCAAACCAGCGAACAAAAGGAGCACGTGCCCTTCGGCGCGGAAGGTCACCGTGTAAAATGCACTCGCTGCGGCCAGTTGGTCGGCGATCTCCTCCCGCACAGCTGGGTCTACGCCAGTCACGAGCTGTATTGTCCCGCTTGCTACTACACCCACAGCGAAGGCTGCACCGGCGAACTGACCGGCACGCCTAATGCCGACGGCGCAACGCACACGATCTTCTGCCCCATCTGCGGCGTCTCCGCCAACGGCGGAGCGCACGACCAGAACGGCGAAGGCGGCACTTGCTCCGTCTGCGGCTTCGCCTCGCATCCCGTTGAACCCATCGATCCGCCTGTCGACCCCATCGATCCGTCCGAACCGGTCGACCCCACCGAACCTACCGACCCCACAACTCCCACGGAACCGGAAGAAGGAGAAAATCAAGATGAATGAGAAAATTCAGAACATTTTGACGGAAATTGAGTCCGTCATCGTCGGCAAAAACGAGAACGTTGAGAAGATCCTAATGGCCATTCTGGCCCAAGGCCACGTCCTCATGGAGGACGTCCCCGGCGTCGGCAAAACGACCACCGCCCTGACCTTCGCGAAGGTTTTGGGCCTCGACACCCGCCGCGTCCAGTTCACGTCGGACACTGTCCCTTCGGACGTCATCGGCTATTCCGTGTACGATAAATCGGTCGATTCCTTCGTCTACAAGCCCGGTGCGATCATGACCAATCTCCTGCTGGCCGACGAGATCAACCGTACCTCGAGCAAGACGCAGTCTGCCCTTCTGGAAGCGATGGAAGAGCATCGCGTCACCGTCGACGGTCAAACCTACGACCTGCCGACGCCCTTCGTCGTCCTCGCCACGCAGAACCCCACCGGCTCGGCTGGCACAACGCTCCTGCCCAGCTCCCAGCTCGACCGCTTCCTCATCCGCCTCAGCATGGGCTACCCCGACCACAAGAGCCAGATCAACATTCTCCGTGACCGTCACAGCGAAAACCCGCTGGATCGCGTCCAGCCCGTCGTCACCAAAGATGAATTGCTTCAGCTCATTCAGGAGGCCCGCACCGTCGAGGCCAACGACCGCATCTTTGACTATGTCACGACCCTCGCCGAAGCCACGCGCACCCATCCCATGGTCGAGCTTGGCGTCAGCCCGCGCGGCGCGCTGGCCCTGTGCCGGATGGCGAAGGCGCATGCGTTCCTCGCCGGGCGCGATTTCGTCGTGCCGGAGGACGTCGCGGCGGTCTTCCCGGACGTCTGCGCGCACCGTCTCATTTTGTCGGCCAAAGCCCGCATGATGGAGGAAAAGGCTGAAAACATCCTCGCAGAAATTCTGAAATCCGTAGATATGCCGGTGCTGAAAGCATGAACATTCTCCGAAAATTTGTCTGGCTGCTGCTCACGCTTGGGCTGCTTGTCCTCACCGTCCAGACCGCCAGCCCCATCGCACTCGGATTGGCAATTTGCATGGTCGTATTGCCGCTTTTGTGTCTTCCCCTGAATTTACTCGCGGCCAAAAAGCTGAAATTATCCGCAAACATGCCAGTCAATTTGAAAAAGGACACGGAAGGATTATTGGAAGTAACTGTCCAAAATCCGTCTCTCGTTCCAATCTGCCTGTGTGCCTGCCGTGTCCGCTTGGAGAATCAGCTGAACGGGGAAGTCCAGTCTATGACCCTCTCCTGCGGCGTCTGGCCGAAAAAATCACAGACCGTCCGCGCCACATTTGGCAGCCCGTTCTGCGGCCGCATCCGCCTGACGGTCGCTTCCGTGCGTCTCTACGACTGCTTCGGCCTCCTCGGCGTAAAAGCGAAAACGGACGCCCACACGGCCTCCGTCGTCCAGCCGGACACCTTCCCGCAGTCCCTCATTCTGACGCCCTCCTCTGCCCGCGTCGAGGAAGCCGAGGACTACTCGACGGAACGTCCCGGCTCCGACCTCTCGGAAATTTTCCAGATCCGCGACTACGTCCCCGGCGACAGCCCGCGCCAAGTCCACTGGAAACTTTCACAAAAATATGGCAAGTTAATTGTGAAAGATGCCTCCCTCCCCATCACGCGCTCCGCCGCCCTCTTCTGGGAACGCACCGAATCCCAATCCACAAACGCCCGCACAGACGCCGAGGCCGAAATTGTCGTGTCCCTCTGCCGGAACTTACTCGCGCAGTCCGTCCAATTCACCCTCGCGTGGAACGAAAACGGCCAGCTCGTGCGCCATCTCGTCCGCGACCTCGACGAACTCATTGCCCTCCTGCCGCGTCTGCTCACGGCCAAGGCCGAACCCGGCCTCTCCGGCGCGCAGCTCCTGCTCCAAACCACCCCCGCTGGCGCGTATTCCCACCTGATCTACGTCAGTGGCGAACAGCCTGCTGGCCCGAACCTGCAAACCCTCGGTCATCTCACGGCCCTCGTCTGCGGCGCGGATTACAGTGAAACCGATTATATGAATCAGCTCTCCGAGCTGACCATCTAAGGAGGCCCAATGAAACAGAAAACATCCGGCCTCCACGTTGGAAAGTACCGGGAAAAACCCAATTTCAAAACGAATCTCGCCGCAACCATCCTCCCCGCAGTGCTGATCTTCTGCGCCCTCGCGGGCCTGCTCACCACCGTCACCGGCCTGACGGCCATTCTGCCGCTCTTCGCTTCCGGCCTGATTTTTCTTGCCCTGTTCACGACGGTCAAGCATTTCCGCAAAGAGGCCATCCTGCTGCCCGCCGCGCTCGTAGTACTTATTACAATGGTATGCTTCGCGCGCAGCCTGCTCCTGAATGGCTTCGGCGCGCTCTGGAATGAGACGCGCGACCTCTGGGCCAATGAAAAAGGTATCCTGCTTCCCCTCGCGCAAACCGACAACTCCGGCCTTTGGCTGGCCGGCATCCTGCTCGGCCTCTTCCTCGCGGCCCTCAGCCTCGCCCTTTCGCGCACCCCGACTTTGGCCTCAACGCTGCTCATCGTCCTCACCGTCGCGGCAGGCTTCATTCATATCTCGGCGTGGCTTTTCGTGTCGGTGGGAATTGCGCTTTTGCTGCTGGCTTGGCAGAAAAATACGGTTTCCGCAATCAACTTTCTCTTGCTCGGCGCAGTTGTGCTTGGAATTGCCGCATTAGTGCTTCAAGCGGGCACAATGCAGAATCTTTCCCAGACCGCCAAAGACGCCCTGCATCATTGGCGTTATGAAAAAACAGAAATTTTGCCGGAAGGCGACCTGACCAAGCCCGTCCCCGCAGCGGACGGAACAGAAGCCATTCTGTCCGTTACTTCGGACAAAACCGACACGCTCTATCTCCGCGGCTTCGTCGGCGATACCTACAAAAACGGCACATGGTCTGCCTTGGATGCCGAAACCGCCGCGGCGGAAAAAGATCTGTTCTACTGGCTGCATGAAAACGGCTTCTACCCGCAGTCCCAATTTGCACTTTCTGCCGCACAAACCGCAGAATACAAAACAGAAACCATCCAAATTTCAAATCTTTCTACCTGTTCGCTTTACCGCTATGAGCCGTTCTCCGTCCTCCCCACGAGCGCCGGAACGGCCAAGAACCGTCTTGCGCCCTCCGCTGTAAAAGCCTCCGGCTGGAACGGTGAACGCGAATATTCCTATACCGTAATTGCAAATTCTTCTGCGATTTTACCTGAAATTCTGGACGAGTTGCAGCAAAATGAGGCAAACGACGCTTACCTCCAAATGGAGAGCGCCTACCGCGACTTCGTCGACTCCTACGCCCTCGCCGTCCCGCAGGAATTTGTGGACGAACTCGGCGCTTTACTCGAAGAAACCGAGCAGAATCTCAACTTTTCCGGCGCTTTAACAAAAGAAGAAGCCCAGCTCTGCGCCCTTTCCTTCTTGGAGACCTGCTTCGGCGGCGATACGTCCCTTCCATTGGACAGCACGGCCAAGGGCACGACCTACCAATACGCCACCGTCGCCGTCCTCGCCCTCCGCTATTACGGCATCCCTGCCCGCTATGCCGAGGGCTTTACCGTCCGGACGACGGAAAACGAAACGGCTTCCGTCACTGCGGAAAATGCCGGCGCCTGGGTCGAAGTGTATCAGGACGGCGTCGGATGGCTGCCGCTGGCCCTGACGCCGGGACTCGAGAGCCTCGCGCCGGAGCAGACCGAGAGCGGCATCAAGCCG
>OLOT01001366.1_pt1 | contig 14531 bp, 7 predicted proteins | sample 1671991 | NCBI WGS metagenome assembly OLOT01 (sample SAMEA3136634, study PRJEB25190) | human gut metagenome | biome: human gut; feature: human-associated habitat; material: faeces | place: Austria | collected 2013
AGGCCTGAAAGTGGTTAGAATCCCAGCTGTGCCGTCTGTTTAACGTCATTCTGAACGGAGGCAAGAACACCTTGTGGGAAAGACGGGAAACGGAACGGTGAAACGGAGTGAAGAATCTATTACTCTAATAACTCTTTACCGCTTTCCCCACCACGAGTACAGATTTTTCGCACGGTTCTGGCAAACACACTGCCAGGAGTTCCACTTTTACCGAAAAAAAGAGCAGGCACCACCAGCAGTGCCTGCTCTTTTCTTTTTGGAAGTTCCTTACTTCTTGGCAGCGAGAGCTGCTACCTGGGCCTTCAATTCATCCAGCTCCGATCTCATCTCTTTATTTTCCGCCTGCATCTTGTCATTTTTCTCTTTCAAGTCCTTAATCTGGTTCGCCATTTCCACTTTGGAATAACGGGTATAAACGTCACCGCGTCCCAGCTTCACAGAAATTCCTGCATTGAGCATGTTCCTGTCATCTCCCATGGTCCAGCCGAGACTCATCATCGTTCTTTCGTTCGGCCGATAGAAGAGGCCTACCGCCGCAGCGCTGGCGTTGCGGTAATTGCCGAAACCTGCCGCGATGTCCCACTTGTCATGGGGATCGAAATCCAACGGATGGAGGGCTGCCAGTGCGGCGGCTCCCGCTCCCACTTTACTGATACGGTTGTCCAGATTTCCCAGTTTCCCGTTCAGATTGTTGATGGTATTTCCCAGATTGGTAATATTGGTTGTGTTCTTACCGACCTGTTTGTCCAGTATGGTCAGGTTGTCTCCGGCGCTGTTTTCTTTCTTCACATAGTTGCCGTCATTCTTCACATGGGTTTCGTGGTACACCGTATTTCCGCTGACAATCTTTGTGTTTCCGTTTTCCACTTTTCCATCAGCTTTCACGTTGACCGTGTATTCCGTTCCGCCAAACGTATTGGCAGCTGTGTCAAGTGTCACATTTTCACCAGCTTTCACAGTGTTTCTTGTGTCTTTCGTGGCCACGGTAACTTTGTTTTCTTTTCCGTCACTGCCCTTTAACGTAATGGTGGTGGTGTTATCCGCGTTTTGTGTGCCGCTCATGGTATAGGTGGTATTGGTATCAATCTGTCCCGCGATGGCTGACAGGTCTACGCTGCCTTTTACTTCATTTCCGGCCGTGTCTTTTACACTCATGGATAATTTATTGCCGTTAAGGGACAGCGCATTGTTGTCGCTTACCAGTTTATCATTGCCGTCTGCAACGGATGACAGATCCACGCTGCCCTTTACTTCATTTCCGGCAGTGTCCTTTACACTCATGGACAGGGTTTTACCGCTAAGGGACAGCCCATTGCTGCCACCTACCAATGTATCATTGCCATCCGCCGCTCCGGCTACCGCTTTCTTCAGCTGTGCCACATTGACGGCATCGGTATCTGCCGCGCCGGCCGCTACACCGGTAATCTGGCGGGTATAGCCTTTCGTCTTGTCCCCCACAGAAGCGGCACTGACAGTCGATCTCCAGGCGGCAGACGTATCGGTAGAAGCCGCCTTGGTAGAGGGGTCATAGCCGCTCACCCCCGCTGCTGTATCCGCCTTAGAAAAAGCTCCAATGGCTACGCCATTTTTTACCGCTGCACTGCTTGATACGCCTATCGCCACGGCATTATCAGCATCTTTTACAGTTGCCGAGGTTCCTATAACCACACCATAGTTTGAATTAACTATGGTGGAATTAGCACCTATGGCCGCACCATATTCTGAATCATCCACAGAGGAAAGAGCGCCCATCGCCATCCCGTACGGTGATGTTTTAACTGCTGCCTTTGTGCCCATGGCCAGGCCATACTCCGAATTCACAGCAGAAGAAAAGGGAGACAACGCGGCAGCATAATTTGATGCCGATATATTCGAACCCCATCCCAAGGCTACTGATGTTTCTCCATCCGCATTACTGTTCGCGCCGATCGCCATACCGCCATTGGTTGCTGCAGCATCATTGATATTTGTCCACTTAGTATCCACAGCCATGTATTTTAAGCCGATATCCACAACGCCGTTTTCCTGCTTCAATCTGATTCCATTATCAGCACGAAGCGTTACTGTATCATTCGGCTTTATAACTTTCTTATTGCCCTCCGCACTGCCTGTATTCGTCGGAATACCGGGTTTAATTCCGACTTCCAGTGTCCAACCGGGAATCGTATCATTTCCGTTGAGGTCAATTTTCGAACCGTCAATGCCATATTTAATGGTTTTCCCATCACGGTCTACAGTCAGGCCTTTATTGGCTTCCGCTACGTCAAAGGTAATTTCCGGCGCCGTATCTCCATTAAGAGAAATCGTTTCACCAACTGCTTCTCCGCCCTTCTTGATGATAAATCCCCGGCTAAGCTTAGTATCATACTTCGTATTCACCTTTTTCAGCTGTGCCACATTGACGGCATCGGTATCCTGCGTGCCGGCTGCCACGTTTGTAATCTGGCGGGTGACTGCTGCACTGGTCGGAGTTGCCGCTTTACCGATAGAAACAGCAGCGGCCGTCGCTTTCCATGTTGCTGACGTATCCGTAGAAGCCGTATCGGTCGATGGATCGTAACCGGCAACTCCCTTATCAACAGAGGCGACGGAATCCGCGCCGAGCGCTACACCGCCGTCTTTTTCCACATCCGTATTGTAGCCGAGCATCACCGCATTGCTTATATTCGCCGTATGCGATTTAATCGGTACATTTTCCGTCACCTTATATTTCTTTTCAAGAATAACATTGCCCGAAGCATCTTTCATGGTATACGTTTTCTCTACAGTCTTCTTTTCCGTCGCCATGGATCCAAGGATTACATTGTTTTTACCGCCGTCTTTGTGGTGATAATCCCCGATTACGACATCGGCCGTACTGCCTGACATATTATTCCCGGTACCCATCATAGACATACGTTCCACATTCCTGCCTGTATTTCCATATCCGTTGATCGTATTATTGATGCTGGGTGTATTTGCTGTACCGGTAAGGATATTTCCGGAACCGATGATCTGAGAATGGACAGCATAATCTGAAGTATTTCCGTTCCCCATGGTGACCACAGAACCGCCGCCGGTCGACATGGCCAGTCCCATTGCTTTCCTGATTTCATCATGACTAAACATTCCGTCTCCGCCAGCATATTTTTGTCCACCTATTATAGCATCACTCCAATGCTCGTTCATACTGTTTCCATCTTCATCGGTCGGTGCCGTCCCGAAAGAATGTGTAACGCTATTGCCCGCGCCGAAAACGAGTGCCCCATTGGCGCCTTCTGTTTTGTTCAGGGTACCGACGACGGTGTTTGCCATCCCATCATTCTGGTCCGCCTTATTTGACGCTACGGTATTAAGACCGCCATAGACAGAAGCCAGATAACCGTCATAGCCGGAGCCTGCCTCCACAATGGATTTGATCCCTGTCACGGTCTCCTGCCAGCCATAAGCTTTTGCGCCATGGCCAAGAGCCACATTCATTCCGCCGCCGTCTTTGGTCCCGCTCTGGGCATGATACCCGACAACGACGCTGGCATGTTTCTGCTCGATATCGGGATCGGCCTTTTCTTCCGGTGTCATGGAACCGATAACAACAGATTCTTTAATCGCTGATAATTTCTGGTTATCCCCGATCACGATAGACGAGGTGGGATTTTTCGCTTTATTATTATTCCCGATGACAGTCAGGCTCTCATGCCCTGTCATATAGGTACCGTTGCCGGAAATATCATTTCCTTTGCCGATGACAAGGTCGGACACATTTTTCGTCCTTTCTTCCTGGTGCCCGGAAACCGTACCGGCATTTCTATCGGTAATCTTATTGCTGTCCCCGATGACAGTCTGGCTCTTGCTGTTTTCAACGGTATTCTCGGAGCCGATCACGGACACGTGCTCGGCCTTGGTTACGGTATTTTTGTAGCCATCAATCATGTTAAACTTACTAATAGCTCCAGATGTACCTTTCAACGTATTGTTCACACCAATAATTTGAGAAAGCTGGGTCCAATCCGCTGTATTTCCTCCGCCGATGGCAAGGGTGGCACCGCCGCTATTAGAATTTTTTACTGCTGTCATCAATGACTTCTGCAGCGCCTGTGCAGAATCTCCCCCAGTAGATGGAGCAGAAATAGAAGAAATGGAATTAGTAATTTCATTCCCGGCACCGAAAATGAGGGAACCGTTAGAATTAGCCGTTCTGTTCGCTGTACCGACGATGCTGTTCGCCACTCCGGAATACATGGATGACGAAGTTGCCGATTCAATGCTGTTGAGAGAACCGGTAATGGTGGCGCCAAAATTCTGTCCGGCATAGGAAGACCAGTTGCTGCCGTTATATTTTCCGGAAATAATGGAGTATGTCCCTGTCACAGAAGAAAATGCCCCCTGGTTGTAGCTGTTTGCACCGACGGTCGTAGCATTGATATTTACATTTCTCGACTTGACTTTCTGCACATCCGAACCGTCAACTTCCACATCCCCAAGTTTCCCTATATATTTATGATCGCCAATCATGACACTGCCGGATCGCGCATAACTATTCTGTCCGATTGCTACACTGCTTGCCCATTTCTTTTCGTTTGACTGTCCGAATTTAAAGTTCTTTTCCTGCCTCCCGTACATGTTTTCCACAAAAGCATTTTTACCGATAGCAATACTGCCTTCCTGCATAACATAATCATCAATCTGAGCGTGATCGCCTATCGCAATGGCACCGTTTTTCGTACTGTTATTTCTTAAATCAATATCATTCCCGATTTTAATATTCTGATTCCCCGGTTCTACAAACGTATTGACCCCGTCAAGCACCGCAGATACAGGGCTTACAGAAATCCCTGTCAATAAAAAAGCCGCCAAAACTGCTGCCAGCGTGTTTTTAGAGACTCTCACCCTCCCGCTTTTTCTCGCTGTGCCCGCGATTTCTGAAACGACGACATAACTGTTCTTCACTCGACTCCAAATGACTTTGTAAATGTGATTCATGTTTTCCTCCCATAAAAACAATATAATTAAAAACTGCAACAAAAAGAAGCAACATCCCCAATGTTGCCGATACTGCCTTCACACCACCTTTCCCCGTGACACTTCATTTGCCTGAAAAGCCGGGTACAGAATCCGTAAACAGGAAATTTCCTGCCGGGTTTCCCCGCTTTCCTTTCAACACTTATTTTATTAAACAACCTCTGTTCTCATTATAACAAAACATTTATCTTATTTCTATATAATATGTACTGTTTTACGAATACCTTTATTCACACTGCTTTCTCATCCACGGCAGAAAATCCTTTGCTGATGTTTCGTATAACACCTAATGGAAATCATATGCTTCGGCTTTTAAATCACAGCTAACGGCTAACAGCTAATAGCTATTACCCTTTTTGCCGGCCGCTCCTGTCATCTGATGTCTGATATCTGATTTGTTTGTAGATGGCGATGGCTTTTTCAAATTCCGCTTTTACAGCGGCAGGCAGGTTTTGGGATACGGTTTCGCTTTTCACCATCTTTTCCAAATCCCTGTCGGCACAGATGCTTTCCGCCGGCAGGTCCGCTTCTTTGGCAAGCCGCGCTCTTACTTTTTCCAGATAGAGGAAAAACGCTCTTGTTTCTATGTCTATGGACGCCGTCTGTCCGGCCTGAATCGTTTCCTTTCGTACCGCTGTGATTTTCCCTTTCCGTCCGCGGACGGGTTTTGCCGTTTTGGGAATGATATGTTCTCTTTTTTCCGGCACTTTACTTTTTGTTTTTGGGGAAATACGGCTCCGTTCCGGATGGAGGACCTGTAAAAAGACTGCCGCGTATTTATTCGCTTTTTTCGGGCCGATGCCTTTCACACCGCGGAATTCCTCTTCGGTTGCCGGACGGGTTTCTGCGACCCGCTGGAGGACTGTATCGGAAAGAATTTGTGATGTCGACAGATTTTCTTTTTTTGCCAAAGAGCGGCGGAGCCGTTCGAGTTTCTCATATATGTTTTTTTCTTCTCTCTTGTTTTTTCCCCTTATTTCTTCCGCTCCGCTGAATTCTCCAAGCGCCGCAAGGAAACGTTCTCCATACTTCTTTAATTTGAAAGCGCCGATGCCGTGGACTTCCGCCATTTCTTCTTCTGTCCGCGGGAAGCGGGACACCATATCTTCCAGGGTGGCATCGGAGAATACGACAAAAGGCGGGACGTGTTCTTCCCGGGCAATGGCAAGTCGGAGTCCGCGAAGTTTTTCAAAGATACCGCTTTTTGTTTCTGAAAGGATGGCTTTCTTTTCTACCGCCACAGACGCCATGACGTCTTCCGCACCGAAAGCAAAACCCAGTACCGACGCTTTTCTTTCGAGAACAATTTCCGCTTTTTCCGTAAGATGCAGCAGGGGAGATTCGCCGCCGTCACGTTTGAGGTAACCGTCAGCGATGAGGAAATGGATGGCGGTTCTCAAATGTTTGATTTTCGCAAAGGATAGTCTGCCGTAGGTGGGAAGGCTGTCCAGGTTCCGTTCCCTGATCATTTTTGTACGGCTTCCTTTAAGGATATCCGCCACCACGCCGGCGCCGTATCGTTCCTTGAGAGATCTGACGGTTCGGAAAATGAGAACTGCCTCGTCGGTGATATCCACCTTTCCTCTTCCGCTTTCGCAGTTTCCGCAGCGGTCGCAGGTCTCATCAGCAGTCTCGCCGAAGTAATTTAAGATGTAATTCCGCAGGCAGCCTGTGGTGCTGCAATAGCCGTCCATGGCATAAAGGCGGTCATAGTCCATCCGTTTCTGGCCGTCCGTCTGGTTTCCCGATTCGATGAGGTAGCGCTGTATGCCCGCGTCCTGCCCGCTGTAAAGGAGGATGCATTCCGCTTTCGCGCCGTCACGTCCTGCCCGCCCCGCTTCCTGATAATAGGCTTCCATGCTTTTGGGCATCTGGTAGTGGAGGACGTAGCGCACGTTGCTCTTGTCGATACCCATGCCGAAAGCGTTTGTCGCCACCATGACATGGATGCGGTCGAAGGAAAAATCTTCCTGCCCTTTCTTCCGCGCGTCATCTTCCATGCCCGCGTGGTACCGCCCCGCTTTTATTTTCCGGCTTGCGAGCATTTCATAAATTTCGTCCACTGCTTTCCTGGTGGCGCAGTAAATGATGCCGCTTTCTTTTCCGTGGTTCTGCACATAGCGGAGAATGAAATCTTTCCGGTCCGCGCCGTGGATGACACGGAAGGACAGGTTCGGCCGGTCCAGTCCCGTACGGAAAACGGCTGCTTTCCCCAGGCCGAGGCTTCGTTTCATATCTTCTTCCACCAAGGAGGTCGCCGTAGCGGTGAAAGCGGTGACTACGGGTTTTGCGGGAAGCGTATCGATAAAGGTTTTTATTTTCCGGTAACTTGGACGGAAATCATGGCCCCACTGGGAAACGCAGTGTGCTTCGTCAATGACGACCATGGACAGGGGTACTTTGGACAGGCAGTCGGTGAAATAGGTGGGTTCCAGTTTTTCCGGCGCCATGTAAAGCAGCTTCAGACGCCCCCGGAACAAATCGCGGAGCCGCTCGATAGATTCGTCAAAAGGCACGGTGGAGTTTACATAGGACGCGGAAATCCCCTGCTCTGCAAGCGCTTCCACCTGGTCTTTCATGAGAGAAATCAAAGGAGAAATAATAATCGTACCGTGGGGAAAGAGGAGGGCGGGAATCTGGAAGCAGACCGACTTTCCCGCGCCGGTGGGCATGACAGCCAGCACATCCCTGCCCGACAGAATGGTTTTGATGACATCTTCCTGCATAGGCCGGAATGTATCATAACCGAAATATTTTTTTAAAAGTTCCGCCGGTTCCATCGTTTCCTCCTTTCTTCAAATACTTTTCTATTATACCAGTTATTTCCCCCAAAGCGGCAAAATAAAAAGGACCGCAGCGGTCCCTTTGTTTCTTTATTTCAAAGCATATCTTTCTTCCACAGCACCAGCGCCGATACGAGGGTCAGCACGAGACCGAGAAGGGTGACCGCGGCAAATCCGATCTCGCTTGATTCCCACGGCACGGGCACATTAATACCCCAAAGGCTGAATATCAAAGTGGGCACGGCAAGAAGGATCGTCACCGAGGTGAGGAATTTCATAATCTGTGACAGACGGTTGGAAATAATCGAGGAGAAGGAGTCCATCATGGACATCAGGATGTTCGTGTAAATTTCCACCATTTCCAAAGCCTGCTTATTTTCAATGATGACGTCTTCCAGAAGATCCTCATCTTCTTCGTACATTTTCAGGAGTGTATGGATGGGGCTGTTGCGAAGACGCATAAGGCGCTCCATGACGTTTTCATTCGCATGAAGGGCGAAGTTGAAGTAGGTCAGAGATTTCTGCAGTTCCAGCATACGGAAGAGTTCTTTGTTCTGCAAAGATTTCCGCACCTGCGTTTCGATGCCGTCCGTCTTTTTATAAATCTGCTGCAGGAAGTACAGGAAGGACGACGATGCGGTAGACAGTATCTGGAAAAGGAATCTTGTCTTTTTATAGGTTTGGAAAGAGGCGTAATTATTATTTATAAACTTCTGGATCACCGTATTATTTTCAAGACACACGGTAACGAATACCTTATCCGTGATAAAAATCCCCAGCGGCAGCGCATCGTAAGCATCTGTCTCCAGGACGACAGGCGTATTTACGACAACGAAAATAAAATCATCTTCCAATTCTACGTGGGAACGTTCTTCGCGGTCAAGAGCGGTTTGGAGGGAATCAACAGGAATACCGGTAAGCTCATTCAGCTTTTCCAGCTCCGCCGCATCGGGAGCCGCGCAATTGATCCACGACCCTTTTTCCATTTCCTCAAAAGCGACGGGACAAAGTCTGTGGTTTTCATCATGTTTATAAGCGGTAAGCATCGGACTCCCTCCTTTCCATATAAAAGGAAATACCGTCTTCCCCTGTATTTCCATAATAATCCTACCCTCTAATATAGTGATAAAGGGGACATATGTCAATCGGAAAGTAAGAAACTCTTTTCATCCATTATAAAAGCGCACAGGTCCGGCCCGCACGCTTTCACAGTTTCTTTCCGATTTCTTTTTAAGGCTGCGCTTTCTTTCCGGTCACCAGCATCTGGACGATACCGACAGCAAATCCCACCGCAAAGAAACAGATCCAGCCCATGCTGTATTCCGCCAGCGGGAGAGCTGCAAGCACCGGTTCTACGGCACCCAGATTCAGCCCGAATCCGTGAAGTCCATCACAAAGGGCAGGCACAGCAGTAAACAAAGTTGTCCATACATATACGCAGCGGCGGCCGTTAAAGAAATTATGCAGGAACGCCAGCGCAATGAGGGAAATGGACATGGGATACAGGAAAAGCAGTACGGGAACAGCATTCTTGATGATCGTCGTCAGGCCGAAGAGCGCCACGAAGAAGCAGACAACGACCATGACAGTAACGAAGGTTTTTGAAGAGATTTTCGGCAGGAGCAGGTTAAAATAGGCCGCGCAGGAAGCCGCCAGACCGACACTGGTGGTCAGGCAGGCAAAGATAACGATCACTCCCAGAATGCCTCCGCCGGCGGCCCCAAAGTAGTGGAGCGCCGTTTTTACGAGAACAGGAGCGCCGTTTTCCTGCACACCGATGAGGGATACGGAACTGGCGCCGATATAGCAGAGCGCCGCATAAATAACCGCCATGAAGAATGTGGAAATCAGACCGGAGCGGAGTGTATCTTTCGTAATCTCCGCTTCAGAAACGGCACCGTACATCTTGACCGATTCCACAACGATAATACCGAAGACGAGAGCAGCAAGGCCGTCCATTGTATTATACCCGTCAACGATCCCCTGCCCGAAAGCTTTCACACCGGTATCATAAGCGGCTGCCGGCGCCTGCCAGCTTCCCATGGGCGCGGCAATGGCGCTGATAATCAAAAGGAAAAGGAATACCAGAAGGACGGGAGTCATGAACTTGCCGACACGGGCCACCAGCTTGGACGGTGAAATCGCAAGCCACCAGGTAATGATAAAAAACACCGCGGCAAAGACATAAAGCCCCATGCTCCGCATTTCAGGAGGCAGGTACTCCGCCACAGCAATCTCATAAGCCACCGTCGCCGTACGGGGAGCTGCAAAAAACGGCCCGATGGTCAGGTACAGCGCCGTGCAGAAGAAAATGCTGTACGCCGGATGAATACGCCCCGCCAGTTCACGGAGATTCACACCGGAGTAGCAAATGGCAAGAACACCCAAAAGCGGAAGACCTACGCCTGTCATCAAAAAGCCGATTGTCGCGGGAATCGTATTTACCCCCGCGTTCTGCCCCATGAAGACCGGAAATATCAAATTTCCCGCCCCGAAAAATAATGCGAACAGCATGAGCCCGATCGCGATAAATGCGTTGTTCGTCTTTTCCCCCATAAAAATCTTCCTTTCTGCTATACTCCAAAACACCCGGGAATTGCAACCGCTCCCTCAAGTAGATACACACTTTGTGTGCTATGTACGCAACATTATATCACACTTTCTGCTAATTATTAACCACTTTTTCAATATTTCCCCGTCTGCCTTTCGGCGGCCGCTCTTCCGTAAAAGACATGCTTTTCCTTGACCGTCCTGTTTTTCAAGATTATGATAAACATATAATATATAAGGAATAATAAAGGAGAATCCCTATGAACATAAAAGAAGAAGCGGCAAAAATGAAACTGGCATCGCCCCTGATGGCCTCCGCATCCGCAGAAAAAAGAAATTCCGCGCTCCTTCACATGATTGAAAATCTGGAAGCAGGAAAAGAAAAAATATTTGCCGCCAACGGGATCGATCTTGCCGCGGCAAAAGCATCCGGACTCGCTCCTGCCGTCATGAAACGGCTGGCATTCGATGAAGGGAAACTGGCGGACAGCATCAGCGGCATCCGGCAGCTCATTTCCCTTCCCGATCCCGTGGGAAAGGTTACCCTTGCCCGCCAGCTTGATGAAGGGCTCCGCCTTTACCGCGTCACCTGTCCCATCGGCGTCATCGCCATGATCTTTGAAGCGCGCCCCGACGCCATGATCCAGATTTCCTCCCTTGCGGTGAAAAGCGGAAACTGCGCCATCCTGAAGGGCGGAAAAGAGACGAAAGAAACGAACCGCGTCCTTTTTTCCCTCCTCCATGAAGCCGCCACCGCCGCGGATCTTCCCTCCGAAGCCTTGTTCCAAGCAGAACAGCACAGCGAAATAGATGAGCTCCTCACCTGCCGCGAATCGGTAGACCTCATCATTCCGCGGGGCTCGAACGCTTTTGTCCAGCACATCATGAGCCGTACAAGCATCCCTGTCATGGGGCATGCCGACGGTATCTGCCACATCTATGTGGACAAAGATTATGATATGGCAAAAGCCATCCCCATCGTCATTGACGCGAAGACCCAGTACACCGCCGCGTGCAATGCCGCAGAAACACTTCTCGTCCACCGGGATATCGCCAAAGACTTTCTGCCCGTATTGGAAAAAGCCGCCGGAGAAAAACACATCCGTCTCCGCGGCACAAAAGAAGCAGGAGAAATTATCCCCCTAGATATCATCGAAGACGATGACTTCCGCCATGAATACCTCGATCTCGTCCTTGCTGTGAAAATTGTCTCCGGCGTGGATGAAGCCGTCAATCACATCAACAGGTACGGCTCCCATCACACCGATGCCATCATCACGGAAAATATCAATACCGCCGCGCGGTTCATGCAGCTTGTCGACTCGGCTGGTGTTTACCAGAACGCGTCCACCCGCTTTGCCGACGGGTTCCGGTACGGCTTCGGCGCGGAAGTGGGCATTTCTACAGGCAAGCTCCATGCCAGGGGTCCCGTCGGATTGGAAGGGCTCCTGTCATACAAGTACAAGCTTTTCGGCAAAGGCCACATCGTTGAAGACTATGCCTGCCATAAAAAAGATTTCCATTTCAAAGAATTGTAACTTTGGGTGAGGTCTTCATGATCGACTTTTTCCACCGGCACCAATCCGCTTTACGGCGGCTTTCCTTCCTGCTGCTTGCCGCCGTCCTGGGTCTTCTCCTCATCGCCCAGCTCGCCGCTTTTGCGGCCGCCCGCATTTTCAGCTATGCCATGAACAGGCAGCACATGCTCCGGGGACATATTTCCGTTGAAAAAATCTCCGCCGACATCGCAGGCTACGTTTCCTTTGAAAACCTGCTCTGGACGGATGACCACGGCATCCCTATCCTCTTTGTCCCCGACGGGAAAATAAAAGTGCGCCCGGAAGATATCCTCCGGGGCAAACTGCGGGCCACCGCCATTTCCGAGATAAGGCTCCACAATGCTTCCGCAGCGCTCCAGTTTGACAAGAATATGGATGTCGACCTCATCAATAAAACGGCCGCTGAATCCGAACCGGCAGAGGAACGTGCGGAAACTCTCCACGAGAAAATCGCCAACTTCAAGCGGAACGGACAGAAAATGAAAATGAATATCCACCTGGAAAACTGCCAGCTGGAAGCTTTCTATGAAAACAGGCACTTCCTTCTTTCCCATGTGGACATGCACCTGAATATCGACACCGACGATTCTCTTTTTGTCGACCTGTCCTCCGGCAAATTCGGCGGTACCGCCATCGGCGACAGTGTGAAGATTTACGGCGACATCGATATGAAAAGCGATGAACACACCATCGCCATGAATGTATCTTTTTACGGTGTCGATCCGGCATCTCTGGGACTGGGAAACAATATCCACGACAAGCTTACCCTCATTGCCGAAGCGGGCGGCCCCGTCGCTTCCCCGAAAGCGGAAGGGAAAATCACCATGGAGCAGCTCCATATCCCTGCCCTTTCTTTCTCCCATCTGGACGGCCATGTTTTCTACCACCATGGGAAAATGAAATTCACCGATGTCACGGGACGTGTCTACGGCGGCACAGTCAAAGCATCGGGAAACTATGACATAGACACAAGGGCCCACAACATCCACCTGGCAGGCAAAAAGCTGGATTCCCGCTATCCCGCGAAAGACGCTGCCATTTTCTGCTACGTCGATTTAGAAGGCGACATCCGCTGTGACGGAAATCCGAAAGAGATCATCTCCGAAGGCACCTTTACTTCAGGCAGCGGTCATTACAAACTGATCCCTTTCAAAAAGATACAGGGTGCTTTCCACAACAGGGGAAAAGAGCTGGACTTCTATGATGTATCCATAGAGACCGCCCTCGGCACCTTTTCCACCGACGCTTTCCACATCAGGAACGGCAAACTCCAGCTGGGCGACATCACCCTCACCAATGACAGGGGGGAGGAAACCGATGTAAAAGGCGCCATGGAGCATGCGGAAAACACTTTCCGGCAAATAGGACAGGATATAAAGGAAATAAAAGAACAGATCGGCGGATTGAAACCGTAAGGGCGGTTTCCTCTTTCCCGCTCTTTTCCGTTTTACGCGCCTAGGCAAAGCGGGCCGCTTATTTTCACGGCAAAACGCAGAAAGAATTCTTTGCCACTCAATACCGTACCTGCGTAACCGCCATAAAAATTCACCCATAATAAAAACTCCTGCAAGAAAGATTTTCCTTCTTACAGGAGTTTTTATTCTTTTACGCTTCGCCTATGATCGGTTTCTTTTCCGCCACGCCCACTTTCCTCGGATAGGTTTTAGGCGACGGCGCGGTTTTCCTGAAGTAGAGAATCGTCCTTTTCTCTCCCGTAGGGAGCTCCAACTCTTTTCGCTCCATGAGCTCCGCTTTCAATTCTTTCAGGATCTTTCCCGACTGTCTGAGTTCCTCGTTGGCACCAGGTCCTTTCATCGCTGCGAAAATACCGCCTTCCTTCACAAAGGGGATACCCCATTCGGCAATGACGGGAAGCATCTTTACCGCTCTTGCCGTCACCATATCAAAGGTTTCCCTTGTCTTCCTCCGCCGTCCGCCTTCTTCGGCGCGAATATGGAGAATCTTTATATTTTTAATCCCCAGCTTTGCCGCGGCATTCTCTATAAATACAAGTTTCTTTAAGACAGAATCCACCAGCACGACCTGCATATCCGGCCGCAGGATGGCCAGCGGAATTCCGGGAAACCCGGCGCCTGTCCCCAAATCCAGCATACGCCCGTTCTTCGGAAAATATTTCTCCTCATACACGGTCAGCGAATCATAAATATTTTTGACCAGGCTTTCTTCTGCATCTTTGATTCCCGTTAAATTCATTTTCCTGCTCATGGCAATCACCATGGCATTGTACTCTGCCATTTTTCTTACAGCGTCCTCATCCGCTGCCAGACCGAGCGTTTCCACCATTTCCCTGACGGTCATCATGTCTCCCTTGTGCAACGTACATTTCAAAAATGATTATTTTTTATCAGTATAACAGATTTCACGAAAAGAAAGCCATCCATTGATTTTCCATCAAAAAAAGAGACATAAGGAAAGCAGATGCTCCCTGTCTCTTCTTCCTTCGGATACTTACTGTTTCTTCCTGTTCAGGAAAAAACCGCCTGCCGTCAGCGCGATGCCGATCCCTGCAAGAAAATTTCCTGCCATATGGATCATAAGCTCCCTTTGATTATTGCCTGAAATAGCGGCGGCAGCTTCCTGCGCATTTTTTGCACTTCTGGCAATTTCCAGATTGGCAGCG
>OLOT01001368.1_pt1 | contig 14492 bp, 7 predicted proteins | sample 1671991 | NCBI WGS metagenome assembly OLOT01 (sample SAMEA3136634, study PRJEB25190) | human gut metagenome | biome: human gut; feature: human-associated habitat; material: faeces | place: Austria | collected 2013
GCAGATAAATTTCTACTGGCAGGAAAAATTTATATTTTTTCAATTGTCTACTTGATGGGGAGCGGTTCATTTCCCGACAGCCCCTTGCAAGTTAAGCTTTGTTATTTTTTTTTGATGAAGGCTTTTTCATTTGCTGATGCTGGAAGGTCTGGAGTTGTTCCCTTTGGAACCAGACGAACCTCAATTGCCTCGAGACGTTTTGCGTATCCTTCTGTTCCTGAAGATTCTCCATTCTTAGCCCATGCAAGCCATCCATAATCCTGAGCATGAACTCTGTAGTATACATCATAGTTCTTTGCTACATCACCAGACAGTTTGATCTGAATTGCTTCCAGACGTTTACACTGTCCAGTTGTTCCGGATAATGATCCGTTAGATGCCCAATTCTTCTCCCATCCAATATCCTGAACGTGAGATCTGTACTGGATTGAGCTGTTCACTGAAGACGGGAGTTTCATACGGATAGATTCCATACGTTTGCACTCGCCTTCTGTACCTGCCATAGCACCGTCATATACATATGCCTGTGTACCATAGTCCTGTACATGTGTCTGGTATCCGACCAGTCTTGCTTTCATAGCTTCTTTGATAGTACCAATAAGTTCTGGTGCTTTGTCCCCTTTGGTAACCAGCTGAATCCTGATTGCTTCAAGACGGTATCCGTAACCAGCTGTTCCTGCTTCTTCGCCATTCTTAGCCCATCCGAGCCATCCGAAGTTCTCGGCATGTACGCTGTAGTATACGTCATAATTCTTTTCAACTTCACCAGTCAGTTTGATCTGGATTGCTTCCAGACGTTTACACTGTCCTTCTGTACCGGATTTTGCTCCGTCTTTACTCCAGTTCTTTTCCCAACCGATGTCCTGAATATGTGTACGATATTCGATAGATCCAGAAACATCATCTGGTAACTTGATCTGGATTGCTTCCAGACGTTTACACTGTCCTTCTGTACCAGACGTTTGTCCGTCTTTCTTCCAGTCTTTTTCCCAGCCATAATCCTGACCGTGAACTATGTAAGATACGGACATTTTTGTACTCTTTGTAGCTGTAGCTGTAAATTCCTTACCAGTTTCATCTGTGTATTTAGCAGTTGCTTTGTAGATGATCTGACTGTTCTTGTCTTCTTTAACAACATCTGCAGTTACGTCATGAGAATCTTTACAACGGCTGCATACGAATGTTGCAACAGCTGTATATCCTTTTTCTTTATCAGCTGTCCATTTCCATCCGTCTTTTTCTGAGACTTTGTAGTCATGACCGAGAGCTGCTACTTCTTCTGTCTTAGTACCTGTGTAATCTTTGCCTTCAAATGTAACTTTAGCTGTGTAAGTAATCTTACCTGCCTCTGTACATGTTGCGCCATCAGATTTCTCAGTTACTTTTGCATCAACTGTTTCTACATGTTTCTCATCATTTGCACATGTAAATGTTGCTGTTGCTGTGTAAGTGTTGTTCTCACCCTTTGTCCAGTTCCATGTTGGTTCACCATACTTATGACCGATAGCCTTGATGGCTTTTTCCTTAGTATTTGTGTAATCCTTGCCGTTAAATGCTGCTGTAGCTGTGTAAGTAATCTTACCTGCCTCTGTACATGTTGCCTTTGTTTCTACAGGATCACCAACTGTGGCAACTACCTTCTGAACATCCTTGCAGCGATCACATGTAAATGTTGCAATAGCTGTGTAACTGCCGTCATCACCCTTGCTCCAGTTCCATGTTGGTTCGCCATAATTATGACCAAGAGCTGCTACTTCTTCTGTCTTAGTATCTGTGTAATCTTTGCCTTCAAATGTAACTGTAGCTGTGTAAGTAATCTTACCTGCCTCTGTACATGTTGCGCCATCAGATTTCTCAGTTACTTTTGCATCAACTGTTTCTACATGTTTCTCATCATTTGCACATGTAAATGTTGCTGTTGCTGTGTAAGTGTTGTTTTCACCCTTTGTCCAGTTCCATACAGGAGCACCATACTTATGGCCAAGGGCTTTGAGTGTTTCTGTGTAAGTCTCTGTATAATCTTTACCGTTAAATGATACCTTTGCTGTGTATACCGTCTTACCGTCAGCTTCACATGTTGCTGCTGTTGTTTCTGGTGTAACAGTTGCATCTACTGTCTGAGTATCATCACCACGTTCGCACTTGAATGTTGCTGTAGCAGTCTTATGATCATCAGACCACTTCCATGTCGGCTCGCCATACTTATGACCAAGAGCTGCAATTTCTACCTTCTGGTTATCTGTATAATCTTTGCCGCCAAAGGAAGCTGTTGCTGTGTAAACTGTCTCACCTGCTGTTTCACATGTTGCTGCTGTTGTCTTTTCTGTGATTGTCGCTTTTACTTCCTGAGTATCATCACCGCGTTCACATGCAAATACAGCTGTTGCTTCTGTATGGTCATCGTTCCATTTCCATGTCGGCTCACCATACTTATGGCCAAGGGCTGCCAATTCAACTTCATGTGTACCTGTTAATGTACCGATTTCTGTCTTACCTTCAGCATCCTTTACTGTTGCTGTTGCTGTATAGACATCTTTACCCTTTTCTGTACATGTTGCAGCTACAGAGTTCTCTGTATCCTTAACTGCATCAGCAACTGTAATCTGCTCTGCTTTAGGTTCATCATCATCTACAGCACACTTAACACCTGTTACAGATGCTGTATATCCAGTTACATTGCCGTTGTCATCTTTGACTTCAGTCCATGCCCATGTACCTGTGTAGGCATGCTTTCCAGCTTCCTTTGCCTCAGTAGTTGTTACAACATACTTCACACCATCAGCTGTCTTATCTGCTGCTTTGTAGTACATAGTCACGCCCTGTTCACATGTACCTGTATGGCCAGCAAGTTTAGCTGTTGCAGTTACTTTTTTTGCAAGATGGTTCTCAATAGAATCTCTGTTATCTTTGTTTGTTTTGTTTGTATCTGATGTCAGAAGGCAATCCAGCTTATCAAGTTTGTCATAGCAGGATTCACATTTCAGATTCTGGAATGTAACGCTTGTGTGATCATCGCTCCACTCAGCATCTGTTGCTGTGTAAGCATGTCCTTCTGCTGCGTTCTTCTGAGCTTCATCCCAGATAGCTTTTCTTTTCTCGTATGTAGAATTAGCCTGTTCATATTTGGGCTTAACAGGTTCTGTAATACAAGCACCGCACTCTGGGCAAACATAGTTGTCCGCTTCGTTCCAGCTACCGCTATCAGTCTTTGTATAGTATGTTTCATGGAACTTGATGTAATGATGTTCGTGTGCTGTATTCTTTGCTTCTACACGTGTGCCCGCTTTGATCAGACCACAGTCAGAACAACGTTCTTCTGTAAATGCATTACGTCCGCAGTATGCAGGTTCAGAAACTGTTTCATAATTATGAGAAGTACCTGTCAGTGTCTTCATATCAACTGTATCAACGAAGTTAGCTGACCACATGAACTCGTCATTATCATTGCTCTGACTGCCCATGAACTGCTGATACTTCTTGTAGTTTGTATAAGTCGGATTGTAATCTGTCTCTTCGAATTCATAACCGTAGCTGGAATGGTCAAGCAGTTTGCTCTTACCTGAAATGAACGCGAAGTTTGTACCGATTGAAACAACCAGTTTGTCACCCTTCACAGTCAGACCTGCGATTGGATGATTTGTGACAGTGAAATCTGCACTCTTTTCATCTGTTGTTGTAAATGCCATACCGCCAAATAACTTGGTTGTATCACGTTTTGCAGATACTGTGTTATATTCCTTCACAACGGCTACTGCACCGTCTGCAGGATTGTAGGAAACGATATCGTTGGATACGTTGAAGTAAATCTTACCATCTGTATACAGTGCTGCTGTCAGACCGATGGATGGGTAAATGCTCTGTTCATCCACAAACTGTGCATACAGTTTGGTCAGAAGATCATTCTTCTCCATCTTACCGTCTTTGTTCAGAACGCTTACAAATGTATCGTCATCATCGTCGTTTTTCTTGTCTGTGAAGTTGATTAGTGTTTCATAATCGCTGTCGCCATCGCCTGTATCCTTATTTGTCAGTTTATGACGAACAATCTTGTACTCTGCAGCCTTCTGGCTCTGATTCATGCTTGTGCTGCTTACTCTGCCAAACAGGTCTGTCGAATCATACATATAGTAAGCATAACCATCTGCATAGTAAACATTACTTGCTGCACGAGCCATCCATGCTTTTTCATATGTTGTATCTGTTGCTTCATTCTGATAAAGTGATCTTAAAACACTAAAGTTATCCTGATACAATTTTCTTGCATCTGTATCGCTGAACAGGAAGAAGACATGGTTCATATCACCATCTGTCTCGACACGGTCACGACTCATAACTTCTGTGTAGACATCTGTATAACAAGGGTCTACATAGTACCACTTACCATCCACCTTGACTGCATTCCAGTAATGGTCGGAACCGAAGTCTTCCTGCTCCTCGCCATACATTGTAACGTTGGACTGGAAGGAAATTCTTACAAGGTCAACTGTGTAGCCTGCATTGATATCCAGTGTCTTACTATCTGAACCATAGTACAGTTCTTTGGCTGTCTTCCAGTTATCACATACTTCAGATGTAGATCCATCACCTGCTGTCACTGTTTTCTTACTGTCATACGCATCTGTCTTATCAGGATCAATCAGATAGATATCTTTATCCAGGCACTGCACAAGATATGAAAAAGCTTTGGAGTAACCCAGACATACAGATGTACCCATACCGAATGCACCAAACTGAGTACCTTCCCAATAGTTGATGACACCAGTTGTCATACCGGTTGCAGCCTGCTTCGCATAGATTGGAATCGCCTGCTTAAAGCTTGTTTCCTTCGTTCCATCACCGTTCATATCCAATGCCGGATCATCGCTATCTAACTGCTTCTGAGTAAGCTGCTCAACAGTCATCGTAACGCCTTCAACCTCAACGCCTTTTTCTTCAGCATTTTTGATAAATTTATCTGCTTCCTGCTTCAATGGTTCTGCTGCGTCTGGAAGGTTTTTTTTCACAAATGCTTCCGGATCCTTCTCGATAGCTTCTTTATTAGCTTCTACATATGCATTCGCATTTTTCTCAGACTGTCCAGCCTTCACCAAAGTCTGAGCAATAGCGTTTTTATAAAATTTTACAAGCAACTCCTGCTTAATGCCTGCATAAATCTGATCATGGAAATTCTGTTTGATCTGTGGTTCGTAAACCTTATAGATCTCATCGTAAACTTCATCCTCATGCTTCTGCTTCTGAGGATCCTTTGCGATCATCGGCTTGTCATCATCTGATTTCTTACCGGAGTTCATGATGTAGGACATATCAAATGTATTGTTATGGGCCAGCCAATCATTCAGAACAAGCAGCTTCTGTGCCTTTGTCTGTGCACCTGATGCTGTAACTGCAGCAAGGGCTTCATCTCTTGCCTTTGTTACATCTGGACCATAATACTTAATACCTAACTTATCACCATATGTGAAAGTAAAGATCATACCTGTCAGGTCATCGTAGCTCACCTTGCCATCTCTGACATCCTGAACAGATTTGCCGTCTAAGGCAAGCATCTCACCAAGGATACCAAGACCATCTGTATCATCGTTGAAATCCAGAAAGAATGGATTCTGAACACCGAGTACATTAGCATTGGCTGACCACTGATTCAGATACTGCTGATACATACCAACAACTGTATTAATCTGGTCTTCTGTCAGCTTCTTGGTTTCAGCCTGTTCATCTGCTTCATACAGGTCTGCTGTGCTGATATTAGATTCATTGGATTCTGTGCCGGCTTCTCCGCCAACCATTTCGAGATCCCCCAATGCTTCACGCAGGCTCTGGATTGCCGGATCGCTTTCATCAATCTTTATATCTTTTGTAAGTGCTTCTGCTACTGCTGCATTAGCACCCTTGAACTGGATGACTGGTGTCTGTATTGTAATACCTGAAATAGTTACTTTATTTTCATCATTATCTGTCTGGGCCACAGCATCATTATCTGTGTTTGAAGAATCAGTAGTTGCTTCTGTTGCATCATCTTCTGTCACAGAATCTTCTGTTGCTGGATCTTCTGCCTCATTTGTATTGGTGTTATCCTGCACGGCTTCTGTAGTATTTTCCTGCACTGCTGGTGTTTCTTCATGTGCAGGCTCTGCAAAAACTGTTGAAGGCACTACACTGAATACCATTATAGTAGAGAGGAATAAACTCAAAAGCATTTTACTTCTCTTTTTCATAATGTCTACCCTTCCTTTCGTGTTTGTATTAGATAATTCATATTATGTTTTTTGTTTGCCCCCACCTCATTTCCATTGTATTTTATTTATACTCCACCCTCTATTATATGCTACTGTAATTCGTATTTTGCATATATTTTTGCATATAATATAGTAATTAGGTATTTACTTTAATATATCACTGCTAACTGTTTTGTTCAAGACATACTGACGTTTTTTAGCACAAAAACACATCGAAAAGTCTGGTTTTCAGGTTTCTGGCATGTATAAACGTAATAAAGAAATTCCCCCGTATCTTATGATTTGTTAAAATACGGGGAATCATCAAGTTTTTTCTTACTTATTTATATAGAATTTACATATTGATGCGACAGAGGAGTCTTTTTTAGTTCAGTTCCTCAAGAATTGCTGCTGTGAGTTCTTTTCTGTTTGTCTTGAAGTGGAAATACGGTCTTTCCTTGATTACGCGGATGTCTACCGGATATTCATATTCTTCCAGTGCATCTGCAAGACCTGCTTTTACTTCATCCAGACTCTTTGTTTCATCAAGGATTACAAAGAAATATGGAAGGAAATATCCTTCATGATCCTGATCTGGTACAAAGCAGAAGAATCCATCTTCTACACCAGCTACACGTACTGCTTTTGTCTCCATTCTCATCATGTAAAGTTCTCCGCCACCGAAACGCTTTGTTGTTCCACGTCCAAGAATGTATACAATTCCGTGTTCATTGATGTAAGCTTTATCTCCCGTATGTAACCAGCAGTTCCCATCTGGATGATTGATCAGTGTTCTTTCAGTAAGTTCATCACCTCTCCATCCCGCATAGTGGAGCATCATAGCAGGACCCGTCATACATAATTCTCCGATTTCTCCATAATTCAGTTCTTCCAGATCCTCTGAGAATACTGCCATAGTTGTTGCCGGCATTGGCATTCCAACGCATCCGTCTACCAGCGGGAACATCGGATTTGGAAGTGTAAAGTTTGAACATCCTTCACTCTGACCATATCCGGCACTTAAAGTTGCTTTAACATTATGCTTATGGAAGAATGCTTCTACTTCTTGTGTTTTCCTTTCGTTCATTGCTTCAGCTCCGGTTCCGATACTTCTTAGATGAGACATATCGTAATCTTCCGGAATTCTGTCACTCTTCATAAGCATTTCACAGAACATTGGAATCAGTGCCCAGAAGTTTGGCTTCTGCTCCATAAATGCGATATCAATATCTTCCAGCGGACAGAATGGATCAAGTACCATAATCAGTCCTGCTGACAATGGGAAGATTGCCATTGATACAGTTACTGCAATCAGTGCAGGTGGTAAGATTGGCAGCCACCATTTTTCCGGTACATCTGACGGCGGAATAAAGATGGACATCTGGAATGCAGTTGCTACTATATTAGAAGAAGAATGAATAACTAATTTAGAGATTCCTGTGGATCCGCTTGTATATGCGCCAAATACTGGTCTGTTCACATCTTCTTGTGCCATATAGTCTTCTGTATAATCTTTCCCAAGTGCCAGGAACTCGTCCCATGTAAGATCTCCTTCTGTTGTCTCTATCGCACCGGTATATCTGGATGCAATTTCTTTTTCAACATAGTCCGGGACAGATTTTCTATCTGCATAATCATATGGAGAAACCTTAATTACACGCTTCATTGGTGTCGTTGCACGGAACAGATCTTCATCTGACTTTGATGTATAATCCATGACAAATGCTGTCTCTGATTTTGATTTTCTGATTGCAAAACATAATTCTTCTGGAATGTCATCTCTGCAGATAATTGCAGCTCCGATTCTTTCTGCTGCGATCAGAAGGATAAAATGTGCCGGAACACTTTGCAGAAATACAGGAATTCTGTTTCCTTCACCAAATCCAAGTATCTTTAAAGATTTTGCTGCTTTATCAACTTCTCCCCAGAATTCTTTCCATGTAATTTTGTTTCCGTAATATTCAAATGCAATTTTATTTTCGTCTGGATTTTTTGCTCTTAAAAACGTTTCAACAGTTATTGTTGGCACTTCAACGTTGCGCAGTGCTTCTGGATAAAACTGTAACCATGGTTTATCAACGCTCGCTTTTCCAGTTAATGTTGCTCCTGTATTTTCCATAATTATTTACTTCCTTTTCCGATTATTTATTTGTTTTATAATGACGATTCGTATTCTATCATGGATATTTTTCCTTTTCAATAGAAGTGGTGAATTTGGCATATTGAATCAAACAAATCAACTAATTCATTTTTTTCAGGATTTCATTCAATAGGAAATTTTTTGTATAAATGTTCTTGTTTTCTTATTTTGTATGCAGTACACTAAAATTATAATAGAAGAGAGGGGCTTTTGATTATTATGAAAGAAAAAAACAGATTCAGTGTTCTGTTAGAGCATCTGACATCTATGGCCAATTTAAAAAATTATGTACTTGCCAAAGCTGTGCAGTATGATGAATCTTATATAAGCAAATGGATTAGTGGAAAATCACTTCCAACAGAAAAAAATCACGAAATTATTTTGCAGAATATCAGCCAGTGTATTGTTGAGGCTCTGACTGATGATAACCGGGACACTTTTTTAGAAGAATATCAAATTTCTGACGTTTCGAATCTTCAGAAAGCGATTTACGATCATCTCAAATCTGAATATACATATGTAAAAGAACTTCAGGTAACAACTGGTTCTAAAGTGGCTACTAAAATTTCATATTATCCGGAACTTACACTGGATCAGTTTATCTTTAAAATGAAACATCCATCACTCCGTAAAGTACAGTCGCTAAATATTTATGCTATGGTAGATATTCTGAATGTAGACACGAATTATCAGCTTTTAATTGCTGAATTTAACAGCATGCACAATGACAGAGGACTTGTGCTTCCAGGAGTTCATTTTTCTTTAATGATTGATTTGGAATCGTCTTCAGATAATCCGGTTTATACGGCTGGTTTCCTGATGAATTTGCTTTCAAATCTTTCGAATATTGATTTTAATCTTTATTGCGGAACACAGGCACAGAAAAAAATGGTTTTTGCGATTAAAGATATTTATTCGCTTTCAGGTATGTTAGTTGATCAGAACCATTGTCTTGCTGTTACAACAATTGAAGATTCGTCTCTTTCAACGGAACTTTATTACAAATTAAAATTACTTTGCAGCAAAGAAACATTGCTTATTCGACGGACATCTATTCCTGAAATGATTCGTACTTACGAATATGAGCATTCACTGTTTGCCCGGAATTCTTCTTGTCTGCTTGGACATTTTACAGAACATTTTCTTCCAACTGATTTACATAATGAGCTGCTTGATAAGTATGGCTCTTTTATAGGAAAGACATACAGACCTGTACTTCAAAAAATGCATTCTCTGGTATCGCAGATACTTGCTGTTACACCGATAAGAGCACTGATTTATGCTTCTGCATTTACAGATTTTACAGTTACTGGCGAATTGGATTTCTATGGTTATCGAATTCAGCTTTCGCCGGAACAGCGTCTTCATTTTTTTAAGCATATGAAACATCTGCATGAAATTTCAAATGCGCTTCAGATTAAGATTTTGCCGAATGGTTTGCTGTCTGATTACCAGCATATCCCAAGACCGACACTGTTTTTTGCAGATGAGTTTTCTTATTTGCGTTTTAGGAGAAATACACCGTATTACAATATCTGTATTCCGAACAAAATTAGTTTGAATCGAATTTTTTCGGCCTTTTACGATACCGTTTGGGAGTTTGAATCCTGTATTGCACCGGATGCATATCTTACTCATGCAATCCATTCTGTAGAAATTTTGCAATCAGATGCTTCAGGTGATGTGCACAATTAAGAGAAGTCAAGTGGGCTGTTGCAAAATAGATGAGTAATCATCTATGGAGCAATAGCTCCATTTTTATGTCCAAAAGCAGAAAACGGACTCCGAAGAGCCCGCAATCCATGGTATAATTAAGTATGACCAAATACATAAAATACCATAAAAATTATACCGAATTCGGCGAGCCTTATCAACTGGTTTTGCCATTAAATTTGGAAGGTCTGGTTCCTGATGATGATTCTGTCCGACTGCTGAGCCACGAATTGGAGGATTTAGATTACAGTTTACTGTATCAGGCGTACTCTACCAAAGGCAGAAATCCGGCAGTGGACCCAAAGACCATGTTCAAGATACTGACCTATGCTTATTCCCAAAATATTTATTCTTGCAGAAAGATTGAAACCGCTTGTAAACGTGATATTAACTTTATGTAGCTGCTTGCTGGTCAGAAAGAACCGGATCACAGCACGATTGCAAGGTTCCGTACTGGATTTTTGGCAGACACCTGCGAAGCCCTGTTTTATCAGATGGTACGTCGCTTGGAACGAATGGGAAGAAAATATGTTTCTGAAAATACAGGAGGCGGTCACCCTACTGAACCAAGAGTACCTACAGGCTGTCCGTATAAAGAACGATGTTCCCGTGCTAAAGGGAATAAACGTCTGTACATCTCCAAAAGTTTCTTAGAGAAGCGTCAGGAATCCTATGAAAATATCCTGAGTGAAAAGGGGATCTTATACCGGATGAATCGCTCGATATGATGCTGGGATCCTTTCAATTACTACTGGAGATGCCGAAATTTGCTATTCGTGCGACAGCCTCTTTTCTCTTTCAGGCTGCCTGTAACCGTATTTTTTCAGAAGCGGTACGGTTTCTGGCATTATTTTCCATATTTTCGCGGCTGGTCGGAAATACCTGCGAGGTAATCGAGACTGCAGTCGTACGTCTTTGCCAGCAGCATCAGCGAGTCCAACGGGATCTCACGAATGCCTTTCTCATACCGGTTGTAGGTGTCCAGATGGCTGAAAATCTTCCGCGCCGGCGTTTCTTCTATTTTTCTGTACATGAATGAACTTCTTTTTCCTGTCCTGCTTCTTCTGCGGCTGCCACACTGAACCGGCCACGGCTGCAGCAGATGATCGTCTTTTTCGTCCGATCAATCGCATCGCTGGTCTCAATTTCTTCTGTCTTCATCGCAAGCGCCCCCGGAATGGCTCCGTGGGAAATCTCTACTGCGTCGCGGATATCCACGATCTGATAGCTCGACGGATCGAGTTCTTTTAATTCTTTTATTGAAATACTGGTACTCATGTAAATTTTCCTTTTCTTTCTTCTTTTGATTTACTTTTTGCGGATGTCTGCCATCGTATTCAACAACAGTTCCCGTTTCCAGAACACCAGGCCTGCACTTGCGAACAGAATCGCATACCGCAGGATCCTGTATGGAAACAGCAGATTGCAGATTACGCTTACTCCAATCAGAAATGCGGAACATGCCAGCAGAAATCCGGCATCCATCAGGTTTTCCTCAATGCCTTCTGCCACCAGAATCCGTTTGCTCACCACCTAGTGTCCAACCGAATACAGAATATAGCATGCCAGCGTCGTGTAACCGGCTGCAACATAACCGAAAATACGGATAAAAATAAAGTTCAGCACTACGTTGGCTACCGCTGCCGCCCGTGCCTGAATCGAAAGAGAGCGGTATTTTGAAGTAATGTTCATGAAAGAACTCCCTGCTTTCAAATTATTTGCGAGTTTTTGACGATTCAGAGCCATGCGAAATGGAAGAAAAATTGCGAATCATGGTTACATGAATGAGCTATTTTTGTGGAATTTCATATAGCGAGAAGCAACATCGAGATGCAGCGTAAGCGGAATCAAGATGGGGTTCTGAATCGTTATGTGTATTTTATGATACCAGCTCTTACATAAAGGTTAGTTTTTATCTGTCTGCGGAGTTTTCTTACATTCCAGTTGCATTTCATACACTCTGTTTCGTAAAAAAATCGTTCAAACGCATCATTTAATACCATAATTTCTCGAATATGTGAAAAAGATAAGTTATTAACTAAAACATCTGGATCTGTTACAAATTCGTTCGACACTGTCGAACTTTTTCCAAAATCTGGTAATTTAAATTCGCTCGACACTGTCGAACCAATTTGAGGATATACTTTATAAAACTGTCTACAAGCCTTAAAAAGCGTATAATTCATTCCTTTTTGATCAATTTGCTTTTCCAGATTTTTCAAAAGATGAGAACCATATTCTGCTCTGTCGCTGCCATCTTGTTCGTATTCAACTATATAATAACCAATCGCCCAATTGCGCAATGTCATGAGCTGATTTACAGCTGATTTACAGCACTTTTTGCTGCTGAACTTGCTTTATCATTTATTTGCTTAATACTATCTGCAAGCAGTTCAAATTCCATTGCATTACCTCCAATACATTGTCCTAAGACTGTTATAAATTCGCATAGACACAGTATACCACAGCTCCTGTGTCTATGCGATTTCTTTGGCCAACTTGACCAAAAGTTCTCTCATATGTTGACAGCAGGCACCCGTAGCCGTGCTTTTCAGCACGAAGAAAGGCCCTGAATCTCCAAAATCATTATTTGGAAAATCAGAGCCTTCCGGCTTGGAAATAGCCTAGCACGGCTACCCCTACAGTAAACATATGCAATTACTCAAAATACTAATAATTATGGTAAAATACTAAAAAGGCTCACCAGAACACACACAATATTCTCTAGTGAACCTTTTTATTCAATAAGCTCAAATCTAGTTTAGTGCACGCACCGCCCTAGTAAAAACCTCTAACGATTTTTGTTCTATGAAAGGTATTCTACTCTTTCCCAACACTCTTGTCAACCATCTACTGCAAAAAATTTGTATGCTTAGGATTTTTATTCTTCCATCCTCATCACAAAATAGATGACAAATTTCTTCCATTTTTCTATTTCTGGCTTTTTTTGTTGCCGATACCTTCATAACATCGTTATACACAAAAAGTAATGTTACAAAGTCATGAATAACCGGATTTTTCATCATAGCATCCCTGTTATCCAACTCCCGAAATTCAGGTATCTTTCCGAGTATATTTGCCAGCTTTTTTGTTTTACTGAACTTTTTAAGACTATTAGGTTTCCTTAGCGTACTTAGAATACAATTATTATGTGCTGCCGCATTTCTTATAAACTTGATAGATTTTAAATAATCAGAATAGTTGAATGATGGATACATTTGGTAATACAATTCGTACAATTCCATAAAATTTCCAAAAGAGAACAATTCAACAATATTCCATACAGCTAATTTCTTCGGCTCTTTATACTCATCCAAATGCTTCTCTGCCAAATCCGAACAAAATGAGTATTTATCTGCTTTACTCTGAATATCCGCCTCTGCATTTGGATGGTACTGCAGAAATAGCCTTACTATATTATACCCGTCTTCTTTCGGATTATCACTCAAATCATTCATTAATCGTACTTTTAAGTAATGTTCTACATCTATTAAACTATTATACGCCTACCATCGACACAATACAACAACTGATTGTACCTTGTTTTCTACGTCTCCGTTTTATATATAAACTATGCATTTATGACCAAAGTGATAATGTCAATTCGAAATCACTATTTTCAAGCCAAGCAACTTACTGTTTGCCAAACTTTTTCTATTACTTTTTTCACCATCACATTTACAATTCGTGAATTACTCACCTTTATGAGGTTCTTCATTATTATCCCTTGTAATTTTTGAACTTCCACCAATAAGGTACATCTCGTTTTTAGTACAGCTTTGCACCTGCTGGAATGTGGTTATCAACCATAAGAAGATGAAGTTCTTCATCCTCTGAATCCTTAAGATTGTTTACTGCTGAAAGTAACATACCGCAAGATTCAATTCCCATCATCTTTCTTGGTGGAAGATTTGTGATGGCAATAAGTGTCTTTCCAACAAGCTCTTCTGGCTCATAATAAGCATGGATTCCGCTTAAAATAGTGCGGTCTGTGCCTGTTCCGTCATCTAAAGTAAACTGTAATAATTTCTTTGACTTAGGAACTGCTACACACTCTTTTACCTTAACAGCTCTGAAATCTGACTTGCTGAATGTATCAAAGTCTACTTCTTCCTCAAATAAAGGTTCAATCTTTACATTAGAGAAATCAATCTTCTCCGGCTCAGCTTTTACCTCTTCTGAAGGCTTAGAACTTACGCCATTTTCATCCTTTACGCCACCAATGCTCTTCATTGTCGGGAGCTTTTCCGCTTCTCACGTAAAGAACTGTAAGATGATTTGTATTTCTTTAAATCATTACAATAATCTCTTTAGCAAGCTGTACTAAAACAACCAAATTTGCAGCCTTTTTTGGTCAAATATTAGTCAAATTAAATTTTTTTGGTCAATTGCCTAGCCCTCAAATCAGAGGACTCTTTTCTATA
>OLOT01001372.1_pt1 | contig 14470 bp, 9 predicted proteins | sample 1671991 | NCBI WGS metagenome assembly OLOT01 (sample SAMEA3136634, study PRJEB25190) | human gut metagenome | biome: human gut; feature: human-associated habitat; material: faeces | place: Austria | collected 2013
TATCTGCTAATGGAAAGGCGTTCGCAGGTGAGAGCAGAGAAAATAAGATGGGTGTGATGTCAGAGGGAAAGCTTCTGATGTCAATGTCACTTCCTATGATAATTTCCATGCTGTTCCAGGCTATGTACAATGTTGTGGACAGTGTGTTTGTGTCAAGATTCAGCATGGACGGACTTACGGCTGTGTCCACGGCATTTCCGATACAGAATCTGATGATAGGAGTTTTCTCGGGACTGGGAGTTGGCTTTAATGCGTTTATATCCAAGGCACTTGGAGAGAAGAAATTTGACAGGGCAAATGAAGTTGCCAGACAGGGAATATTCCTTGAGGCGATAGGATATGTGATATTCCTGATAATAGGTTTATTCTTTGCAAGGACATTCATGGAAAGTCAGACGGGGGATGCACGGGTAATCCAATATGGAACAGAGTATCTCAAGGTGTGCTGCTGTTGTGCTTTCGGTATAGCTTTCCAGATGACATTTGAGAGATTGCTGCAGTCCACGGGACGTACAATGTACAGTATGATAACCCAGATACTCGGTGCTGTCATCAATCTTATACTTGATCCTATAATGATATTTGGTCTTCTCGGATGTCCACAAATGGGAGTAAAGGGTGCTGCCATTGCAACTGTATGTGGACAGTGTATAGCCGGAACTCTTGCTATGATATTTAATATCAAGAAGAATCCGGATCTCCATATAACACTCAGAAGATTCAGGCCACATGGCGAGATAATTGGTAAGATTCTCAGCGTAGGTGTGCCGTCGGTTATCATGGTTGCAATAGGTTCTGTGATGAATTATTTCCTGAATCTGATACTGTACTCATTCTCGAAATTGGCCGTTGCAGTGTTCGGAGCGTATTTCAAGGTGCAGAGTATGGCATTTATGCCTGTATTCGGATTGAACAACGGAATGATACCGATAATTTCATACAACTACGGAGCGCAGAAACCTGACAGAATGAAACGCACCATGAAGCTTGGTGTGATGGTCGGTTGTTCCATTATGGTATTCTGTCTTGCTATCATGCAGGTATTTCCGGGACAGATACTTAAAATATTTGATGCCACAGATGAGATGCTGTTGATGGGTATACCAGCGGTCAGGATCATGAGTACAGCGTTTATATTTGCGGGATTTTCTGTCACATGTTCGGGAATGTTTCAGGCTGTAGGAAAGGGCGTGTACAGTATGATAGTGTCTATGGCGAGACAGCTTTTTGTCATACTTCCTGTGGCATATTTCCTGTCGAAAGCAATGAACAGTGTGAATGGTGTGTGGGCAGCGTTCCCTATCGCAGAGGTTTTCAGTGTGATCATATCGACGATCTTTCTTCTCAGGGTCTATAAGAAAATAGTAAAGCCTATGGAAAGCGTCCAAAGAGATTAAGAGACGAAGATAATGAGATATGATGAGAGCATAATAATATATACATAGCACGTGGCATTTGTATAGTGGTAGAATACTATATAGTAATATAGTTTCGTGTGATGAATGCAGTGTTGCATTTGTCATTGACAAGTGACAGAAAAGGTAATGGAAAGAGAGCGAAAATGGGAAAGTTAATATATATGGATCATGCAGCGACGACGGCGGTGAGACCTGAAGTGCTCGACGCCATGTTGCCTTATTTTACAGAAAAGTTTGGAAACCCTTCAGGCGTATATACATTTGCATCGAGAAATAAGGATGTGATAAATGTGGCGAGGGATATAATTGCTGATTCGCTTGGCGCAAAGCCTGAGGAGATCTATTTCACGGGCGGTGGTTCGGAATCGGATAACTGGGCTTTAAAGGCTGTAGCGGAAGCCTTTCAGGATAAGGGAAAACATATAATTACGACCAGGATAGAGCACCATGCCATTCTTCACACATGTCAGTATCTGGAGAAGAGGGGCTTTGACGTGACATATCTGGATGTGGATGAGAAGGGGATGGTTGATCCTGATAGGCTGGAGTCGGCGATAAGACCGGATACGATCCTCATCTCGGTTATGGCTGCAAACAATGAGATAGGAACCATAGAGCCGATAAGCAGGATAGGAGCTATTGCGCATGAACATGGCATTCTATTCCACACGGATGCGGTTCAGGCGTATGGACAGATACCACTGGATGTAAATGCCATGAACATAGATATGCTCAGCAGCAGCGGACATAAGCTTAATGGCCCGAAGGGAATCGGGTTTCTGTATATACGGAGCGGAATAAAGCTTGGAAGCTTTATCCACGGAGGCCAGCAGGAGAGAGGAAGACGTGCCGGAACAGAGAATGTACCGGGGATTGTAGGAATGGGCAAAGCTGCGGAGCTTGCGATGCTCTCAATGGAAGATCGGATGAAGCAGGAGACAGATATCAGAGATCATATAATACACAGAATTTTATCGGAGATTCCTTATTCCAGACTGAACGGACATGACAAAGACAGACTTCCGAACAATGTAAATGTCAGCTTCCAGTTCGTTGAGGGCGAGACGATCCTCATCATGCTTGATATGGCGGGCATATGTGCTTCTGCCGGTTCCGCATGTACATCGGGTTCTGTTGATCCCTCCCATGTGCTGACAGCTATAGGGCTTCCGAAGGAGATATCCCATGGTGCGGTCAGACTGACTCTGGGATATGAGAACACCATGGATGAGGCGGATGCGGTGGTAGATAATCTCAAGAGAATCGTGGAAAATCTCAGAAAAATGTCACCTGCGTATCAGGATTTTGCCAGGAGAAACATGTAAATTACACAAGATATAACTATGTATAAAGAGGGAAAAATTTGGTCGATACAGATAAGAAGACAGTGTGTGTTGGTATGTCAGGCGGAGTCGACTCGTCGGTTGCCGCACTTTTGCTCAAGGAGCAGGGCTACAATGTAATAGGAGTTACCATGCAGATATGGCAGGATGAGGACAGGGACGTGGTGAGTGCCCATGCCGGATGCTGCGGACTTTCTGCTGTGGATGATGCCAGGCGTGTGGCATCGCAGCTCGATATTCCGTATTACGTTATGAATTTCAAGGAAGAATTCAAGAAGTACGTAATAGACTATTTTGTGGACGAATACAAATGCGGAAGAACTCCGAATCCATGTATTGCATGCAACAGATATGTAAAATGGGAGTCTCTGCTTACGAGATGCATGGCCATCGGGGGCGATTATATTGCTACGGGACACTATGCAAGGATCATACAGCTTCCAAATGGCAGATATACTCTCCAGGAGGCCAGGGGAATAGAGAAGGATCAGACATATGCTCTCTACAATCTCACCCAGGAGCAGCTCGCCAGGACACTCATGCCGGTTGGAGAGTACAGCAAGCCTGAGATCAGAAAAATTGCAGAGGACCACAGACTTATGGTGGCTCACAAGCCGGATAGCCAGGATATATGCTTTGTGCCAGATGGAGATTACGCCGGTTATCTTGAGAATGAAGCAGGACTTAAGGCGGTTCCGGGAGATTTTGTAGACATACATGGCAATGCGATCGGAAGACATAAGGGAATCATACACTACACCATAGGACAGAGAAAAGGACTGGGACTTGCGATGGGGCATCCGGTATTTGTGGTGGACATCATACCTGAGACAAATCAGGTTGTTATAGGAGAGAACGGAGATGTATTTTCAGAAAGGCTGATATGCAACAGACTGAACTTTATGTCCATAGAGGATCTCACGGAGCCAATGCATGTCAAGGCGAAGATCAGATACAATCATAAGGGAAGTATGTGTACCATCAGAAAGATAGATGAAGATCTGGTAGAAGCAGTATTTGACGAGCCGGTAAGAGCTGTGACAAAGGGACAGGCTGTAGTGTTCTATGAAGATGATCATGTGCTTGGCGGAGGAAGCATCTGTTGACAGGGTTTTACAAAGGGTGATGGTCTGACATAAGGAGATTTCGTATGGGTGATACAGGCAGAGAAGTTTTGCGCAAAGACGTCAAAGTGCGTGGATGAATATTGTTTGGTATCTTTTCAGTGATTTTTGTTTTTATGATAATCACTATATGCTCCATGATACATAATGGAGAGTTTGAATTGAATAGTTTCACAGGACCATTGATTTTTCTGACTGTAATTTCGGTTATATGCATATGGGATGGCATTAGGATTATACGGACTCCGGAGAAGTTGCTCGACCGAGAGAATAAAAATCATGGTGGCAGTGTGTTTGAAATGGCAGACAAATTGTATGGTGATATTATCTATGAGAATAAATACATTATGGCTTCACATGAGGTTATCGCATCAAAGACAATGAGATACAACCTTGCGTACAGATGGGATGTGTATCTTATAACATATGTATATACGAGTATGCGAAGAGGCAAATTGGAATATTACTGTATGTATACTGGAAATCATGAAAATAATGTATATATTAATTTAAGAGGACTTGTGACCGGAAAGAGAAAAAAGAAAGTCCTTGACATGCTCCTCAGTTATTGCCCAAATGCGATATATGGTGATCTGGATGGCGCCGGAGGCGATTATCTTGAAAAAATGAGAAAAACAGACATTCATGATATACCACATAGTCCGTACTATACAGGAAACAATACATAATGAGATATGAAACAAATAGAGCAGTCAGGTGACTGCCGGAATTGAATTTACGGTATAAAAAAGATGGAACATATAAGCCATTGAACTGGCGTATGTGTTCCATCTTTTTATATTTATAAGTATATAAATAAATTGATATTTTGCAATTTTTTTTTACAGCGGATTGAATTCTGGCTTTCTGTTCTTGAATGTACAGTAGTATCTGTAGCCGAGTGATGTGAGGGCATCCCTTGCATATGTCTCAAAATCATAGCACAGATATTCGGGCTTGTGTGCATCAGATCCCACTGTGATGATCTCGCCACCCATATCCTTGTAGAGTTTCAGGATATCCATGTGAGGATGTGCGTAACTCATATTCTTGTACAGGCTTCCGGTATTGATCTCTATACCTTTTCCCTTTGGGATGATTATTTTGAAAATCTGTTCAAGCACATCATTATAATCTGCCATCCTAAAGATCTTCTCGCCTGATGGGCAGTATCTTACTACGTAGTCAAGATGACCATATACGTCAAAGTCATCTATCAGAGTCACATTCTCAAGAATGGACTCAAAGTAATCACGTATACCTTCTATCTCTGTACGTCCCTCATAGTAAGCTGGATAGTATGGGTCGAGGCCCCTGACAAGGTGTGATGATCCTATGATAAAGTCCAGTTCATTTTTGTATTTATCAGCAATGTCCCTTGCCTTGCCGGCAACCGTATTCATGAGACCGAGTTCCACGCCGCTTCTCACGTCAATCCGATCTCCGTATCTGTGTCGTATTTCGTCTATCGCAGCAAAGTACGAATCGAAATCAAGTTGGAAGTCAAAACCGTCCTCCGGATTGATAGGAAAGTCTATATCGTGGTGATCTGTCAGACAGATCTTTGGAATTCCAAGTTGTATTGCCTTCTGGATTATACTGTCCAGTGGAGCGGAAGAGTCGCTTGAGAACTCCGAATGTATATGCGAATCACAGATGATCATTTTCTGTATACCTCCGTTTATAATCATTGCGTTTCATATTATAACATAAAACACTGAAAAAAATATATAAAGTAAAGCTGTTGAGTAATCTTATTATTATCAAATTGTAGTAGAAACATTTTTTCTATAGCCTCAGCCCATTAGTATAATTTGTTAAAACAAATTTGTCTATTTTGGATAGATGATAACTAAAAAAATGAGATTAAGGCTTGAAATTTATACCTAAAGAATGTATGATTAGCTTGTGTATTTAACACGATTTATTTGCTACGTTCCCGCGTAGCAGATTGATAAATACTTTTATTATATTTCAAAAACCTAGGAGGAATAAAAAATGGCAGTAAAAGTAGCAATTAACGGTTTTGGACGTATTGGTCGTCTTGCATTCAGACAGATGTTCGGTGCAGAGGGTTATGAAGTTGTTGCAATCAACGATTTAACAAAGCCTTCAATGCTTGCAGATCTTCTCAAGTACGATACAGCACAGGGTGGATACTGTGGCAAGATCGGTGAGAACCTTCACACAGTTTCAGCTGATGATGAGGCTAACACAATCACAGTTGATGGTAAGACTCTTACAATCTACAAGGAGGCAGATGCAAACAACCTTCCTTGGGGTAAGATCGGTGTTGATGTAGTTCTTGAGTGTACTGGTTTCTACTGCTCAAAGGAGAAGTCAATGGCTCATATCAACGCAGGTGCTAAGAAGGTTGTTATCTCAGCTCCAGCTGGTAATGATCTTAAGACTATCGTATTCTCAGTTAACCAGGATACATTAACAGCTGATGATCAGATCATCTCAGCAGCTTCATGTACAACTAACTGTCTTGCACCAATGGCTAAGGCTCTTAATGACTATGCTCCAATCCAGTCTGGTATCATGTCAACAATCCACGCTTACACAGGTGATCAGATGATACTTGACGGACCACACAGAAAGGGCGATTTAAGAAGAGCTAGAGCAGGTGCTGCTAATATCGTTCCTAACTCAACAGGCGCTGCTAAGGCTATCGGTCTTGTTATCCCAGAGTTAAATGGCAAGCTTATCGGATCAGCTCAGAGAGTTCCAGTTCCAACAGGTTCAACAACAATCCTTACAGCAGTTGTTAAGGGTGCTGATGTAACAGTTGATGGAATCAACGCTGCAATGAAGGCTGCTGCTTCAGAGTCATTCGGTTACAACACAGATCCAATCGTTTCATCAGATGTTATCGGTATGAGATATGGTTCATTATTTGATTCAACTCAGACAATGGTATCAAAGATCGCTGATGATTTATATGAGGTTCAGGTTGTTTCATGGTATGACAATGAGAACTCATACACAAGCCAGATGGTTAGAACAATCAAGTACTTCGCAGAGTTAGCATAAGTTATTTCAAGCTATAATTAGCTTTTATAATGTAAGCTCATTTAAAAGTATTTATTAGACCTAATAGAGGGTCCGGTCTCCAAGGACCGGGCCCTTTTTTCTTCGTAGGAAGCAATTATGCGTTTCTATGTTCCCGCATAAGAGCGGGTAGGTAGCTGGGCAGAGGACAACTTATAGTTTTCTGTTCTATAACATTATTTAGGAGGAATTAGAAATGTCATTAAACAAGAAATCAGTAGATGATATCAATGTTAAGGGCAAGCGCGTGCTTTGCAGATGCGACTTCAATGTACCATTAAAGAACGGAGAGATCACAGACGAGAACAGACTCGTTGCAGCTCTTCCTACTATCAAGAAGCTTATCGCTGACGGTGGAAAGGTTATCCTTTGTTCACACCTTGGAAAGGTTAAGACTGAGGAGGACAAGCAGACTAAGACCCTTGCACCAGTTGCTAAGAGACTTACAGAGCTCCTTGGACAGGAGGTTAAGTTTGTACCAAGCCTTGAGGTTGTTGACGACACAGTTAAGGCTGCAGTTGACGCTATGAAGGACGGAGATGTAATCCTTCTTGAGAATACACGTTTCAGAGCTGAAGAGACAAAGAACGGAGAGGCTTTCTCTAAGGATCTTGCAAGCATCTGTGATGTATTTGTAAATGATGCATTCGGAACAGCTCACAGAGCTCACTGCTCAAACGTTGGTGTTGCTGGACTTGTTGACACAGCAGTAGTTGGTTACTTAATGCAGAAGGAGATCGACTTCCTTGGCAATGCAGTAGAGAACCCAGTTAGACCATTTGTAGCTATCCTCGGTGGTGCTAAGGTTGCTGACAAGCTCAATGTTATTTCAAACCTTCTTGAGAAGTGTGATACACTTATCATCGGTGGTGGTATGGCTTACACATTCCTTAAGGCTAAGGGATATGAGATCGGTAAGTCACTTGTAGACGATTCTAAGATCGATTACTGCAAGGAGATGATGGCAAAGGCAGAGAGCCTTGGCAAGAAGCTTCTTCTTCCAGTTGATACAGTTATGATCGAGGATTTCCCTAACCCTATCGACGATCCAAGCATCAAGACAGAGGTATTTGACGCTGACAAGATGCCTGCAGACAAGGAAGGCTGCGATATCGGACCTAAGACTATCGAGCTTTACTCAGACGCAGTTAAGACAGCTAAGACAGTTGTTTGGAATGGACCTATGGGTGTATTCGAGAACCCTGTACTTGCAGCCGGTACAAAGGCAGTTGCAGCAGCACTTGCTGATACAGATGCTACAACAATCATCGGTGGTGGAGATTCAGCAGCAGCAGTTAACCAGCTTGGTTACGGTTCAAAGATGAGCCACATCTCAACAGGTGGTGGAGCTTCACTTGAGTTCCTTGAGGGTAAGGAGCTTCCGGGCGTAGCAGCAGCTAACGACAAGTAATTTGTATATCACTGAGATATAAAGATTATACTGGTGGGTGCCGGTTCAGGCCGGTACTCATCAAAAAATACAAATATAAGAGGTAGATTACAATGGCAAGAAAGAAGATTATTGCAGGTAACTGGAAGATGAACAAGACTCCTAGCGAGGCTGTTGAGCTTGTTAACCTGTTAAAGGACTTAGTAAAGAATGATGACGTAGATGTAGTATACTGTGTACCAGCTATCGATATCGTACCAGTTGTTGAGGCAACAAAGGGAACAAACGTAGCTGTAGGTGCAGAGAACATGTACTTCGAGGAGAGCGGAGCTTACACAGGCGAGATCTCAGCAGCAATGCTTGTTGATGCTGGTGTTAAGTACGTTATCATCGGACATTCAGAGCGTCGTGATTACTTTAAGGAGGATGATGTTCTTCTCAACAAGAAGGTTAAGAAGGCATTTGAGGCTGGTATCACCCCTATTCTTTGCTGTGGTGAGTCACTTGAGCAGAGAGAGCTCGGTGTTACTATGGACTGGATCCGTCTTCAGATCAAGTCAGATCTCGCTGGCGTAACAGCAGATCAGGTTAAGTCAATGGTTATCGCTTACGAGCCAATCTGGGCTATCGGAACAGGTAAGACAGCTACATCAGATCATGCACAGGAAGTATGTAAGGGAATCCGTGATCTCATCGCTGAGATCTACGATACAGATACAGCTGAGGCGGTAAGAATTCAGTACGGCGGTTCTATGAACGCTGGCAACGCTGCTGAGCTCCTTGCAAAGCCAGACATCGACGGTGGTCTTATCGGCGGTGCTTCACTCAAGGCTGATTTCGGTCAGGTTGTAAATGCCGGAAAGTAATTTTAAACAGGCCAAAATATATTAGTTTTAGATTAAATCTGATATAGAATATTGAAAGGGATTATCAAGTGCTTTATCACAAGGTAATCCCTTTTGTTTACGCTTAGAAAAACAAGGAGGTATATTTCAGGAACTAAGTATTGTTTTTATGAAATGGGGTTTGCCTTAAATTTATATTTCTATAGTTCGCAGGTGTTAGACCAGTATGTAATCTGAACTGTTCGGTAAAATAACTCTGACTTGGAAATGCGAGAGTCTGTGCTATCTGGGCAGGGCTATAATCAGAGTATATGAGCATGTTCCTTGCAGTATCAAGTTTTAGCATTTTTATATAATGTCCGATATTATCTCCGGTCTCTTTTTTGAACAGCCTTGACAGGTATGACGGGGTGAGATTGACACGTTTTGCCAGAAGTTCAACAGTGATCCTAGTATGCAGATGATCGTATATGTAGTCTATGCACTCTGCGACCGGTTTGGAGCATATGGAATTTTTCTTAAGGTTTCGCATTTTTTTTGCATAGTCGATGCACATGAACGCATGTAATTCAGATATATCCTCCACAGACTTCATTGTATCTGACTTTTTTATATAAAAATCACTGAGATTGTAAGCAGTTGCCACATCGAGACCACCTTCAATACAGTATCTTGCAACAAGGGCTGTTGTTATGACAAAATGATATCTTATGTTGTTGACCGGCTTTTCAGATAGTAAGCCGAGTCCTTTTTTATCCTTAAGTGGTGAGGCTTTACACAATTCTTTAACCTGTTCTATATCTCCATTTTGTATTATTGAGTAAAATTCAAGTTCAGGGTTATAGGGCGCTCTATTGGTTGAATCTTCGCGTCTTATAAATTCCTGGTAGAATATTTCCTTTGAGTATTTCATATGTGTATAAATCCTTTCCAGTAAATTGTGTCAGGGTAAAAATTTATATGTTATCAAAAGTTTATAAAAGTCTTACTTTACAACTCCTCTATAATATATCATGTAAACTATATAAAAAGCAATAAAACGATATATGGCAAATGTATAAGATGTTATTATCAAAATACTTTATAAAGATGCGACGTCGTAAATATTATTATTTTATTTTTGGAGAGGAGTATTTTATGAGAAGGTTAAAACAGCTTGTGGCTATGATACTTGTAGTTTGTATGTTGATCACTCTGTGTCCATCAGACGTTAGCGCTAGAACATCAAAAGCTGCGGTAAAGTCTGTAACTGTGACAAATCTTGTCACAAATAAACTTGTACTAAAAAAGGGTACAAAGTTTCGGGTGAAACCTAGAGTTGTAGTTACAGGTAAGATCAGCAAAAAAGTAACATATGTATCATCAAATAAGAAGATAGTTACAGTAGATAACAAGGGTGTTGTCAAAGCGGTAAAATCAGGAAAAGCGGTTGTAGCAGTGAAGAGTGCTGCAAACCCAAAGGTAATGTATAGGTTTAATGTTTATGTTGGGGTTCCTACGAAGACTGTTAAATTGTCTGCAAAGGCTGTGAACATGTTTAAAGGAACCAGCAGGACGTTAAAAGCTTCAATTGCTCCAAAGAATGCCACATATAAGAGAATTCAGTGGTCATCATCAGATAAAAGAATAGCAACAGTTTCCTCGAAAGGTGTTGTAAAAGCAGTTAAGGTTGGAAGAGTATATATAACTGCGAAGGCTATGGATGGAAGTGGCAAATATGCAAGATGTAAGATTACAGTAAAACAGCCAGTTACTTCTATCAAGCTTTCAGCGGCAACACTCACTATCACAGAGGGAAGCAGTAAAACTCTTACAGCTACTGTCGCTCCTGCATCGGCAACCAACAAGACGTTAAGTTGGACATCGAGCAATAAAAAGATTGCAACGGTTTCTGCAAAAGGCGTTGTGAAGGCTATAGCACCAGGTACAGCTACAATCACAGCAAAAGCTGCTGACGGTTCAGGAAAGAAAGCAACATGTAAAGTGACTGTAAATAAGAAGGTGACTGTAGAAAATAAATACGAGTCGCAGGGGTATAAACTTTTATGGCATGATGAATTTGACGGAACAGAGCTCAACCGTGATATTTGGAATGTTGAACTCCATGAGCCTGGCTGGGTCAATAATGAGCTTCAGTCATATGTTGATTCTGAAGATAATATAAAAGTCAAGAATGGCACACTTATTATAAGCTCAAAGAAAAAAGTGAATGAGGATGGTTCTATATCATATACATCGGGAAGAGTAAACACACAGAATAAGCAGGATTTCAAGTATGGCAGAGTACAGTTCAGAGCAAAGGTACCTACAGGTAAGGGCTATCTTCCTGCAGCATGGATGATGCCTACAAATGAGAGTCTGTATGGACAGTGGCCTAGATGTGGTGAGATAGATGTGATGGAGGTTCTTGGAGACAATACATATACAACCTATGGAACGATTCACTATGGCAATCCGCATTCAGAGTCACAGGGAAAATATACACTTTCAAATGGAAAGTCATTTGCGGACAGCTATCATGTATTTACATGTGACTGGGAGCCTGGAAAAATTACGTGGTATGTAGATGGAGTTAAGATGCATGAGGAAAATGACTGGTATTCTACAACTGCCGGAAAAGGTACAGTTACTTATCCGGCACCGTTTGATCAGCCATTCTATGTAATACTCAACCTTGCAGTTGGCGGCAATTGGCCAGGAAATCCGGATGCAGATGCAGATTATATTAACAGTGAGAGCTTATATGTTGATTATGTGAGAGTATACCAGAAGGAGTCTTATGACGAAAATGTGACAAAGCCAGAGCGTGAAGTTATAATTCGTGATCCGGATGAAAATGGCAATTATGTAATAAATGGTGATTTTAGTGAGACCGAGGATCTGGGAGATGCAGAAAACTGGATTTTTATGGCGCAGAACGGCGGCGAAGGAACAGCGGTCATCGAGAACAATACAATCAACATAAATACAATTGATGCAGGAACGGTTGATTACAGCATACAGTTGGTACAGCCTGATATTCCTGTAGAAAAAGGTGCCACATACAAGCTTTCATTTGATGCGTGGGCGGATGAGGCGAGAACAGGCATAATTGATGTCTCAGCGCCAACCAGATCATGGGGAAGATATCTTAAGGATACAAAATTTGATATGACAACAGAGAAACAGACATTTGAGTATGAGTATACGATGACTGATTCATCTGATGACAAGGGAAGAATAGAATTCAACTTCGGCAATCAGGGAAGCGTGGCTGGTGTACATATTGCAAATGTAAAGCTGGTAAAGACAAATCAGACTGAGATAGTTGACAAGAAGACGATTCTCGCTGATGGAAACCTAGTTTACAATGGAGAATTTCAGGAAGGAACAGGAAGGCTTGGATATTGGACAGTCAGCAACAATTGCGGTGCTGAGTATAAGGTGACAGGTCTGTCTGACGGAAGAAGATTTTCATACAAGTCATTGGATGAGAGTATAGATGGCAACTTCGTATTATCACAGGATGAGCTTGCGTATGCCCCAAATACAAAGTATGTACTTAAATTCGATGCTGAGACTGCAACTGAGGGAAAGAATATAATTATCACTACAGGAGATTCAAAGTTTGCTGTAACTCTGGATAAAGGAATTAAGAATTATGTTTACAAGTTTGAGACCGGAGAAGAAGTGACTGACAGTTCAATCAGCATTGATTTTGGTAACAGCGGAGAAGTTCTGTTAGACAATGTGAAGATAATGCAGGATTCACTTCTTCTCAATGGGAACTTTTCAGCAGATTTTGCTGGATATGATGTGTATATAGACAGCAGTGCGGATGCAGAGTCTGTTGTGGACAGCCAGAAGGAGGACAATGCTGCTGACTTCACAATAAAGAATTCAGGTGACCAAAACTGGAAGATACAGCTCAAGCAGAATAATATCAAGCTTGAGAAAGGTCAGTGGTACAAGCTTTCATTTGATATAAAGAGTTCTGTGTCGAGAACTGTTCAGTACGCGATACAGAGAGATGGAAGCACGCATAAGGATAGTACAGGTGCAGAGGACTGGACACCATATGTTCAGGAAACAGTAAAGCTTGATGCATACGATCAGGCTGATCAGAAATATATGACTGTTTCAAACACATTCCAGATGGCCTGTGACACAGACGAAGAGAGTATTTTCAATATTGCACTTGGCGCAGGCGGAGAAAATGGTTCGGCAATTACTGATCAGCATAGAATCTGTATTGACAATATTGTCCTTGAAAAGACTTCAGCTCCAGAGATAGATGTGCCTGTAGGCAAGAATCTTATCACAAATTCAGAATTTGAGATGAGTGAGGATGGTAGCCTTGCTGGTTGGGAAAATGCAGTAACTGCTCCTGGAGATGCCACATTTGAGGCTGGAGATGGAAAGATCACATACAGTGTTGAAAACGTGGGTGAGGCAGACTGGAACATCCAGCTTAAGCAGATGGGATTATCTCTTGAGCAGGGCGAGTCATATACTCTTAAATGTACATTGGTTTCTGATGTTGATAGAGTTGTGAAGGTTGCTGTTATGACTCCTTCAGCCGGATATGCATGGCATGGCGGTGAAGATGTAGTTCTTACAGCTGGTGAGGCTAAGGATGTAACACTCACAATTACACCTAAGGAAGAAGTTTTCACAGATGGTATCACTGTTGATACAGGTGCCGGATTATTCTTCTCAATGGGATATGTTGAAGGATACACACTTGGAGCACATACAGTTTCTATATCAAATGTATCATTTGTAAAAAATTAAATTTGACCCCTAAAAATAATATATACCCTTAGGCAGCGGCGGATCGTCGCTGCCTTTTTCATTGTGGCCATAGCAGGATTTTGGTGAATTTTTAAATGATTTGACAGTCAGAATGGGTGTTTGTATGATATAATGAGCATTGCGACGGATGCGCTTGCGCAAGCCGTCATAATGCGAATGCCTGCATGGAGCCGGTAGGCGACATGTTAAAATAAAACATGATTTTCCCCAAATAATAATGAAAGGATAAAATGGTATATAAATTTATGAAAAAACTTATCTCATGGAACGTAAATGGAATAAGGGCATGCGCCGGTAAAGGCTTCATGGACTTTTTTAACAGCATAGATGCAGACATATTCTGTATACAGGAGTCCAAGATGCAGGAGGGACAGCTCACACTTGATATGCCAGGATATTATCAGTATTGGAACTATGCGGATAAGAAGGGATATTCAGGTACGGCTATTTTCACAAAAGAGAAACCTTTGAGTGAAACAAAAGGTATAGGCATAGATGAACA
>OLOT01001384.1_pt1 | contig 14378 bp, 10 predicted proteins | sample 1671991 | NCBI WGS metagenome assembly OLOT01 (sample SAMEA3136634, study PRJEB25190) | human gut metagenome | biome: human gut; feature: human-associated habitat; material: faeces | place: Austria | collected 2013
TCACAGCACCATATCTGATAACAACATTTGCAGGAAATATCAATAACTTCAACGTTATCTACCTTCTGTCAAATGGAGCGCCTACCCCGGTTGGAAAGACAGCCGGAAAGACAGATCTTCTTGTCACATGGCTCTACAAGCTGACGGTTGATAACCAGTACTATAACTTAGGTGCTGTTATAGGTATCATGACATTCATAGTTCTCGCTGTTGTGTCATTGGTAACTTACCACAACACCGCATCATATAAAGATGAGGAGGGATTTCAGTAATGGCTAAATCAAATAACGAGATTAAAGTTAGAAGAAAATGGACACTGGGAGACATCGTGGTCCATATCATACTGGCAATCCTTTCGGTTATCTGGGTACTGCCGATTGCATGGATAATCATGATAAGTTTCAGAGGAGAGAAAGGACAGTATGTTTCAACTCTGCTGCCAAAGTCTCTGACTCTGGCGAACTATACAAAGCTTTTTACAGACACAGGTATCCTGAACTTCATGCAGATGTTCAAGAATACTTTGATAATTGCAATTTTCTCATGTATAATATCAACAGCGTTCGTGCTTGCAGTTTCATACTGTATGTCAAGAATGCGTTTTAGACTGAGAAAGCCATTTATGAATGTGGCACTTATCCTTGGAATGTTCCCGGGATTCATGGCTATGATAGCTGTGTATTATATCCTTAAGGTTCTGGGACTTTCAGAAGGCTCACTCATCAGGGTTGCTTTGGTACTCGTATATTCAGGCGGTTCAGGACTTGGATTCTATATCGCCAAAGGATTCTTTGATACTATACCAAAGTCGCTGGAAGAAGCGGCATACCTTGACGGTGCTACAAGATGGCAGTCATTTACAAGGATCATCATACCACTCAGCCGTCCGATCATAGTTTATACGGTTCTGAATTCGTTCCTTGCACCATGGATTGATTTCGTGTTTGCCAAGGTTATATGCAGAGCCAACAAGGCCTACTATACAGTATCCATCGGACTTTGGAACATGCTCGAGAAAGAGTATGTGTACAACTGGTTCAACTCATTTGCGGCTGGCGCAGTGCTGATATCCGTACCGATTATCATTCTCTTTATGGTAATGCAGAAGTGCTACAAGGATAGCATGTCTGGAGGCGTAAAGGGTTAAGGATAATATATGAAATTATTTGCAAAACCTAAGTGGAATGAGGAAAGCATATGCCAGCAATGAAGTATCTGAAAAAAATAATAACATGTGTGCTAACAATTACCCTTATAATAATATGTGGCTGCCAGGACAATAACACCCCCTCCAACCCGTCTAAGGCGACCACAGATGCAGAATATGAGTCTGCCATGCATATTGCGGAGACAACGCCGCTTGGAAGGTATCCGGAACAGCTCACCTATACCCTGGGAAAGCTGTCCGGTGCAAATAATTCAAATCTCCCACAGGGAGAAACGTATGAAAATAACGCATACACACAGATATTAAATGAAATCTTAAATGTGCAGAACCAGGATATATTTGAGGCTGCTGATAATCAGTATGATGATAATGTATCCATGGTGATAGCACAGAAGGATCTTCCGGATGTGATGATCGTCCAGGACATGGATGAGCTGCAGTATCTGGTGGAAAATGACATGATCGAGGATCTCACAGACAGTTATAACAACTGTATGAGTGAAACGATAAAGAACATATATAAGAGTTATGGCAGCAGTATCATGGATGTGGTCACATTTGATGACCGTATCATGGCCATACCTGAGACAAATATATCAGATGGACCAAATCTGATATGGCTTAGAAAAGACTGGATGGATAAGCTGGGACTTGAGGCTCCGAGAACACTTTCGGATGCGGAGGAGATCATCAGGCAGTTTATTGAGAAAGATCCGGGAAATAATGGTGAAGGAAATACCGTAGGGCTGGTGGCAGATACAAGTCTCTGCGGCGGTTGTGGTTATAGCAGCGAGTACACGCTCGACATTGTATTTGCCGCATATGGGGCATTTCCGAAACAGTGGATAAAGGATGAGGACGGAAATGTTGTGTATGGTTCTGTACAGCCGGAGGCAAAGAAGGCTCTGGAGCATATACATGAGATGTACGAGGAAGGGATTCTGGATCAGAATTTCCTCATGCGGACAAGCAGCAACATAATAGAACTCATAGTGAATGGACAGTGTGGTTCGTTCTTCGGACCATGGTGGGCTCCAAATAATCCTCTTATGGACGCTGTAGCGTCCGATCCTACAGCAAAGTGGGAACCATATCTGCTTGCCACAGAGAAAAATGGTTCAACGAGTTATCACACCCAGGTTCCGTATGGCAATTTTGTGGTTGTCAGAAAGGGATATGAGCACCCGGAGATAGTGTGCAAGATAATAAGTGTGCTGTTTGACTATGTAAGATATGAGGATAAAGACAATCAGGCTATAAAGGATTACTACAAACTCAATGTGGATCCTACCGCAAGACCACTTGCGATGAACGTGGATTACAACAATGCACTTCAGATATGTTATGGCGAGCTGAACCATGTGTTCTCTGGCGTAAGGCAGCCAGATGATCTGAATCTGCTGGAACAATCTTATTATGAAGCATGTGATTCATATCTTAAGAATGAAGATAATGCGTCATCGGAGGACTGGGCGGCATATACATCCCGTATAACTGCGTGCAGGATCCTCAATGATGCGCGTACAAATAAAGTCGAATCTCTGTACTTCGGGGAGACCGAGACCATGGTGTCAGACTGGTGGTACCTTGAGAATCTGGAGAACGACACGTATCTGAAGATAGTTACAGGTGAAGCAGATCTGGATGAATTTGACAGTTTTGTGGACAATTGGTACAAGACTGGTGGAACAACGATCACCAAGGAAGTTCGAAGGGAGTGTCGGTAGATATGATAAGAGCAATAGTATTTGATTTAGATGATACATTATACGATTGCCTTCACGAGAATGATAAGGCAGTGGATGACACTGTGAGATATGTGGCAAATGAACTTCTTCATATAGATGAAGTGACAGTGATGAAAGCCTTTGAAGAAGGCAGAGACATGGTAAAGGATCAGCTCTCTGCCTGGGATATGGCGGCGCAGCACAATAGGGTGCTGTACTTCCAGAAGATGCTGGAGATCCTGGGGGTATCACCATTTAGATATGACCTGCAGGTGTACAACTATTTCTGGAACAATTTCCTGAACAGGATATCCATATTCCCCGGGGCATTGGAGTTTATAGATGATATGAAAGCCAGAGGGATAAAGATAGGTATCTGTACAGATATGACTGCTCATATCCAGTTCAGGAAGATAGACAGACTTGGACTTACGGGCAGACTTGACGCAATGATAACAAGCGAGGAGGCTGGTATAGAAAAGCCGAACCGCAGGATGTTTGATATGATAGCTACAAAGCTGGGCGTAAAGAACGATGAGGTCATCTATGTGGGCGATAGCTACAAGAAGGATGTCATGGGAGCGAAAAATGCCGGAATGACACCGGTGTGGTATCTGTCGTTGCAGAACAAGACGGACGAGGATGTACTGGCTGTGTCCAGCTATCCGGAACTTAAGAACATAGTGAATAGGGCGATGTAAAAATGCCGGAGTGCGTGATAATTAAAAATCACATGCTCCGGCTTATTTTGTTTAATATCCGTATTTCTTTTTATTTTTTACAAGGAAGGTGATAGTTATGACAAGGGTCACAGCCTCCGCTACGGCCACAGCACACCAGATTCCATTGATGCCAAACACCATAGGCAGCATCAACACCGCTGCAAGCTGTATCACCAGTGTTCTGAGGAAAGATATGGTTGCGGATACAAGCCCGTTGCCTAGACCTGTGAAGAAACCTGAGCCAAATACGTTGAATCCGCAGAACAGGAATGATATGGAAAAAAGCATCATACCGGTCTGGGTCATACGGCATAGCGTATCATCATAGCCAACAAATATTCTTGCGATAGGGAGTGCCAGAACCTCGGACAAAACCGTCATTGTTATAGCTGTGACGGCGGTGATCACAAGGCTTTTTTTAAGCAGGCTGTGCAGCTGTTTTTTGTTACCGGCACCATAGTTATAACCGATGATAGGTGTGACTCCGATGGCATAACCGAAGAATATTGCCATGAATATGAATGACACATACATTATCACACCATATGCTGCTATACCATTTTCATTCGCAAGTTTCATAAGCTGCAGGTTATAGACCACAGACACAATGGATGTGGACAGGTTGGTAAGCATCTCAGAAGAGCCGTTTCCACAGGCTTTCCAGATACACTTCCAGTCAAACTTTGCTTTCGTCAGTTTTAACGATCCTGTAGTGTTGGTCGCAAAATATATGAGCGGTACTACACTTCCTATAATCTGTCCGCACACTGTGGCAGCCGCAGCTCCGGCTATGCCGAGGCGGAACACAAACATGAGAAGAAAATCAAGTACCATGTTGGTGATACCCGCAAGTACTGAAACTAGCAGACCAAGGTTTTGTTTCTCTGCCGTTGTAAGAAAACTCTGAAAACTGTTCTGAAGCATAAAAAACGGCTCTGACAGAATGAGTATTCTTCCGTATAATATGGCGTCTGAGCGTATAGTATCGCTGGCTCCGAGGAGCTCGACTATCTGGGGCATGAAGACAAATCCTATGACTGCCACAATGCAGGACGAGATGATGATAAGCCACACCAGCATCGAGAATACTTCATTTGCCTTTTTCTTTTCCCCGAGCCCCATATAATATGAGGTCAGTGCGCTGCCTCCCGTACCGATCATGAATCCTATGGCGGATATCGCCATCAGCACAGGCATGACCAGATTGACCGCTGCAAATGGATTCTTGCCTATGATGTTGGAGACAAAGTAGCCGTCCACAATGCTGTAGATGGATGTCATGATCATCATGGCAATGCACGGCAGCACATATCGTATAAGCTTTTTATATGTAAATGAATCAGAAAGTCTTATTTCCATAATCCTTCAGTTCCTTTCTTAAGGTAATCGAGCTGACGCTGCATGAGTGAGAGCAGAAGTTCTCTTTCCTCATCCGTAAAACTCGAAAATGATGAAATATCAGCATTTGTCAGTGGCGTAATATATTTGTTGGCGAATGAGACTCCATTTTTCGTGAGTGATAAATATTTGATGTTCCCTGCACCTTTGTGTGTTGTCAGAGAAATGAGCCCCTTGCCTTCCAGTTTTTTGACAGCAGAGTTGCATGTCTGTCTGGGTATGAACCATGTGTCGCATAGCTCTGCCTGAGTAAGTTCAGCTTTATTCTCAATGGTCAATATATAAATTATCCAGAAAGCAGTTTCAGGCAGCCCGGAGTTTCTTGCCGCCTCCTGCCAGATATCGTCCTGAGCTTTCCAGAGGGTGTTAAATATGCGTAGCTGTTCTTGTAAATGACTGTCTTTATATGCGATCATAAAATATGAAAAAACTCCTTTAGTTATTATTGGGGTGCAAATTTAAACTCATAGCAATGAGAAAGTATTTTCTTAAAATATATGATATTTGATCGGGAAAGCACCACTATCCAATATAAATCCGAAATCGGATTTAGTCAAGCAAGTTTATATAAATTTTAATAAGAGGACAGGATAGTGGGTTAAGTAAAGATATGCATAAATATTTTCATTTAAAGGTATGTGAAGGAGTTGTTTTGGGTAGGTAGTGTGGCTATAATAATAGACATGTGCTATGAATTTATAGATATATGTTATGGATGACTGAAATCTATGCGGTGTGAAGAAAGTAGTCATGGCCAGGAAAGGAGTATACACTTATGGGGTTTTTAACAGGTAAGACAGCGATAATAACAGGAGGCGGACGTGCAGTTCTCAGCGATGGAAGCTGTGGCTCCATCGGATACGGAATAGCGACAGCATATGCCAAGGAAGGTGCCAATCTGGTGCTTACAGGTCGTAATGTCCAGAAGCTTGAGGATGCAAAGGCAGAGCTTGAGAGCAAATATGGAATCAAGGTTCTTGCAGTCCAGGCTGATGTAAACGCAGGTGCGGACAATGAGAGCGTTGTCAAGAACGTTGTGGAGCAGGCGGTTAAGGAATTTGGAAGAATAGATGTGCTCATCAACAATGCACAGGCATCCGCATCAGGTGTTACCATCGCAGATCACACAACAGCACAGTTTGACCTTGCAATATATTCAGGTCTTTACGCTGCATTTTACTATATGCAGGCATGCTATCCATATCTGAAGGAGACAAAGGGTTCAGTCATCAACTTTGCATCAGGTGCAGGCCTCTTTGGAAATTACGGACAGTGCGCATATGCGGCTGCAAAGGAAGGCATCAGGGGACTCACAAGAGTTGCAGCCACCGAGTGGGCAGCTGACGGAATAAATGTCAATATAGTATGTCCTCTCGCATGGACATCTCAGCTTGAGAACTTCGAGAAGGCATATCCGGACGCATTCAAGGCAAATGTAAAGATGCCGCCGATGGGACACTTTGGAGACGTAGAGAAGGAGATCGGACGTGCATGCGTGGCACTCGCATCACCGGATTTCAAGTACATGAGTGGTGAGACGATCACACTTGAGGGCGCAATGGGACAGAGACCATAGTGCAGTCAATATATCAAATATGGCTTATGCTGTGATAATAGAATATGATGTAGATGCGGATCCTGGTCCGCAGCTTGCATAAAAAATGAGCGTAACACAATAATACCCAGATGGGAAATGTGTTATGCTCATTTTGTTTAGCCGACTCAGTCATCAACTATCTTGAAAGGAAGTAAGTACAATATGAGTAAGGCGGCACCTAGACCGAACATGAAAACGGAAGTGAATGTAGGTGTTCTCTTCATGGCAATGTCAGGCACGGCATTTTCCGGATTGTCTTTTTTGTAGTATACCTTGACGGATTCTCCCATGTTAAAGTAATTAGTACCAGTGTATACGGTCTGGGTATATGTCTGGTCATCAATGGTGTATTCGACGATTGTATCAAAGGTTACTGTATGGTTGCTGGCTTTTCTGTAACGACCGGAATAATAATCATACTGTTCAGAATACTTTACATATCCGGTTGTCTGTTCACAGCCAATACTTTGAGTCCATGCAATGATATCCGGTACGATATACTTCAAGCAGCCAAGCCCACCCAGTATCAAAAAAACGATCGCCAGGTATAGTGCCTTTTTGTTTTCCGGGTTTCTCCGGTAGTCTTTCACAATTCTCGTCATTAGAATAATCCCCCTTAAAAATAAAACTTGTCATCCTCCCCAGTTTGATGACCATCCACATTATAATATAAAAAATATATTAACAAAATGTAATATTACAATATAATATGCTGTGAATTATCTCAAATAACTTACTTTAAACTGATTTTAAATATATACTCATCTCAAACCAGATGACCGCCTGTTTGTCATTAATGAGACACAAGGTTTCTTAAAAAAATATGAAATATCTGCCATCATCCTTGAATAACCTTACTTGGAGTACTTATAATAGAACTTTGTTAAAGAAATCATGAGATGTCATGGGCAGTCGATGCAAAATGCTGCTCGATGCATAACATTTGCCGACCATATACACAGGAAGAGGTGTTTTATTTGGATACAAACTCAGAAAACAATCTGGATACACGGGGAGTCCCGATCATTGGCCTTACATCGGAGGAAGTAAGGGAACGGATCGACAAGGGACTTACCAATCACACGGATATAAGTACGCAGAAGACAGTGGGGCAGATCGTCAAGTCCAATCTGCTTACATACTTCAATCTTATATTCCTCATACTTACGGTGTTGTTATGTATCGTTGGTTCATTTAGGAATTTGACTTTCCTGCCGGTCATCATAGGCAATACGGTTATAGGAATATTTCAGGAGCTGCGTGCAAAAAAGACTCTTGACAAGATGAGCATGTTAAATGCGCCGCATTCGATAGTTGTGAGAGACGGAGAACAACAGCAGATACAATCAGAGGAACTGGTCAAGGACGATATCATCATTTTGTCGGCAGGCAATCAAATATGTGCGGACGCTACGGTGCTCAGCGGCAGTATATCGGTAAATGAAGCTCTGCTCACCGGTGAGTCAGACGAGATCATGAAGAGGTCTGGTGATGGACTCATGTCCGGAAGCTTTGTTGTGTCCGGACAGTGCTATGCCAAGCTTGACAAGGTTGGAAACGAGTCATACATATCAAAGCTCACAGCCCAGGCGAAGGCCATGGGTGATGGCGAACAGTCAGAGATGATCAGGTATATCAACAAGCTTGTCAAATGGGTTGGAATCATCATCATACCAGTTGGAATCATATTGTTCTGCCAGGCGTATATCATGAATGGAGAGACATTCAAGAAGAGTGTTGTATCGATGGTTGCGGCGGTTCTCGGAATGATCCCTGAAGGACTTTATCTGCTCACAACTGTTGCGCTTGCGCTCAGCACAATAAGACTTGCGAAGAAACAAGTGTTACTGCATGACATGAAGAGTATAGAGACACTCGCGAGAGTCGATGTACTCTGTGTGGATAAGACCGGAACCATCACTGAGCCGGGTATGCAGGTTACAGAGCTGGTGATAAGCGGCAGATGCGGCGATGCCGAGATGGACAAGAGAGCATTTGCGCACTTGCTGGCAGATTACTCGGCGGTCATTGAGGACAACAACGCCACAATGGAGGCGATCAGAGCCTATGTGGCTAAGAATGAGATAGAGAAGGGCAGCAGGACACTGTTCAAGACACAGCCTTTCACATCGGCGAACAAATACAGTAAGGTGTCATTTGTCGAGGGAGACTATATGCTGGGGGCTCCGGAATTTATCATGAAGGATAGGTATGATGAGATATCCGAAGAGATAGAGGAGTACCAGAGCAAGGGATACAGAGTCCTTCTGATGGCGGAGTCGGGAGAGGATTCCAGTGGTTCGGGAAGAACGTTCGGAGGCATATCTCCTATTGGTTATATAGTGCTTTCAAATCCAATAAGGGAAAATGCCGAGAGCACATTTACATATTTCAAAGAGCAGGGCGTTGCCATAAAAGTCATATCCGGAGATAACCCTGCCACAGTATCAGAGGTGGCAAAGCGGGCAGGCATAGATGGAGCGGAGAATTATGTGGATGCTTCCACTTTGGCGTCTGAGAAGGATATAACTGAGGCTGTGGATAAATATACAGTATTTGGAAGAGTTACGCCTAAACAGAAGCAGCTCATAGTCAGAGCGCTCCAGAAACAGAAACACACGGTTGCCATGACTGGTGATGGTGTAAATGATATACTCGCAATGAAGGATGCTGATTGCAGTATTGCAATGGCATCTGGAAGTGAAGCGGCTGCGCAGGCGGCACAGACTGTGCTTCTGGATTCGGATTTCGGACGTATGCCATATGTGGTGTTTGAGGGAAGACAGGTGGTCAACAATATACAGAGATCAGCAAGTCTCTTCCTTGTTAAGAACATATTCTCACTGCTGATGGCGATATTCTCAGCGGTGTTTGCAATCACGTATCCTCTGGAGCCATCACAGATATCACTCATAAGCATGTTCACCATAGGATTGCCGGGATTCCTGCTGGCACTTGAGCCGAACAGGAATCGTATAGAGGGAAACTTTATGGCAAATGTCATGTTAAAGGCATTGCCTGCGGGACTCACGGATGTGTTGTCGGTCGGAGCACTTGTAATCTGCGGACAGGTATTCAATCTACCGAGTGAGGATATAGCCACAGCCGGAACAATGCTTCTTGCGGTTGTCGGATTCATGATAATAATCAAGATCAGCCATCCGTTCAACAAGATGAAGTATGGTGTACTTCTTATCAACATAATCGGACTGCTGTTCTGTGGCCTTTTCCTCGGCAGGCTGTTTGCCATAGAGTCGATATCCAACATATGTTTCCTGCTCATGGTTGTATTTGCATTTGCGGCGGAATCCATGTTCAGGTATCTGACATTGTTTGTTGAGAAGCTCAGCAGCTTCTTTGGAGACGAGAAGAACAGACGTAAGATCAGAAGAAAGATAAGGAAATATAACATTTTTAAGTAGAGAATTGTCGAAAAAATAATATAATAAACATAAAGATATACTCATAAGAAGCAATATTGTTTTTTATGAGTATGTTTGTTTATGAGGACAATATGAAAAAAAGGGACAGGTATCTCCGCCCCCAGAGGGGGACAGGTACCTCCGTCTCCGAGAAAAGATTGTGAGGAGGTGTGAGATGGCGAATACAACGAAGAAGGCGCTTGAAGTCTCGCTTAAGAAACTGCTCAAGGAAAAGCCATTTGACAAGATAACAATAGCGGATCTCACTGGAGACTGCGGGATAAGCAGGATGACATTCTATTATCATTTTCAGGATATATATGAGCTTGCCGAGTGGGTTTGTATAGAGGATGGAAAGCAGGCGCTGAAGGATAAGAAGACCTACGATACCTGGCAGGAGGGCATGATACAGGTGTTTGAGGCTGTGCTGGAGAACAAGCCATTTATCGCAAATATATACAGGTCGGTGGATAAGGCTAAGATAGAAAACTATCTGTATAAGCTGTCGTATCAGCTCATAGCGGATGTGGTGGATGAGAAATGCGCAGGGGACAATCTTTCGGAGGCTGATAAGCAGTTCATAGCAGACTTTTACAAGTATGGATTTGTGGGGATTATGCTTGACTGGGTAGACAAGGGGATGAAAGACGATTATCATAAAATAGTGGAGCAGCTTAGCACCACGCTTCGTGGAAATATAGCAAATTCTATTCATAATTTTGAAATCGAGATGTAAAAGCAGAAGGCTGATCAGGATAAAGAAAACTGTTACTACGTGGATATACGGGGAGTGCTTATGAGGCGAATGATAGATAAGAAAAGGAAATTGCCGGGGATAATACTGATAACGGGAGGAATCGTGCTGGTTGCGCTGGTCATCCAGGCGGTCATACTGAGCTTTATCAATAAAAGGAATTTTGACAGGACCTCGCAGGTGCTGCTGGATCAGGTCGATAATGTAATCGAGAAGAATAAGGCAAGTGAGGATGATCTGATAGACTCCCTCAAGGAAGATTATATGGTCAGGGCTAAGGCTGTGGCTTACATAGTTGATGCAAAGCCGGAGGTAGCGGATGATGTGGAGGAGCTCCGCAAGATCGCTGCACTTATATCTGTTGATGAGGTGCATTTGTTTGATACGGATGGAGTGATATATGCCGGTACCAATCCCGAATATTTTGGATATAGCTTTGACTCCGGGGAGCAGATGGCGTATTTTAAGCCTATGCTGGATGATAAGACTCTCACCATGTGTCAGGATGTCACTCCGAACACATCGAAGGGTAAGAATATGATGTATGCCATAACGTGGAACGACGATGGCACCAAGATGATACAGGTTGGAATCGAGCCGAGAAGACTTCTGGATGAGGTAAAACAGAATGAGATATCCACGGTGGTTGCAAATATGCCTATGTATGATGGACTGAGTGTTTTAGTGGCAGATGGCGAATCGGGAGAAATATATGGATGTTCATATGAGCCGGTAATAGGGCTTACTCTTGATAAGATCGGCATTTCGATGACTGATGATATGCTGCCGGATGGTGAGAATAGTTTTACTGTCACAAGAAAGATCAATGGCTTTAGAAACAGATGTGTATTCCGAAGATCCGGAAAGTATGTGATCGGGGTTGTATATAGAATGGATGTGAACAGCCGGAGTAATACGGCAATCATGATTATCATGGCACTGTATCTGTGCTTTGCCGCTGGTCTGGTGGTAAACATGGTGATGAAGGTGATCCGTGCGAACCGGGAGAGAAATGAACAGCTGTCAATATTGACATCCATGTCGGGAATGTATTACAGCATGCATATGCTTGATCTTAGGCATGATACATTTGCACTCTATACCGCAGGAGACCTGATATTGAGGGCTGGTGAGCGGGCAGCAGGGGCGAAGGAACTTATGAGGAAGATCGTTCATAAGGTGGTTGTGGATGAACATCAGGCAAGTGCCCAGAAATTCATGGATCTTGATAGTCTGGGGGACAGGCTGATCAAGAAAAAGATTGTATCAGGTGAGTTCATGGTGAAGGATCTTGGATGGTTCAGACTGTCATTTATATCGATAGATGTTGACGAGGACGGACGTCCTTTAAAAGTCATATTTACCACCAGAAACATAGATGAAGATAAGAAACGGGAGCAGAAGCTGATAAGACGGTCTTATACAGATGAGCTCACAAAATGTTATAACAGGAGCGCATATATAGATGATGTCAGGGAGCTGCCGGGAGATTCTGTATATGTGTATGTGTCCATGGATGTAAATGGGCTTAAACCAGTGAATGATACCATGGGACATGCGGCTGGAGATGAACTGCTTCAGGGTGCTGCCAAGTGTATGGAGCAGTGTTTTGGAAACTATGGTAAGGTGTACAGGATGGGCGGTGATGAATTTGTAGCCATCATCTTTGTAAATACCAGAAGGCTGAAGAGAGTGCAGCAGGAGTTTGATGACGTTGTGCGTGGATGGTCTGGACAGCTGGTGAAATCCGTATCGATATCATGTGGCTATGTGTCAAGTGATGAGAAGGACTGGGAGTCATTTGACGAGCTAGTAAAGACTGCAGATGAGAGAATGTACGAGAATAAGGCGGCATATTACAGGCAGAAGGGTGCCGACAGGAGGTATCATTAGAGTACATATGCAATATAGATTTATACAAAATGAGTGGAATGATAAAATTTTTATCATTCCACTTTTTTTGTAAATATGAAATAAAAATTGGGCAAGCTATTATAGGGACATGAGATGGAAATAGACAAATATATTATATGCGACAGATCACATTCGGAGCTGTCACATATGCTTATATTTTGATGTGAAAGAGGAGGTGCTATGTGCCCTGCGGGCACATATTGGAATGCACCGACGAACTGCCGCCGACCGTAAGGGAGGGGGCGATACAAGAAAGAGGAGGTGCTATGTGCCCTGCGGGCACATATTGTAATGCACCGACGAACTGCCGCCGACCGTAAGGGAGGGGGCGATACAAGAAAGGAGAATTGCTTATGTCAAAGAAGAAATTGGGAATCGGGATAGCAGCGGTGGCAGCAGCCGGCGCAGGAGCAGCAGCTCTCACAGTTAAAAATCATAATAAGGCAAAAGTTCAGAAGGAGAAGGCTGCGGCTGAACATGCTGAGTACCGCAATACGGAGCGCGGAAAGCATGAAAAGAACAGCAAGGGAATCTATTATACAAATGGTAACTACGAGGCATTTGCCAGACCGAGAAAGCCGGAGGGCGTGGATGACAAGAATGCATATATAGTGGGAAGCGGTCTTGCATCACTGGCAGCAGCTTGCTTCCTTGTACGTGATGGACAGATGCCGGGCTCACATATCCATATTCTTGAGGCTATGGATATAGCGGGCGGTGCGTGCGATGGAATATTTGATCCTGCCAGAGGCTACGTCATGAGAGGTGGACGTGAGATGGAGAACCATTTCGAGTGCCTGTGGGATCTGTTCAGAAGTATACCTTCCATAGAGACACCGGGGGTATCGGTTCTTGACGAGTATTACTGGCTGAACAAGGAGGATCCAAATTATTCACTGTGCAGAGCAACGGTGAACAGAGGCAAGGATGCCCACACAGATGGCAAATTCAATCTGAGCCAGAAGGGCTGTATGGAGATCATGAAGCTCTTCATGACAAAGGACGAGGATCTGTATGACAAGACGATAGAGGATGTATTTGACGATGAGGTATTTGATTCAACATTCTGGCTGTACTGGAGGACGATGTTCGCATTTGAGAACTGGCACAGCGCGCTGGAGATGAAGCTGTATATCCAGAGATATATCCACCATATCGGAGGACTTCCTGACTTTACAGCGTTGAGATTTACCAAATACAACCAGTATGAGTCAATGATTCTTCCTATGGTGAAGTATCTTGAGAGCTTCGGTGTACAGTTCCATTACGGTGTTAAGGTTGTAAATGTAAAGTTCGACATCACAGATGCAAGAAAGCAGGCGGTCCGCATTGATGTAATCGATAACGGCAGGGAAAGCGCAATAGACCTTACGGAGAATGATCTTGTATTTATTACAAACGGAGGCTGCGTTGAGAATTCAACTATTGGTGACCAGAATACACCGGCAGTATTTAATAAAGAGATAAAGCCGGGCGGAGGCTGGGATATGTGGCGTAAGATTGCCGCACAGGATCCTTCATTCGGACATCCGGACAAGTTCTGTTATGACCCTGAAAAGTCTAACTGGATGAGTGCAACCGTAACAACTCTTGATAACAGAATAATTCCTTATATAAAGAAAATCTGTAAGAGGGATCCTCTTTCAGGTAAAGTAGTAACCGGCGGCATCGTAAGT
>OLOT01001386.1_pt1 | contig 14359 bp, 10 predicted proteins | sample 1671991 | NCBI WGS metagenome assembly OLOT01 (sample SAMEA3136634, study PRJEB25190) | human gut metagenome | biome: human gut; feature: human-associated habitat; material: faeces | place: Austria | collected 2013
AAAAATCTGCTTGACAAACATTAGCAAGATTTGACAAGTACCTTATAGCTTCATATTTTCAAACCTATTATATCAATTTTTTCTTGATTTAATCATAAAAAATGCTATACCAGCAACTATTATGTATCCGAACAATGAAATAACAGATGATTCAATTCCAAACTCACCACCTGTGATGGCGAAATCTTTTGAATTAAGTACATATGTCATTACAGAATATTTATCCATTTTTTCCCCAATAGCTAATCCTCCACCAATAATCACAACGTTCCAGATAGCATGAACTATTCCACTATTCCAAACTGAACCACTTTCTATTGCAATCATCGAAAACATAACGCCTACCATCGTTCCGGCGATAATTACTAATAAACAACTGCCTATTGAAAAATCCTGTCCAAGAACATGTACAATACCAAATAACATTGATGGAACAATTACAGCCACCTTAATATTCCATCTTTTCTTTAATGCATTAAGTATAACTCCTCTAAACACCATTTCTTCAACAAATCCAGCCGCTATTCCGGTAAATGCAACCCCTGCACTTAAAGTATTGAACATCTGATTTCCATTCATATTTGAGGATACATACTTACCGTTGAATATTAAAAGATAACTTCCTTTTATAACAAATGGTAATAATACAGCTATCAAAATCCATCTTATTTTAATAGCAAATTTAGGCATTCCGAAATCCGAAGTCGGCAATTTAATAATTTTGTTAATAAACATTTTCAGAATAAGATATGTCAATCCAGCATATATAATTCCAGCGATAATATTACAAATGCCAGTTGGAATTTTTATTATAACAAACATACTTGCAATGGATTGTGCAATAATCTGTGTGATTATTAAAATAAATATGGCAACAAATGATGTGCTAATTGCTTTTTTTGTACTCATTTTATTTCTCCTTTATAACTTTCGATTTTAATGTCTCTATTATACCATAATGATACTATTGTAAAAAAGGAAAAAGAGCTCCTTCGAGCTCTTTTGATTCAGTTCTGTAAACTTGAATTTTATCGTTCTTTCATACAATACACATAAGTCTGTACAATATTACGCATATAAATAAACTGATTATGTTTGCTCTATTTGTTTTATAGTTTGCATTTGTCGGATTTCATTTTTTTATTTTGTTATTTCAAGTAAAATCAAATACATGCAATGGGACAATAACAATAATAAGACTAAATAGTAAAGTCACTATCTTTAATATTTTACTTTTTTTCCAGAAAAAATAGTACATTGCAAACTGCAATATTATACTTATTGTAAAATAAAGTATCCACTTTAATTCCCATTGCACAATAGCTATTATTGATTCATAATCAAATTCAGTAAAAATTATGCATACAATAAATATCCAAAGAAAAAGTAAAAATACAATAAATTCGTATCCTGCTAATGCAAGTACTTTTTTTCTTATACTTGCATTTCGCATAAAAAAAACAACCCCAATAGATAATATACACAATAAAAATGTTCTATAATAATCCGAAAAAATTATTTCTGTTATCACATTCGTGTCTCCTATAAAAACTTCTGTTAAATCAGCACAATTTTTCAAATATTGATAGCAGCAATATTTCGATTTGTAAACCATAAACTCAAATTACAGATTCCTACAATTTGCAAATCATTATATACTCTTCGTCATTCTCATCGACAATTTCAAATCCTACTTTTAGATACATATGAACTGCATAATTCATCTTCTGAACAGATAATGACACTTGCTTATATCCTTGCATTTTCAGTTTTTTTAGCATCTGCTCCATTAGATTAGTTCCAATACCATAGTTTCTATACTGTTTTAAAAGTGAAATTGCAAATGATGGTGTTTCAGCATCAATATGTCCATAATCATTCATAATACGACACCATACTGCACCAACAATTTCATTATTGGCTTCAGCAACCAAACACAAGTCTCCTTTATTCTTACCAAAATCTTTAACATACACCTGTAATTCTGGTTGATTTATAATCTCTTTTGGTGGTATAGGAACCCCTTCTGGAATAAAAATTGCTTCGTATAAAAAAGTATTTAGCACCTTGGACTCGTTTTGTCTTAATTCTCTTATTGAATAATCCATATAAACCTCCGATTTATTTTTTATAAATCAGTTGCTATTCCACACATCCAAACACCTCCACAAACAACGATTTGTTGAACTTTCTATACAATACCATATCTCTTTAGCTAATACAATAATTGCATCGCTCCCGCTTATTCTCATCAATTCTGCAACTAACGTATCGTGATCATATGCATATTGTCAGGCTGTCTGTTCACTTTTCTTTGAATGATACGCTTCACGTCTCATAGCCAGTGTTTTTTCATATCTTACTTTTGCAATAGGATCTCCGCTTAATGCATTGTCACGCATTTTCCGGCAACTCTTTACTGTAGCTCTTACCTGATACTGTTTACGCTCTGCAAGCTGGCTCTGTGCTTCCTGATCTCCGGCTTCTGCTTTTGCCTTGATCTCTGCACGCTTCTGATTTCTTTTCTGCGTAGATTCCTTAGAAGATTTTCTCTTTCTTTCAGCAATCTCTTCCGCTCTGCGTGCTTCCTCTGACTGCAAGGATTCCACTTCATCCTCACTGAGTGGAAGAACAAAATTTCCAATGAAATTGAAATAAATATCCACTTGCTGAATACGGTCTTTTGTTCTGCCACCCTCTGCTTCATGAATTACAACCTTTTCAATGAAATCATTAAGCATAAGCTCTGTAATATTTGTTTGTTCCTCTGTTTTTGTGTAATCATCTACACTCGGTGTACCGTTGCAATACAGGTTAAATGCCATTCGCACCACCTTCATACTGCCACTGGTCTGCCAGCCTTCATGCAAGCACTCAGTTTTTACACATCCCGTCTTAAAATCATAGATGCTATTAATATTTCTTCTCGTATCAACAACTGATGCCAAGGCAATAGCAAAGTGCCTTGTGGTACACATCCTGATAGCGTACCTCTTTTCATTTTTCATAGTAGAATTTTTCATGTGCTTCGCTGATAAAATTGATTGTCTGTTTCTTTTGTTTTCTGCCCCTAACGCTGTGTTGTTCATAGTGAACCTCCTTATAGGTATTAGAATAAAAAAAGGGAACAAACCCAAATAAAAGGGCTTATTCCCAAACATCAAACAAGGGAAAGCAATAAATGCTTTCCCTTGCAGAACTTTATATATAGACTTTTACTTCAATATCTTTAAATCTGTTCGCTTTTGTATACTCTGGACGTTCAGCCATAAATGCCTGCACATCTGCTCTCGTTACCGTTAAGCTGCAGAAATAAATATATTGTTGCCTAATTCCTCTTGTCCGCAATTGCAGCCTGTGCAGCAGCCAATCTCGCGATCGGTACACGGAACGGAGAACAGGATACATAATCCATTCCAACCTTATGGCAGAATGCAACAGAAGAGGGATCGCCGCCATGTTCACCACAGATACCGATCTTTAAGTTCGGACGCTGGGAACGACCTTTTGTGACTGCCATTTCGATCAGCTGTCCTACGCCGTTTTGGTCAAGCTTTGCAAAGGGATCAGATTCATAGATCTTACTCTTATAATAATCCACCAGGAATTTTCCTGCGTCGTCACGGGAGAAGCCAAAGGTCATCTGAGTCAGATCATTGGTGCCAAAGGAGAAAAATTCGGCTTCTTCTGCAATTTCGTTTGCCAGAAGTGCTGCTCTTGGAATTTCGATCATCGTTCCAATGTGATAAACCAGATTCGAATTTTTTTCTGCCTTAACCTTTTCAGCAGTTTCCACGATTACGTCCTTGACAAATTTCAGCTCCTTTTTATCACCAACCAGCGGAACCATGATCTCCGGAACGATCTCAAAGCCCTTTTCTTTACTTACTTCAATCGCCGCTTCGATCACCGCTCTTGTCTGCATTCTTGCAATTTCCGGATACGTAACGGACAGCCGGCAGCCTCTGTGACCCATCATCGGGTTGAACTCATGCAACTCACTGCAGGTGCTCTTTACTTCCTCAACAGAAAGATTCATATCCTTTGCCAGTGCTTCGATATCCTTTTCGTCTGTCGGAACAAACTCATGCAGCGGCGGATCCAGGAAACGAATCGTAACAGGTTTCCCCTCCATTACTTCATAAAGCGCCTTGAAATCGCCCTTCTGGAACGGAATCAGTTCTTCCAGCGCCTTTTCGCGCTCTTCCACGGTTTTGGAAAGGATCATTTTACGGATCTTCGGAATTCGCTCCGGTTCAAAGAACATGTGCTCTGTTCTGCAAAGTCCAATCCCTTCTGCACCAAGATGTACCGCATTTGCCGCATCTGCAGGCGTATCCGCATTCGTGCGAACCCTCAATTTACGGAAGGAATCCGCCCAGCTCATAATTCTGCCGAAGTTGCCGCTGATCGAAGCCTCCTGTGTCTGAATATCGCCGTCGTAAATTTTACCGGTTGAGCCATCCAGGGAAATATAATCCCCCTCAAAATAGGTCTTGCCGCCTAATGTAAACTGCTTTTTCTTTTCATCGATCACAATATCTCCGCAGCCGGAAATACATGCGGTTCCCATGCCTCTTGCCACAACTGCAGCATGGGATGTCATACCGCCGCGCACAGTCAGGATACCCTCTGCAGCATGCATCCCCTCGATATCCTCCGGAGAAGTTTCCAGACGTACTAAAATGACACGCTCACCAGTCTCATGGGCTTCTTTTGCTTCCTCTGCAGTAAAATAGATCTTACCGGCAGCTGCGCCAGGAGATGCCGGAAGAGCCTGTCCCATCACGGTTCCCTTTTTCAGTGCATCCGGATCGAAAGCGGGATGCAGCAGCTGATCCAGAGATTTTGCTTCAATTCTGCTGACAGCTTCCTGGGGCGTGATCATACCTTCATCCACAAGGTCGCATGCGATCTGCAGAGCCGCCTGCGCCGTGCGCTTACCATTTCTGGTCTGTAAGAAATACAGCTTTCCGTCCTCGATGGTAAATTCCATATCCTGCATATCGCGGTAATGCTCTTCCAGACGGTTTGCAATTTTCAAAAATTCCTCATAGCATTCCGGCAGGTCTTCTTCCAATCGGGTAATGGGCTGCGGTGTACGGATTCCTGCAACAACGTCCTCACCCTGTGCGTTGATCAGATATTCGCCATAAATGCCCTTTGCTCCGGTGGAGGGGTTTCTCGTAAAGGCAACGCCTGTACCAGAGGTATTGCCCATATTTCCGAATACCATCGACTGTACATTGACTGCAGTCCCCCAGTCCCCCGGAATGTCATTCATCCTTCTGTATACGATAGCTCTTTCATTATCCCACGAACGGAATACCGCCTTTACCGCTTCCATCAGCTGAACCCGCGGCTCCTGCGGAAATTCTTCGCCCATTTTTTCCTTATAGATCTCTTTAAAACGCCGGATCACCTCTTTTAGATCCTCCGCCGTCAGCTCCGTATCAAAATGAACTTTCCGATCTTCTTTTATTTCATCAATGACCCGTTCAAATAACGATTTGGGAACTTCCATGACAACATCTGAGAACATCTGAATAAAGCGTCTGTAAGAATCGTAGGCAAATCTCGGATTGCCTGTCCGTTTAGCAAAGCCTTCGACCGAAATATCGGTCAAGCCCAGATTCAGGATCGTATCCATCATACCGGGCATCGAAGCTCTCGCTCCGCTTCGTACCGACACAAGCAACGGATTCTCGGTATCTCCGAACTTCTTGCCGAGCTTTTCCTCCAAAAGTGCCAGTGCATCAAAAATCTGTGTCTGAATTTCTTCAGAAATTGACCTGCCATGGTTATAGTAGTCTGTGCAGGCCTCTGTCGTCACGGTAAAGCCGGGCGGAATCGGCAGCCCGAGATTCGTCATCTCTGCAAGGTTCGCACCTTTTCCGCCCAGGAGGTTGCGCATATCCGCATTTCCCTCCCTGAATAAATACACCCATTTCGCCATTGTAATGGTCCCCCTTTGGTCTGTATTTACAGTCATTTAGCATTATGCCGGACTGTTTTTCTCATAAAATCATTCTAACACATTAAAATATGTAAAGTCAAACAATATATTCGTTTTTTATTTGTGCAGTTTTTAGTTTTCCTGCCAAATTTTGTCGCAGAACAAACAAAATCTTTCACAAACAGCAAAATGTTGCCAAAAGGAGCCGTTCACGCGCAATACAATTCACCCGCGCCATTTGCAAAAAAATCCGCCTTCTCCATGTGGAATCCACACGGAAAAGACGGATCTTTCTAATTCACAGAATTAAGTACCCACGAAGCGCGTACTCGATTATACACAGCCAATTTAAAATTTCTTAAAAATCCAGCTTTTCTGCAAAGTATGCGTCCAGATCAGCGATCGCAACCCGCTCCTGCTCCATAGAATCACGGAAACGAACGGTTACACAGCCGTCTGTCTCGGATTCGAAATCGTAGGTAACGCAGAACGGCGTACCGATTTCATCCTGACGGCGATATCTCTTACCGATATTGCCTCTGTCGTCAAATTCGCAGTTGTACTTCTTGCACAGCTGGGTATAGATCTTCTCTGCACCCTCGTTGAGCTTCTTGGACAGCGGCAGGATGCCGATTTTAACCGGTGCCAGAGCCGGATGGAAGTGAAGGACAGTACGGACATCTCCGCCCTCCAGCTCTTCCTCGTCATAAGCAGCGCATAAAAATGCCAGAACGACACGGTCTGCACCCAGAGACGGCTCAACAACATAAGGGATATATTTTTCATTCTTGGAATCGTCAAAGTAAGACAGATCCTGACCGGAAACCTCTGCATGACGGGAAAGGTCGTAATCGGTACGGTCAGCGATGCCCCACAGCTCACCCCAGCCAAAGGGGAATAAAAATTCGATATCCGTTGTAGCCTTGGAGTAGAAGGAAAGCTCTTCTTTTTCATGGTCTCTGACACGCATTTCTTCCGGCTTGATACCCAGAGTCTGCAGCCAGTCGATACAGAACTGTTTCCAGTATGCAAACCATTCGAGGTCGGTGTCAGGCTCACAAAAGAATTCCAGCTCCATCTGCTCAAACTCTCTGGTACGGAACGTGAAGTTGCCGGGTGTGATTTCATTGCGGAAGGACTTACCGATCTGACCAATACCGAACGGGATTTTCTTTCTGGAAGTACGCTGTACGTTCTTGAAGTTTACGAAAATACCCTGCGCGGTTTCGGGACGCAGATATACCGTATTCTTTGCATCCTCCGTAACACCCTGGAAGGTCTTGAACATCAGGTTGAACTGACGGATTTCGGTAAAGTTGTGTTTGCCGCAGGTCGGGCAGGGAACCTGATTATCTTCGATGAATTGCATCATCTGTTCCTGGCTCCAGCCGTCTACAGATCCTCCCAGATCAATATTGTGCTCCTGTGCATAATCTTCGATGATCTTATCTGCACGGAAACGCTCGTGGCATTCCTTACAGTCCATCAGCGGATCAGAAAAGCCGCCCAGATGTCCGGATGCAACCCAGGTCTGGGGATTCATCAGAATCGCGCAGTCCACACCGACGTTGTAAGGGTTCTCCTGGATAAATTTTTTCCACCATGCGCGCTTTACGTTGTTTTTCAGCTCTACGCCGAGGTTACCGTAATCCCATGTATTTGCAAGTCCGCCGTAAATTTCGGAACCGGGATATACAAACCCTCTCGCTTTTGCCAGCGATACAATTTTGTCCATTGTCTTTTCCATCGTTTTTCTCCTTTGACTGCACAGATTTTAATCAAACAGAATATAGGTCAGCATATCTGCGTCGGTTACGGATACTGTTTTGGCATTCGCTGTCGCCTCGACATCCTCCGAACCGTACCGGACCTTATCCCATACTCTGACATTAACCGCTTCCCGCACAACTGCAATGTGCTTTTCTCCCATTTTGAGGAGGTCTTCCTTGCCGATCTGCTCTCCGTCTCCCTTCAGGGAAGAAAGCGTGACATTCAGATCATAGCCTGCATTAAACGCATCTTTTACGGTTCCAACAAACAATGCCAGTTTGTTGAAAGCAGAATAAGCAGAAGCGTCCGCATACTGCATCACGACCGTTACCGTATGATCGTCATTTTCTTTTACCGCTTTCAGCACAACCGCTTCTTTTCCAGCCGAAGCATTATAAGTATCGCATGCCTGCTGAATCGTACTTTCCAGCTCATCCAGATTATAATAGCTTTCGGAAAAATCTTCTATAATCGTGTGAACCACCTGACCATTTTTTTTGACTTCAATCGTGGTCTCGGTTACTTCCGGCTCCCTGCCGCATCCCGTCAGCATCGCTGCCAGACACAGGATACACAGTGCGCGCATGATCCATTTTTGCGTCATTTATCTGCTCCCTCTCATCTGCATCCGCTCTTTATCTGCCGATGCTATGATCTTAACTATTATAGCCGACCGCCCTTTCTTTTTCAACCCATAACTTTACAAAGTCATTTTATAACGTTTCCAGGATCTCCAGGGTATGAAATTCACCCGGAAGAAAATCCCTCCGGTATTTTTCTGCAATCTGCACAAGCTCTGCAAGCACTCCTTCTTTTAAGGTAAATGTGTAAAGCTTTTCCACGGGCGTCCCTGCGATAAACTCGACTGCATACAGCGCCGTTTCCGAAAAATTGCCCTGCGGCAGCCCCGGAAATTCCCCGTTTGCCACAATCAGCCGGATTTCGTAAATGCATCGCACAAGCCTGCGCGGGATGCTTTTTACCGTCAACGCCCGCAGGGACTGATATAAAAGCTTTAACACCTCGCGCTCGTCGTTATTTTCCCGCGTGCAATAATCCGCCAGCTCCAGGAAATACATTCCGTAATAGGCGCCCTCAAAATCCTGCCGCAGCTCTTCAAAATAGCAGTCCGCTGAAATATCACAGACGCTGTAGGAATTTCGCCCTGCATACAGCTCGAACGTCCCGAAGGTAAACGGACTGGTAGGAGCCAGAAAAGCGCTTGTCGGCTTTCTGGCTCCCCTTGCAAAAGCGGATATTTTTCCTTTTTCCCGAGTCAGGATCACGACTCTCCTGTCATACTCCCCGATCGGTTCTGCCTTCAGAACGATCCCGAGCACTTTGATCCGATCCTGCATGTTGTTCCCCATCCTGTCCCTGCGCCTTTGCACGGAAGGACGAAGTAAACGAGCTGCTCTCGTGTAACTTCGCCCGGTTCCGGAGCGCATTTCTTTCCTGTATCTGATTCCGGTACTGCAGATAATCCTCCACACGCCCGGTTTTTAAAAACTGATCCCAGTAGCTTCTTTCATTCATCCTTACCGCCTCCCATGTATCCAATCTGCCGTCTCCGACAGCTTTTACGTCCCTCATAGGATAAGCGGTTTGAACTTTTTTATTCCCTCAGAAAAAAGAGCGTTCTATCTGTCCGGTCTGGTATCCGCAGGATTGTAACCGAAGTTTTTCAAGAGGAAATCGCTGTCTCTCCAGTCCTTCTTAACCTTGACCCAGAGCTGCAGATTGACCTGGCATTCCAGCATATCCTCGATATCCCGGCGTGCCTGAGAACCGATCTTTTTGAGCATGCTGCCCTGCTTGCCGATAATAATTCCCTTGTGGGAATCCCGCTCGCAGATGATCGTCGCATCGATATTGACGATATGCTCCTTAAATTCCATCCGTTCGACCGCCACTGCGATGCCGTGGGGAATTTCCTCTTCCAGACAGCGCAGCGCCTTTTCCCGGATCATCTCCGCAACGATCTGACGCTGCGGCTGGTCTGTGATCGTATCTTCATCGTAGAAGGGCTCTCCATAGGGAAGATATTTGAAAATGCAGTCCAACAGCGTATCGGTATTGTTGCTGCGAAGTGCCGATACCGGGACGATTTCTGCAAAATCCATCTCTTTGCGGTAGGTTTCCATTGCATCCAAAACAGCTGTTTTAGGAACGGTGTCGATCTTGTTGATCACGAGAATGACCGGCAGCCTGCTGCGTTTTAACTGCTCCAGGATATGCCGTTCCCCGGCACCGATATAGGTCGTCGGCTCTACCAGCCAGAGAATGACGTCCACGTCAGAAAATGTGCTTTCCGCCACCTTTACCATGTAGTTGCCGAGCTTATTTTTCGCCTTATGGATGCCCGGCGTATCCAGAAACACAATCTGTCCCTTCGGTCCCGTATAGACGGTCTGAATCCGGTTTCTTGTCGTCTGGGGTTTATTGGATGTGATCGCGATTTTCTGTCCGATCAGATGATTCATCAGTGTGGACTTGCCCACGTTCGGGCGTCCTACCAGCGTTGCAAAGCCCGCTTTTTTCTGTTTGTTCTGCGCCATGTATCTGTTCCTTTCCCGGTTTTTGTCTGTATCTGTCCCCGGTTTTGATTTCTGTTTTTGCCGATGTCTTTTTTCCCGCCTGATGCTTTTCACTTATCTTGATAATTATCCGTACAATCAGGATCGCAATTCCGAGTACGATTGCAATCGCAATCAGGATCGGCAGGAGAATAATAAATTCAATTGCGAAATTTTTGAAAAAGCTTCCAACCCTGTAAATATTTGCAGAAAATCCCTCTGCAATTCGCGCACCCGCGCTCTTTGCCGCTCCTGGCGTGTAGCGCTCCACCTCGTCGATATAGAGGTTGACCGTGCTGTAATCCACCTGATTGTCATAGGTGCGAAGCTGGGATTCCATGCTTTCGATCTGATAGCGTACATCGGTCAGCTGCTCGTTGATCGCAATGATATCCTCGATGGATTCTGCCTGCCCCATCATGGAAAGGAGGCTTTCCTGTTCTGCCAGAAGTGCCTTTTTGTGGCTCTGCAGATCCACATACTGCAGCGTTACATCCTCTGTGGATTCAGATTTTCTCGTCACATTGGACTGCTTGGAAATTCCCGCCAGATAGCCGTCGAGCTTCTCCGAAGGAATTCTTGCCGTCAGACGTGCGCTTCTGGCAGCAGACGTTGAACTGGCATAACTGCTATTGGAAATGCTGCTGCTTTCTATGTAGCCTCCAAGCTCCTCCGCCTGAGACTGTGCAGACGCAAGGAGCGCGTCAAAGCTTTCCGTCTCTACGTCCATATCCACATTTCGGATCAGCTTGCGCCCGGTCGTCTCTCCCTTTTCTACGGTTTCCGCCTGGGACGAGCCGTTTTCTTCCGATACTTCCTCGGCATACTCATAGTCGCCGCTGTCATAATATACACCGCCCGCAGCACTGTAGTTTGACGCAGTCGTATCATAGGCGGATTCCATCGCCATTTTGCTCGCCGAGCCGCAGCCCGACAGCATGGATATGGCTAAAACACCCGTCAGTACCTTCGTCATTTTCTTTTTCAACATGAAAATCCCTCCCTTCTAAGCTTCCCATTGTGTATATGCCCCATCGGCTGCACCGAACTTTTGTCCGGGCAGCCGCGTGCTTCAAAGCAGCTGTTCCAGTGTCCCGAAGCGTTCTTTTTCCTCTTCGATCTTCTTCGTATTTCCGACAACACACAGGCAATCATCTTCCAGAAATGCCTTCATGTGACCGGCAAGCGCCCGGATATCCTCCGCCGTCGCATCCAGAACCTGATCCCGCTCCTTCTGCAGCTGCTCTGCGGTCTGTCCGGTCAGATAAATGCTCAGCGCGCGCAGCGCCTTTGCAGCCGGGTTCATCGGCGCATCCATTTCACTGACCGTACCGATGACCGCTTGAGTCATCGAGCGCTCATCCCCTGCGAAATGCGCTACATACTCCACGATTCCCTCATAGGCTTCGATCGTCTTGCCAAGATTCGGATCGCGGTAAGACGCGATATAGGCATCTCCGCTCTTTCCGAAGCTGCACATGCAGCCGTAAGCGCCGCCCTTGACGCGGACTGTGTTCCAGAGATAATCCGTATTTAAAATACCGCGCAGCATCCGCAGCACTCCGGTATATTCCAACCCGTTCTTTTTATAATTTCCGGCGCGGCACACATACTGTACCTGAGAAGCTGATAAAAAGCCCTCATTTTTCTTCGAAACCGCAGCATGCACCGGCTCTCTGTCCACCGGGCAGGTAAACAAAGCTTTTTTCAGCGCTTTGGCTTCTGCTTCAAACAGCTTTTCCTGTTCTTCCTCTTCTGCGGTAAAATCAAACATCAGGTTTTCCGGACGGAACATGCACTCGCTCAGCCGTTTCAAAATCTCCGGAAGCTTCTCTTTTTCTTCGTCCCAGTTTGTGCAGAGCCCATCCACCAGCCGATAAAAGTCCATGCCGCTTAAAATTTCCTGAATTGCTACCGTCTCGGACGTATAGGACATTGCCCTGCCCGCCGCAATCGTATGTCCTGCGGAAATCATGGAGGACTGCAGTCTCGATTTCAACTCTGTCAGAATCTCGTACAGGCGCTTCGTATCCGTATAATTGGAACGTACCAGCATCTCTGCTGTCAGCTCCATCGCGTCCTTTAAATGCGCATGGAATGCTTTTCCTTTGATTTCAAACGTAATTTTGCGTTCGGACGGGTTTGTGATATTCGGATAAATATTCGTAACCGGCACGATTCCTCCGGTCAAAAGGTCCGTCTGTGTAAACAGCTCCTGATAGGAATAATTCTGCGTATCCACCAGGCCGATCGCCGCTTTCAAAATGCCGACATAGGCAAACAGCTCTGCCGGAACCTCACTGATATCGAACAGCAGGCGAAAATAACTGACGCCGTTGGTTTCGATTTTATGGTAAATCAGTTTTGTGTCTTCGATTTTACGTTCTTCCAGAATGATCGGCTCGATCTCCCGACGAATATCGCTTCTTTCCAACAGCGGAATCTTCGCCAGATCCTCCGGGCGGTCGGGTTCTTCCTGAAACGCTTTCAGCGCAGCTGTCTTTTCCACAATTTTTTCGATTTCTTCTGCAGTCAGCGTCTCCTTGTAAGCCTGCAGGCGATCTGCCAGCTCCTGATCCTTTTTATCGGTCAGCCCTCTTTCGGGTACGAGCAGCAGCACGCTTCTGTGCGGATTGTGCAGCAGATGCTTTTCAATCAGCTGTTCAAAATATCCTGTCTCCACCTTTTCTCTCAGGCTGCGGTAAGTATCGCCCGCTTCGATATGAATAAACGGTCTGGTTTCGTCGTAAAGCCAGCTGTCCATTACCTGCAGACCATACATCAACCCTGCAGGGAAAATACCATAATCCGCTTCCCGATACTTAAATTCGTAATAATTCAGGCCGGCCTGCAAACGCTTTTGATCCAGTCCCTCTGCAACAAGCTTTTCCAGTGTCTCGTCGATGATCTTTAAAAATTCTTCTTTCCGGGAAGCATCCGCATTCTTAGCGACGATGGAGAAATACGGCTGTCTCGTCCCGTTGTCATAATCACTGTAGATGTCTTCGCCGATACCTGCATCCAAAAGTGCCTGCTTTAAGGGCGCGCCCTGGGAGGAACAAAGCGCGTAGTCCAGAATCTGAAAGGCAATGTATTCTTCCCGGTTTAAAACGTCCCCGGCAGTCATACTGCAGGTCAGGTAGGTATTGTGCTCCAGCGGCTCGCTCTCGGTGATCGAGTAGGGCTTTACAGCTTCCCTGGGTGCAGCAAAAGGCTCCTGCAGACTGATGTTTGCCTCCACGTCAATTTTTTCAAAATGGGACAGATAATGCTCATCCATCCAGTTGAGACGCTCGACCATATCCATGTTGCCATACAGATAGATATAGCTGTTGGCCGGATGATAATATTTACGATGGAAATCCAGGAACTGTTCATAGGTCAGGTTCGGAATCACATCCGGGTCGCCGCCGGATTCGTTCGCATAAACCGTATCAGGGAACAGATTCCGCACGATCTCCCGATCCAGAACGTCGTCCGGAGAAGAGAACGCACCCTTCATCTCATTATATACGACGCCGTTTAATTTCAGTTCATCGGAGGCGTTTTCCATCTCATAATGCCAGCCCTCCTGATAAAAGATGTTGGGCTGCTTATAAATATCCGGATAAAATACTGCATCCATATAAACATGCATCAGGTTTGCAAAATCCTTGTCGTTGCAGCTTGCAACCGGATACATCGTCTTGTCCGGATAGGTCATGGCATTTAAAAACGTATTCATAGATCCCTTTACAAGCTCAATAAAAGGGTCTTTGACCGGAAATTCCTTCGAGCCTTCCAGAACGGAATGCTCCAGAATATGCGCAACACCTGTGCTGTCCGCCGGAGGCGTCTTAAATCCGATGTAAAATACTTTGTTTTCATCCTCATTGGATAACAGTGCGATCCGCGCACCGCTCTTTTTGTGGCGCAGCAGATATCCTTCCGATCTTAAATCATGGATCTTCTGTCGGCTGATGATCTCATAAGCTGCCAGATCTTCTATTCTCATTTTCTCCGCTCATTTCTGCGCACGTTTTTTGCGCATGTCGAGTTTGTGTCAAGTGCGCGCAGA
>OLOT01001394.1_pt1 | contig 14286 bp, 14 predicted proteins | sample 1671991 | NCBI WGS metagenome assembly OLOT01 (sample SAMEA3136634, study PRJEB25190) | human gut metagenome | biome: human gut; feature: human-associated habitat; material: faeces | place: Austria | collected 2013
CAGCTCATGGCCGGTGCTGGTGTAGCCGTGGTAGGCATGGTCCTTGTACCTCTGCTCTCCGGGCTTTTCTCTGTCTAAGCGTCTCCGTATGAAATCCTTGCCGCTCCCGCAGTTTTGCGGGGGCGGCGGAAAGGAGGTTGACACCGTATGGATTTCTTACTTGAAGCCCTGACAAATTGGCTGAAAGAAATGCTGGTAGGCGGCATTATGGGCAACCTGTCCGGGATGTTCGATTCTGTAAACCAGCAGGTCGGAGATATATCCGTGCAGGTTGGGCAAACGCCACAGGGCTGGAACGGCGGTATTTTCAGCATGATCCAGAACCTTTCCAACTCTATCATGGTTCCCATCGCCGGTGTGATTCTGGCGATTGTAATGACGCTGGAACTGATCCAGATGATTACCGACAAAAACAACCTGCATGATGTGGACACCTGGATGATTTTCAAGTGGGTGTTCAAAAGTGCTGCCGCCATCCTCATTGTCACAAATACATGGAATATCGTCATGGGTGTGTTCGACATGGCGCAGAGTGTGGTGGCACAGGCATCCGGCATTATTTCTTCGGATACCGCCATTGATATTTCCTCCATCCTCACGGATATGGAACCCCGGCTGATGGAAATGGATTTGGGTCCGCTGTTCGGGCTTTGGTTCCAGAGTATGTTCATCGGCGTTACCATGTGGGCGCTGTATATCTGCATCTTCATCGTGATTTATGGCCGTATGATTGAAATTTACCTTGTGACATCCGTTGCGCCCATCCCCATGGCTGCCATGATGGGCAAGGAATGGGGCGGCATGGGCCAGAACTATCTGCGCTCCCTGCTGGCGCTGGGATTTCAGGCGTTTCTCATCATCGTCTGCGTGGCAATTTATGCTGTGCTGGTGCAGAACATCGCTACGGAGGAAGATGTGATTATGGCGATCTGGAGCTGTGTGGGTTATACGGTTTTACTGTGCTTTACGCTCTTTAAGACCGGAAGCCTTGCAAAAGCCGTATTTCAGGCTCATTAAGGAGGATACATGAAGAAATATCAAATTATTTATGCTGATCCACCTTGGAGATACCATGTATATTCAAAAAAAGGAATGGGGCGAAGCGCAGAAAGTCACTACCCCACTATGAGTGTTGACGATATTTGCGCCTTACCTGTTGGTGATTTAGCAGACAAAAATTGCGTGCTTTTTCTTTGGGTGACAAATCCTTGTTTACTGGAAGGGATCTCTGTGCTTCGCGCATGGGGATTTACCTATAAGACAATCGCTTTTGCTTGGGTGAAGCAAAACAAAAAAGCAGATAGTCTATTTTGGGGAATGGGATATTGGACTCGCTCAAATGTGGAGTTTTGTATCTTAGCTACCAAAGGGAACCCCAAACGAATTAACGCAGGTGTTCATCAAGTTATTCTTTCTCATATTGAGGAACATTCCAAAAAGCCACATGAGGTAAGAGAACGAATTGTGCAGCTTATGGGTGATTTGCCGCGTATTGAGCTGTTCGCCAGACAAGCCACACCCGGTTGGGATGTATGGGGCAACGAGGTGGACAGTTCTGTTTCATTTTCATAAAGGAGGGAGTTTCTATGGCCTATGTACCTGTACCTAAAGACCTGACGAAAGTCAAAACCAAGGTTGCTTTTAACTTAACCAAGCGGCAGCTTATCTGCTTCGGCGGAGGGGCGCTTTTGGGCGTACCGCTGTTCTTTCTGCTCCGTGGCTCTGCCGGGAACAGCACAGCGGCCCTGTGTATGATGCTGGTTATGCTGCCCTTCTTTCTGCTGGCGATGTACGAAAAGCATGGCCAGCCGTTGGAAAAGATTGTGGGCAATATCATCCGCGTCACGGTGATCCGCCCCAGGCAGCGCCCCTACCGCACCAATAACTTCTATGCCGTGTTGCAGCGGCAGGCAAATCTCGACGAGGAGGTGTCACACATTGTTTACGGCAATCAAAAACTGGCTGCACCGGCTGTTCGGAAAAAACGAGGAAAAAGCTGTGCAGCCGGTCAAAACAAAGAAAAAGCTGTCCCGCGCCGACAGAAAGCAGATTGAAGCTGCCATTGCCCGCGCTAACCGCACGGACAAAAAGGAAAAATCCGCGCAGGACAGCATCCCTTATGAACGGATGTGGCCGGATGGTATCTGCCGGGTATCAGACGGTCACTACACAAAAACCATTCAATTTCAGGACATCAACTATCAGCTTTCACAGAACGAGGATAAAACCGCGATCTTCGAGGGCTGGTGCGATTTCCTCAACTACTTCGACAGCTCGATTCAGTTTGAGCTGTCTTTTTTGAACCTTGCAGCATCGGAGGAAACCTTTGCCCGCGCCATCAACATCCCCCTTCAAAGGGATGATTTTGACAGTATCCGGGTGGAGTACACCACCATGCTGCAAAACCAGCTGGCAAAGGGCAACAACGGCCTTATCAAAACCAAGTATCTCACCTTTGGCATTGACGCGGACAGCATCAAGGCGGCCAAGCCCCGTTTGGAGCGCATTGAGACCGACATTCTCAACAACTTCAAGCGGCTGGGCGTGGCAGCGGAAACGCTGGACGGAAAGGCGCGGCTTGCCCAGCTGCATGGTATCTTTCACATGGACGAGCAGCTGCCGTTCCGGTTTGAGTGGGACTGGCTCCCCACCAGCGGCCTGTCCACCAAGGACTTTATCGCCCCCAGCTCCTTTGAGTTCCGCACCGGCAGGCAGTTCCGCATGGGTAAAAAGTACGGAGCCGTCAGCTTCGTACAAATTTTGGCCCCAGAGTTGAATGACCGGATGCTGGCTGATTTTCTGGACATGGAAAGCTCGCTGATCGTCAGCCTACACATCCAGTCGGTGGATCAGATCAAGGCCATCAAGACGGTCAAGCGGAAAATCACCGATCTGGATAAATCCAAAATCGAGGAACAGAAAAAGGCGGTCAGAGCAGGATACGACATGGACATCATCCCTTCCGACCTTGCCACTTATGGTGTTGAGGCCAAAAAGCTCTTGCAGGATTTGCAGAGCCGCAACGAGCGAAACCGTTGGACTTAAAAAAGGAGGATGAACAGCATGACAAAGAAAGAAATTGAAAAAGGCGCAGGTCTGCTTCTGGCCGCCGTCAGCGGATGTGAGCAGATGGTGGAACTGCTTCGCGCCGCCGTCCATTACTGCTATGAGCAGGAAAAGACAGCAAAAAGTCTCACACCCAAGGGCTATGCCGGATTTACCCGGATTCACCATATCTGGACAGAGGGCATACCGGATGTTCCCAAGCTGTTTATTGGCAGCCCGATTCAGGATCGGGACATGGCAAGAGGAACCCTGATGGCGATTTTCCTGTCCACAACGGTCTTTCCGGCAGAAACCATTCAGATTCCGGTTTATGCGGAAACCTGTGTTCTGCTGGATGACCTGATGGCGGGTGGCTGGTATGCGTAAGGAACCGCGCCTGCACTTTACAGACGAGGAACGCTCTGACCCGGCGCTGGAAAAGCCCATCCGCAAGGCAGACCGGGCTGCCGCCAAAGCAGACAGGGCGCAGGCGAAAATCCGAAAAAAGCAGGTGCGGCAAAAGACGGTGGACCCTAAGACCGGCAAAGTGACCACCAAGCTGGTGCTGGAGGACAAGAAAAAACCGCCCTCCAAGCTGTCCCATGCGGTCCGGGATGCTCCGGGAGATGCGGCACTGGGGAAACTCCATAAGGAAATCCGTGAAACGGAACAGGACAATGTGGGCGTGGAGAGCGCCCACAAGTCTGAGGAAACCGCAGAGACCGGCGTTAGGCTGGTCCGGGAAGGCTACCGCAGCCACAAGCTGAAGCCATACCGCAAGGCGGCACAGGCGGAGCAAAAGCTGGAAAAGGCCAATGTAAACGCCCTGTTCCAGAAGTCTTTGCGGGAAAATCCCCAGCTTACCAGCAATCCGTTTTCACGCTGGCAGCAGAAACAGACCATCAAAAAGGAATACGCCGCCGCCAAGCGCGCCGAAAACACCGCCAACACCGCAAAAAAGACCGGCAAGGCCGCCAAGACGGTCAAGGAAAAGGTACAGCAGGCCGGAGCATTTATTATGCGCCACAAAAAAGGCTTTTTGCTTGTAGGTGCGATTTTTCTTCTCATCTGCCTGTTGCTCAACACCATGTCCTCCTGCTCCATGATGGCGCAGAGCATTGGTTCTGCCATTTCCGGCTCTACCTATCCGTCGGATGACCCGGAACTTGTTGCGGTGGAGGCCGACTACGCCGCCAGAGAAACGGCGCTGCAAGCCGAGATCGACAACATCGAAAGCAGCCATCCGGGATATGACGAATACCGTTATGACCTGGATATGATCGGGCATGACCCCCATGAGCTGGCGGCGTTTCTCTCCGCCGTCTTGCAGGGGTACACTCAGTCCAGCGCCCAGGGCGAACTGGAGCGCGTGTTTTCCGCCCAATATACCCTGACGCTCACCGAGGAAATCCAGATTCGCACCTATACGGACGAGGATGGCGACACCCACGAATACGAATACCGGATTCTTCATGTCAAGCTGGAGAGCCGCCCCATTTCCTCTCTTGCCACAGAGCTTTTGACCCCGGAGCAGCTGGAAATGTATCAGGTGTACCGGCAGACGCTGGGCAACAAGCCGCTGATCTTCGGCGGCGGCTCCACAAATACCAGTGAATCCGAGAGTTTGAACGGTGTGGAGTTTGTAAACGGCACACGCCCCGGCAACCCGGAGCTGGTGGAACTGGCCAAACGTCAGGTGGGAAATGTGGGTGGTCAGCCCTACTGGAGCTGGTACGGCTTCAATTCCCGTGTGGAATGGTGCGCCTGCTTTGTGTCCTGGTGCTATGGGCAGATGGGATTATCCGAGCCGCGCTTTGCCGCCTGCCAGTCCCAGGGCATCCCGTGGTTCCAGTCCCATGGACAATGGGGCGCGCGCGGCTATGACAACCTTGCCCCTGGCGATGCCATCTTCTTCGATTGGAATCTGGACGGCAGAGCCGACCATGTGGGCATCGTCATCGGCACAGACGGCAGCCGGGTCTATACCGTAGAGGGAAACAGCGGCGATGCCTGCAAAATCAGAAGCTACGATGTGAACTACGAGTGCATCAAGGGCTACGGTCTGATGAACTGGTGACAAATCTTTTGATAAGGAGTGATTGATTATGGCTACGAAAATTGAACGCATTGACCGGGAAATTACGAAAACCCGTGAGAAAATCGCAGAGTATCAGGAAAAGCTGAAATCGCTGGAAGCGCAGAAAACCGAAGCGGAAAATCTGGAGATCGTCCAGATGGTGCGCGCTATGCGTATGACCCCGGAGCAGTTAAGCGCCATGCTGTCCGGCGGCACACTCCCCGGTATGGATGCTCATGAAGAACAGGAGGACACCGCCCATGAAGAATAAGAGAATTTTTAAGACCCTTTCCGCCCTCTGCGCCGCACTGGTGCTGATGGGCGGTTTTTCTGTCACCGCTTTTGCTCAAGGGCCGGAGCAGCCCCCGGCGGAGGATGCCACCAACGATACCAATGTGGTGGAAGAAACTGAGGACAGTCCTGCCCTGACCCCGGAGGGCAACGCTGCCCTGGTGGATGATTTCGGCGGCAACAAGCAGCTCATCACCGTCACCACAAAATCCGGCAATTATTTCTACATCCTCATTGACCGTGCCAACGAGGACAAGGAAACCGCCGTCCATTTCTTAAATCAGGTGGATGAAGCTGACCTGATGGCGCTGATGGAGGACGGGCAATCCGCCGAGAAACCGCCCGCTGTCTGCAACTGCACGGAAAAATGTGAAGCCGGTGCAGTCAACACCAAATGCGAGGTGTGCAGTACGGACATGACCGGCTGTACCGGCAAGAAGCCGGAACCGCCAAAGGAACCCACGGAGCCGGAGAAAAAAGAACCCGCAGGGTTAAATCCGGCTGTCCTGCTGCTGGTGCTGGCCGTGATGGGCGGCGCTGCCTTTGCCTACTTCAAATTTATTAAAGGTAAAGCCAACCACAAAAACAGCAGCAATCCAGACGATTATGACTATGAGGACGGCGAGGAACTGCCGGACGAGGAAGAAATGGAACTGGAGGACGAGGAATCGGGCGAGCTGGACGCTGACAGGGGCGGCGGTGAAGAAAGTGAGGATGAGACCCCATGACCCGGTTCACCGACAGCCCCTATGAACGCATGATGACACGCAGGCCGGAGGGCGGGAAGGAAACTTCCCGTCCTCTCTCTTTACCCAAAAGCCACCCCTGTTATGGCTGCGGGAATTATGGTCAGCCCTGTGTGGGAGTCTGCCACCGTGAGATGGAACGATGGCTCAAAGAAAGGAAACGAAAAAAATGAGTATTCTGATTACATTTATCAAGCTGCTTGCGGTTTTTGACCTGCTGGTGATCGCCGTCTATTTTGGCAGCGACATTCTCTCAACCGTGTGGAGCAAATTTCGGAAAAAGCCCACACAGGAGGAACCTTTTGATTTCTCCCTGGATGCCGCAGCGATTCCCCTGTCCATAGATTCCATTCGTCAGCTTTATTCAGGCGACGCAGCGGATTTTGTGGAAGAAACGCTCCTGCCGGATGCTGCGCAGACAATGGCAGTTTTGACAGACCGGGAACAGACAGCCGCCCGCCTGCTCTTATCCGCACTGGTAGGCTTTCTGGCAGAAGAAGCCCCAATGGATGAACGGAACTTCCCTATGGTGATGGAACTTCTGAACTGCATGGAGGGAGAAAAAGAGGACGGCTGCCAAGACCCGGTGGATATTTTGTTTGAGGAAACCGTCCGCCGTACCCGCCGCCATGAGGAATATTACAGCAATTATCAACGCTACCGATTGTTGCAGGTGGACAAAACCCGTGTCATTCTGGCCTGCCGTATCCTTATCAACGATTTGCTGGGAAAGCTGTACCGCTATGACTACCGGTTCGGCTATGACCTGCTGCTGGATGAGGAAAACAGCATTGAGAAAAAACTGCACACGCCTGTGCGGGAAGAATGGGAGGATGAAGATGATGAAACTTGTGATTGCTGAAAAACCGTCTGTTGCACAAAGTCTGGCCGCCGTGATCGGCGCGACTGCCCGCAAGGACGGCTATCTGGAGGGAAACGGCTGGCGGGTCAGCTGGTGTGTAGGCCATCTGGCTGGGCTGGCCGATGCCGATGTATATAACCCGGACTACGCTAAGTGGCGTTATGACGATCTGCCCATCCTGCCGGAACACTGGCAGATGGTGGTGGGTAAAGACAAGAAGAAACAGTTTGCTGTGCTGAAACAGCTGATGAACGCCCCGGATGTGACCGAGGTGGTAAACGCCTGCGATGCCGGCCGCGAGGGCGAACTGATTTTCCGCAGCGTCTATGAACTGGCGGGATGCCAAAAACCCATGAAGCGGCTGTGGATTTCCAGTATGGAGGATTCCGCTATTCGGGAGGGCTTTGCGAACCTGCGCCCCGGTGCCGATTATGACGGTCTGCGCCAAGCTGCTCTCTGCCGCGCCAAGGCGGACTGGCTGGTGGGGATCAACGCCACAAGACTGTTTTCGGTGCTGTACCACCGTACCCTCAACATCGGGCGCGTCATGTCCCCAACGCTGGCGCTCATCGTCCAACGGGAAGCCGAGATCGACACCTTCAAGCCGGTTCCGTTTTACACGGTAGTCCTGGAGCTGACCGGTTTTTCCGTTTCCGGGGAGCGCATGGCGGATAAGGCTGCTGCCGAGCAGCTGAAAGCCGCCTGCCAGGGTACAGCTGCCACGGTGAAAAAGGTGGAGCGCAGGGACAAATCGGAAAAGCCGCCCGCCCTCTATGACCTGACTACCCTCCAACGGGATGCCAACCGATTGTTGGGATATACGGCCCAGCAAACCCTGGACTACCTCCAAAATCTGTACGAAAAGAAGCTCTGCACCTATCCCCGCACGGACAGCCGCTATCTGACTTCGGATATGGCGGAGGGATTGCCGGTGCTGGTCAATCTGGTTGCCAATGCCATGCCGTTTCGCAAAGGGATCGCCATTTCCTGTGATGCGGCTCAGGTTATCAACGACAAAAAAGTGACCGACCACCATGCAGTGATCCCTACCCGCAATCTCCAAAACGCCGACCTGTCCGGCCTGCCGGTGGGTGAACGGATGATTTTGGAACTTGTAGCTTTGCGCCTGCTGTGCGCGGTGGCGGAACCGCATACTTACTCAGAAACTGCTGTCACCGTGGAGTGTGCCGGTGCGGAGTTTACCACCAAGGGCAAAACGGTGAAACGCCCCGGCTGGCGGGCGCTGGACACTGCCTACCGTGCTGCGCTGAAAAATGCGGAGCCGGACAAGGAAACCGAGGACAAGGCCCTGCCGGACGGAGACCGTTTGCCAGAACTGTCCGAGGGTCAGACGCTGCCCCTTTCCGGCGCTGCCGTCAAGGAGGGCAAAACCAGCCCGCCCAAACATTTCACCGAGGATACACTGCTTTCCGCGATGGAAACTGCCGGGAAGGAAAATATGCCGGAGGATGCGGAGCGTCAGGGTTTAGGAACCCCGGCCACCCGCGCCGGGATTCTGGAAAAGCTGGTGTCCACCGGCTTTTTGGAGCGCAAAAAGAGTAAGAAAGCTGTGCAGCTCATGCCATCCAAAGATGCGGTGTCCCTGATCACCGTTCTGCCGGAACAGCTGCAATCGCCCCTGCTGACCGCTGAATGGGAACACCGTTTAAGCGAGATCGAGCGCGGCGAGCTGTCCCCGGAGGACTTCATGGGTGGGATCTGCGCCATGCTCCGGGAACTGGTGGGAACCTATCAGGTCATCAAGGGGACTGAGTACCTGTTCACGCCGCCCCGCGAGGTGGTGGGCAAATGCCCCCGCTGCGGCGGTGATGTGGCGGAACTGCAAAAAGGGTTCTTCTGCCAGACAGAATCCTGCAAATTTGCCATCTGGAAAAACAGTAAATGGTGGGCCATGAAGAAAAAGCAGCCTACCAAGGCACTGGTGACAGCGCTGCTCAAGGATGGCCGCGCAAGGATCACCGGCTGCTATTCCGAAAAGACCGGCAAGACCTATGATGCCACGGTGGTTCTGGAGGACGATGGGCGGTACGCCAACTTCAAGCTGGAATTTGACCGGCAGAAAGGCGGTGCAAAATGAAGCTCTCCCTTTATGAACAGGAAACCATTCTACTCTACAATCAGGCCGAGGACACCGCCGAAGTTTATACCCATGACCGAAAACTGATGGAGAAGCTGACCCGCCTTTCCAAAAAGCACCCGGAACAGGTCTGCAAAAAGGATAAGCACAATTTTACAGTCCCCAAACGATGTGTGTCCGTTCGGGAGCCATACAGCGCAGAACGCCGCAAAGCTGCCAGTGATCGGGCCAAGGCTGCCGGGTACAGGCCGCCCATCCCCAAACTGAAAGCTGATTGACGATGGGCGCAAATGTATTTGAGACGGTCAAGCAGTCTGTCACCATTCGGGAAGCCGCAGAACGATATGGGATTGAGATCAAAAGGGGCGGCATGGCCTGCTGTCCCTTCCACGATGACAAAAATCCCAGCATGAAGTTGAACGAAGAATATTTCTACTGTTTCGGCTGCGGAGCCACCGGCGATGTGATAGACCTGACCGCCCGGCTCTACAACCTGTCCCCCAAAGAAGCCGCCGAGAAGCTGGCGCAGGATTTTGGCCTGATCTATGATAGTCAGGCTCCGCCCCGCAGGAACTATGTTCGCCAGAAAACCGAGGCACAGAAGTTTCGGGAGGACCGGCAGCGCTGTTATCGCGTACTGTCCGATTACTACTATCTGCTGAAAAAATGGGAAGCCGACCGTTCTCCCAGGACACCGGAGGAAGAACCGCACCCCCGCTTTGTGGAAGCAATCCAGAAGAAACCCTATGTAGAGTACCTGCTGGACCTTTTTCTTTATGAAAGTGAAGAAGAACAAAAGGCATGGATTGCAGAACACACAGCAGAAATCACACACTTGGAAAGGAGATTGAAAATCATGGCTGAGAATAAACCCACCAACCGGGAACGGTTGCAGGAAATCACGGCGGGTATCGAACAGGGTATCAAGGAGCTGTTCGAGAGCGAAAAGTATATGCGCTATCTGTCCGTCATGTCCAAGTTTCACCGTTATTCGGTGAACAACACCATGCTCATCTATATGCAGAAGCCGGAAGCTACGCTGGTGGCTGGATTCAACAAGTGGAAAAAACAGTTTGCGCGCCATGTGAAAAAGGGCGAGCATGGCATCACCATCATCGCCCCCACGCCCTACAAAAAGAAAATCGAGGAAATGAAGCGCGACCCGGACACCCATGCCCCCATTCTGGATGCAGACGGTAAGGCGGTCATGGAGGAAAAAGAAATTGAAATCCCCATGTTTCGCCCGGTCAAGGTGTTTGATGTGAGCCAGACCGATGGCAAGCCCCTGCCAGAGCTGTCCTCCAGCCTTTCGGGGACTGTGCCGCACTATGAAGCCTTTCTGGAAGCCCTGCGGCGCTCTGCCCCGGTTTCCATCGAGTTTGAGCCGATGGCCGCCAACACGGACGGCTATTTTTCCCCCGACCAGCAGCGCATCGCCATCCGGGAAGGCATGAGCGAGGTGCAGACCGTTTCTGCCACTGTCCATGAAATTGCACACAGTAAGCTCCATAATCAGAAAAAAATTCAGATTGACAATGACGAACAATATCAGGAAGTAGAGTTATTTGAGAAACCCGCCCTGTTTTCCAACGGGCGTATTTCCCGTGATGATCTGCCCGAAGGCGTTTATTGCTATGACCTGCGCGGTTCGGATGACGACCCCGGTTCCCCAATTTGTGTTGAGGAAAGAGTGGTGGTGAACCACGCTGGTTCTGTTATTTTGACTGCTCCGTTAGAGTTTTCAGAAGAAGGCAGGCTGTATTTTACAGATGAGACCGGACTGAATTTTAACGGCGGTATGCTTACCCTCTCGCAGTTTTTGCAGGAACAGAAAAAGGACCGTCGCACAGAAGAAGTCGAAGCAGAAAGCATTTCCTATGCAGTCTGCCAGTATTTTGGTATCCAGACCGGGGAAAACAGCTTCGGTTACATCGCTTCCTGGTCCAAGGGCAAGGAGCTGAAAGAATTACGGGCCAGTCTGGAGACCATCAATAAGACTTCCTGTGAGCTGATTAACGACATCGAGCGTCACTACAAGGAAATCTGTAAGGAGCGCGGCATTGACCTGACCGCCAAACAGGAGCCGGAACAGGCGGATATACCGCAGGAAACCCTGTTTCTTCTGGACGATGCCACCTATCTGCACATTCAGCCGTGCGATACCGGCTGGGACTATACCCTCTATGACAAAGAGACTATGAGAGAACTGGACGGCGGCCAGCTGGATGCCCCGAAACTGTCCCGTTCCGCCGCTGTCCAGCAGATCTGTGAGGGGCTGGAACTGGAAAATCCGTCGATTCAGGATGCCCCGCTGTCTATGATTGAGACCTTGCAGGATGCCGCCTGTCAGCAAATGCAGGAACAGGTCAGCCAGCAGACCGCAGAAGCAACCGCCACCCAGCTGCCGGATGCTCAGGAACAGTCTTTGGATGAGTACCCCATGCCCGACAGCGAAGTATCTGTTTCGGATATGCAGGAATACGGCTACTTTTACGATGGGATGCTCCCTGTCACCAGAGAACGGGCGCTGGGACTGGACGCTGCCGGTCTGACCGTCTATCTCCTCCATGAAGATAACACGGAGAGCATGGTGTTTGACCCGCAGGAAATCATGGATCATGGCGGTCTTTTTGGCGTGGACCGTGAGGAATGGGAGAAAAGCCCTCAGTTCCACGAAAAGGTCATGGAGCGTCAGGAACATCAGCAGGAACGCGAACAGGCATTTCTTGCCCATGAGGGCTGCTGCTTTGCCATTTATCAGGTGAGCCGGGACGATCCGCAGAATGTGCGGTTTATGAATCTGGACTGGCTGCAATCGCACAATCTGGCTGTGGACCGAAGTAATTATGACCTGATCTACACCGCCCCACTGAATGGTTCCGGCAGCACTATGGAGCAGCTGGAAACGCTGTATGAACAGTTCAACCTGCAAAAGCCGGTGGATTTTCACAGCCCTTCCCTGAGCGTCAGCGACATCGTTGCCATCAAGCAGGACGGTAAGGTATCCTGTCATTACTGCGACAGCGTTGGTTTCACCGAGATTCCCGGATTCCTGCCGGACAATCCGCTGAAAAATGCGGAAATGATGCTGGAGGATGACTACGGCATGATCGACGGCATCATCAACAACGGCCCAAAGGAGCCGACCGTGGCGCAGCTGGAACAGCAGGCCCGCAGCGGCCAGCCAATCTCTCTCATGGATTTAGCGGAAGCTGTCCACCGGGAGGAACGGGACAAGAAAAAGTCCGTCATGGAGCAGCTGAAAAGCCAGCCCCGGACGGAACACAAAAAGACAGCGCCTAAAAAGAGCGCAGAAAGGGAGCTTTGATATGGGAAACTTTACTTTTGAAGAAATGAACCTGATGTGCATTTACAACACCGGCAGCCGCACCGGGCTGATGGAGGCTCTGACCGAGATGCGCGGCGAGCTTTCGCCGGAGGAAATCGAGCTTCGGGAAATGACGGACAGCGCCCTGATGAAGCTCCAGGCTATGAGCGATGCTGAGTTTTCCCAGCTGAAACTGTACCCGGATTTTGATGAATAAGCATTTCATAAACACCCAATGGGGCGGCGTAAAATGCCGCCCCATTTCCATTTAACACGAAGGGAGGACAACAACCATGCCATCCAAAACAGAATTTTACCGGCAGATGGCCGACCATGTGGCGACCCAGCTCACTGGCAGCTGGCAGGAATGGGCGGGATTTCTGACCACTGCTGCCCGCCTTTACAAGTATCCATTCCATGAACAGCTGCTGATCTATGCCCAGCGCCCCGACGCTACCGCCTGTGCGGAGTATGATTTATGGAATGAAAAAATGGGCCGCTATGTGCGCCGTGGCTCCAAGGGTATCGCCCTGGTGGACGATTCCGGTGATAAACCCCGTTTGCGCTATGTGTTCGACATCACGGACACCGGGACCCGCGAACATTCCCGCACTCCCTGGCTGTGGAAGCTGGAGGAACAGCACAGGGATTCTGTGTCGGCCATGCTGGAGCGCACTTACGAGGTTGGCGGCGATGACCTTGCCCAACAGCTGGAGGCGGTGGCCGGAAGGCTGGCGGGCGAATACTGGAACGAGCATCGTCAGGACTTTCTCTATATCGTTGACGATTCCTTTTTAGAGGAATATGATGAATTTAACATCGAAGTACAGTTTAAGGCAGCCGCCACCGTCAGCATTTCCTACGCCCTGATGTCTCGCTGCGGATTGGAGCCGGAACGCTATTTTACCCATGAGGACTTTATGGCGATTTTCGACTTCAACACCCCTGCTACCATCGGCGCACTGGGAACGGCGGTCAGCCAGATCAATCAACAGGTGCTGCGGCAGATCGGCGTTACCATCCGAAATGCCGAGCGTGAGGCCATCAAAGAAAGGAGACCCCAACATGAAGAATCCCATGAACTACATCCAGAACGGAGATTATCTGATTCCCGACCTGAAGCTGAGCCAGCAGCCGGAGAAGCCCCTGGGCAAGTACGGCAGGATGCGGAAAGCATACCTCAAGGAACACCGTCCCATCCTCTACAACCAGCTGCTGATGAGCGAGAAGCTGTATCCGCACCTGCTGGAGATCGACGAGACCGCCCAGAGCAGACTGGAGCAGATGATGCCCAAGCTGGCGAAAGACGCGGGCGCGACGGAGCAGCTGAAAGCCAACGATCCGATGCGCTGGGTGGGCCTGATGAACACCTGCAAGGCACAGGCGGAGGAAATCCTGATGGCGGAGCTTATTCACAGCTGAGTTTCTTCCTCTCCGAAAACGAACAAATCCGAATCATAGATGAAGCAGAGAATGTGAAAACATCCTCTGCTTTTTCTTTTGCCCAGTATGACATCGACCATGTGCTGCGGCTGGGCGGCAACACGGACCGCCAAAGGGAGCGTGTGGTTGCAGCCTTTGAAAAGCAGAAAACTACCGCTGAGATTGCCGAGATACTGAAAACGCTCTATCACGGCGGCAATGGGATTGGCAGTGTCACCGCATGGTATGCCGAGGACGGCATCCATCTTTCCCACGGCAAAACAGCCCGTTACGACAAGTCTGCCCAGGTCATTTCCTGGGAGAGCGCCGCCGAGCGTATCGGGGAGCTTTTGGAGAGCGGCCAGTTTGCCTCCAATGTGGAGCTTGCAGAAGCGGCAGGCTATGAACGCTCCCTCC
>OLOT01001399.1_pt1 | contig 14259 bp, 18 predicted proteins | sample 1671991 | NCBI WGS metagenome assembly OLOT01 (sample SAMEA3136634, study PRJEB25190) | human gut metagenome | biome: human gut; feature: human-associated habitat; material: faeces | place: Austria | collected 2013
GCAAGCATAGCGTTTGGATATCCAAACGCACTTTGGGGAGAACCCCAATCCCCCGGACACAGACGGAAATGGAAAGGAAGGATCAAGTCATGTTAAGAAACGGAGTAATGATTGTAATCGCATTGATGAGCGGAGGATTTATAGGAGTGATAGTGACCTGTTGCATGGTTGCAGCGAAAAAATCCGATGAGGATCTTGGCGGTATGATGAAAGAGGAAGAGAAAAAAGAAGGGACGGTGATGCAATGCGAAAACGAAACCATGTGATCCCGGTACGGCTTAATGCAAGGGAAGTCAGGGAACTGAATGAGCAGGTCGAAAGAAGCGGTCTGAGCCGGGAAGAGTTTATGCGTTCGTTGATTTTAGGAGCGCAGGTTCATGCAAAACCCTGTGAGCATCATCCCGAATTGCTCCGAAAGATTGCAGGCTTATGCAACAATGCCAATCAGCTTGCCCATGTTGCCAATGCTTCTGGTATGGCAAGCGAGCAGAGTATTCAGGAAATGCTGCGGCTTACCAAAGAAACATGGCATCTGGTAAAGGAAGAGTGGTAATGCCGGATGGCTTATACAAGTGTTATCCCCGTCCACCGCCTGGACCGTTCTATCGAATATGTGAAAGATAAAGAAAAAACCACACAGAAAGCGGACTCTCTGGAGGCTGCCATCGATTATGCCATGAATCAGACCAAGACGGAACAGGCGGTCTTCGAAGATACCATCGGATGTACCAATGAAAATGCGTATGCAGATATGGTGGCAACAAAAAAGAGATTCCATAAGATGGGCGGTGTGGAAGGATACCATCTGGTACAGAGTTTTGCAGAAGGTGAGGTGACACCGGAACTGGCACATCTCATCGGACAGGAACTGGCAGACCGGCTCTTAAAGGGACAGTATGAAGTCGTTATCACAACGCATCTGAATACCAGACATTATCATAACCACATTGTCTGGAACTCTGTGAGCATGGCAGACGGGCGTAAGTACCACAGCAATGCAAAGAGTTATTATACGGAGATCCGGAAGATCTCCGATGAGCTGTGCAGAAAATATGGTCTGTCTATCATTGAATCCGACCAGAAAAAATCAATCCCTTATGTACAGTGGAAAGCGGAACAGGAAGGGAAACCGACATGGAGAAGTGCGATTCGTCTGGATATCAGGGAGTCTGTACAGGAAAGCTACTCCTGGTCACAATTCTTAAAAGAAATGGAAAAGCGTGGATACACATGGAAACTGAACCGGAAATATGTCGCTTTAAAGGCTCCGGGGATGGAACGGTACATCCGGCTACGGTCTCTTGGAAAAAACTATTCCGAAGAGGAGATCCGTGGACAGATCTTACAGCCAAAAGTAAAACGCATCTATCAAAAGACGGTGCAGATTCCTCCAAAGAGGAAACTGACCGGGATACAGGCATTATATTATTCCTATCTATATCAGATGGGAGTACTGCCAAAAAGACCGAGAAGAAGTCCGTATGCCATCAGAGAGGATATCCGGAAACTGGATCAGAGGATTGAACAGATTGAGTTTTTAATGAAGCATGACATTACGACCAGAGAACAGCTTGCCACATACCGTGAGCCGTTACAAAAGCAGATTTCAGAACTGATGAAGGAACGCAGAAAGCTCTATCGGAATGACAGTGAAGATAGTGGAAAAGTACGGCTGTCCGAAATCAATGAGGAATTAAAAAATCTCCGAAAAGAAGTCCGTATGACCGTCCGGATTGAAAAGCATTCATTGGAAATCGAAGAAAGACTTCGAAAGGCAGAAGAACAGAGTCAGGATGAAAAACGTGTGGAAGATAAAGAAAGAATACAGAAGAGTCAGGAGGTGAGATAAGTATGAATTATGGAGCAGAACCGGCGGATCAGGTGGTGCGGTACAGTCTGGAAGGAATGGAATACTCTTTGAAGATTACCGGAAATGTGGCAAAGCATGTGGCAATCTTTATTGCGGCCGCATTGAAGGATCAGAAAAAGACAAGAGGGAAAACAAGGCTTACCAGAATGTTAAAGGAACAGCGCCCGATGAAATTTTTTACCGTGCCGGGTGACCGCTTAAAAGAATTTGCAAAAGAAGCCAAGGCGAGAGGTATCTTATATGTAGTTATCAAAGATAAGGTGAATCCGGACCAGACAGAAGTCATGGTATTTGCAGATGATGCAGCGAAGATGAACCGGGTATTAGACCGGATGAATCTGGATTTTGTAAAAGCAGAATCAGGCTCTATGGTTACAGAAGCAGTGGAAAAAGAGACTGCACCGGAAAAGGCAGAGAACCAGATGGAAAAAGAAACCAGGGAGAATGTACGGACAGAGACCGTTGTCCTGCCGGAAGGCAAGATAGAATTTGAACTGGATGATGCGGAAGAAATGTTCCAGATCGGGGATGAGGCTTTCCCGGAAGGAAATTTTACACATGCGCAGGAGGGGAAAGCAAAGAATCCGTCCGAACCTTTCTCGCGCAACAAAAATATTTCTTCCGGTCGGGAAACTAGCTGGGAAGAAAAGAATGAAAAACCATCTGTGCGGAAAGAACTCGGAGATATCCGTAAGGAACAGGAAGAGAAACGTAAGAGGCCGGACAGACGGAAAAATGCCAGAGAGAGCAGGAAGAAACGTAAGAATATGAAAACGAAAGGCAGGTAATGTATATGGATTTAACAGATATGATTTCAGGTGGAACGGAAGAACAGCAGATTCCTGAACAGAAATTGACCAAGGAAGAATATGCAGCCAAGAAGCAGCAGGAAAGAGAAGAGGTATGGGCTGAAGTAGATTCACAGGCACAGGGAGTTTTTCAGGATGGAGAAAAACTGAAAGGCTTTCTGGATTTTATGGCAGAGTGTAATACACAGAGAACTCCGAATCTGCTTTTGATCTACGGACAGCATCCGGATTTTAAGGTGGTAAGGTCTTATGAACGCTGGAGAGAAGAACACCGTTCAGTAAAAGCAGGGGAGCATGGCATTACTTATATGATTTCCACTGAATACGAAAAAGACGGTGAAATGCGGAGAGGGTATACGATCGGAAAAGGATTTGACATCAGTCAGATGTCAGGAAAGCCATTGGAAGAACGCCCTCAGCGAAGTCTGACAGAACTGATAGGAACTGTCTTAAAAGACCAGTCGGTACGTGTGCAGATTGAGGATGATCTGCCAGACAAAGTGCAGGCCCAGTACAATCCGAGATACCGTACCATTTATATCCGCAACGGAATGAGTGAAGTAACGACATTCCATGCACTGAACAGAGAACTGGCGTGTGCAGCACTGGACCAGCATACCGGAACCTACAGCCGACAGAAAGTCAGTGCACAGGCTTATTGTGCAGCCTATGTGATTGCGAAACGTTATGGTGTGGATGTTACCGGATTCAATCTGGAGTATATTGCACAGAGGAATGAATGCGGAAAGAAAGATCCGCAGGAACTGAGAGACTTTTTAAATGATGTCCGTCAGGCTTCCTACAGTATACGAAACCATATCGAACGCAATTTTGGTGCAAAGGAACAGGAGTATATAACCGATGAGTTCGCAATCGGAGACCCTGTAAAAATACCGGAAACCAAGGATGAAAAACCATCTGAAAAAGCATCCGGAAAAGAGAAAAAAGCAAAGAGCCAGCCGGAACGATAAAAGTGAAAAAGTTGGACGGTTGGAGTAGCTATTACGGAGGTCTTGTGATATGGTTGGTGTAACAAAAAAGGAGGTCAGCCAGATGACAAAATACTATTTGAAGATGGATAACATTATGAAAAATATGTTCGTGGTGGCACTGAATGATGAGCTGCAGGCACAGAGTGAGCAGGATGAATGTTTGGAAGAAACGAAAGCTCTTCTGAAAAAAGTAAGTGAATACGACCTCGCCCAGAAACGGCTGCAGATTACAGCTGGGGAACAAAGGCAGATCCGTAAGGCACTGAACAGGCTTAGAAGTAAATATCTTGCAGCCGGAAGATACAGTGATGGAATAGATAAAATCATTATTCAGGTTGCAAAACCGAATACCACCAGACACATGTTCTGGTAGAGAAAGGAGTGGTTGATTGGTCATTTATTCAAGAGAAAAAGTGGCAAGACTTAGAGAACAGTATCCGGCAGGAACAAGAATCTGTCTGAATTCGATGGACGGAGAAGCGGGTATGCCGCAGGGACTGGAAGGAACTGTGCAGTATGTGGATGATGCAGGCCAGCTCGGTGTTAAGTGGGACAACGGCAGAAGTCTCTCACTGATACCGGGAGTGGATTCCTTTCATAAGAAAGAAGGACAGGGACATCCAGAAGAAAAGCCACGCAAGAAAAGAGAATCTGACTTGCAGAGATAAGTACAAAAAAGCAGGACTGGGTTCTGTATCTTGTCTTTCTGCCATTTGTCTGGTGGGCGGCAGCGATTACCGCTTGTGCCATTACACCGGATAAGAATTTTATTCAAATCTTAGAAACGCTGAGCGAAAAACTCGAACAGCCGTTTTTTATCACGTATACACCGTATACGTTCAAATGTATTCTGATATTCACAGCAGCCTATTTCTTAGGCATTGGTATTTATGAATCCCAAAAAAGAAATTATAGAAGAGGCGTGGAACATGGTTCCGCAAAATGGGGCAACGTGTCCGAAATCTGCAGACGTTACTGCGAAAAGCAGTACACGAATAATCTGCTTCTGACACAGCATTTCCGCATGGGACTGGATGGATATAAGCATAAACGAAATTTAAATGTGCTGGTAGTCGGAGGTTCCGGGGCAGGAAAGAGCCGGACCTATGCGATTCCGAACATCATGCAGTGCAACTGCTCGATGGTGATCACAGATCCGAAAGCGGAACTTCTGCGCAAAACAGGAGGTGTTCTGGAACGGAATGGATATGAAGTCCGGGTTTTTGATTTGATCAATCCGGAGACTTCCTGGTGTTATAACCCGTTTGCGTATGTCCGGGATGATAAGGATGTACTGAAGCTGATCAATAACCTGATCCGCAACACAACACCGAAGGGAGCGCAGAGCTCAGACCCGTTTTGGGAGAAGTCCGAGACTGCACTTTTACAGGCACTTATGCTGTATTTGCTGCATGAAGCTCCACCAGAAGAACAGAACTTCCCGATGATCATGGAAATGCTTGGAAGCGCACAGGTCAAAGAAGATGATGAGGATTACCAGTCACCATTGGACATTTTGTTTGAAAGACTGGAAATGCGGGACCCAGAGAGTATTGCGGTCAAGCAGTATGCCATTTATAAGCAGGCGGCCGGCAAGACTGCGAAATCTATTTTGATTTCTGTTGGTGTCCGTCTGGCAGCGTTCAATCTGAAACAGATCGCCAATCTGACCTGTACGGACGAACTGGACTTATACAGTATCGGGGAGAAAAAAGTGGCACTGTTTTGCTGTATTCCAGATGCGGACACCAGTATGAATTATCTGGTCGGCATGATTTACAGCAATCTGTTTCAGACACTGTATTATGTGGCAGACCGGAAGTACGGAGGAAGGCTTCCGATTCCGGTACACTGCATTATGGATGAATGGCCAAACGTAGCATTGCCGGATGACTTTGACAAGATTCTGGCAACCATGCGTTCCAGAGGGATTTCCTGCAGTATCATCATCCAGAACATTGCACAGATGAAAGCCTTGTTTAAAGACTCGTATGAGAGCCTTATCGGTAACTGCGATGAATTTTTATATCTGGGTGGAAATGAAAAAGAAGGACATAAGTATGTCTCGGAATTATTGGGAAAAGAGACATTGGATACCAATACCTACGGACAGACAAAAGGGCGTAGCGGCAGCTATTCGGTGAATTATCAGCAGACTGGAAGGGAACTTTTAACACCGGATGAAATACGGCTTTTAGATAACCGCAAAGCGATTTTGTTTATTCGTGGGGAGCGTCCGATCATGGACGATAAATATGATTTAAAAAAGCATGTGAATTTCAGATACACAGAGGACGGTGGTGCATCGCCTTATGATTATGCGAAAACACCACTGGCTCACGACGACCTAAAGATTGACATTAACAGATTAGACGACTACGAACTGCTGTCTACCGAGGACATCCTTGGTGAATAGCAGTTTTTTGATGGATTGGAGTGATGTGTATTGAAGAAATTTCTCACAGGAGAAAAGAATAGAACAAAAAAGAATACAACTGAAAAAATGACAACCCCGATGCCGATGGGGAGAAAACAGAAAAAGTGGATGAGCCTTTACATGGCGCTGGTACTGACCGTAACGGTTGGAGCAACGACCGCATTCGCAGCCGGAGATCCGTTGTCCGTTATCAATAACCTGTCTACCTTTATTTTTTCTCTGATTCGTGCGATCGGTTTGATTTTGCTTGGATTTGGTGTTGTGCAGGTTGGTCTGTCTTTAAAAAGCCATGATCCAAGCCAGAGGGCAAATGGATTTCTGACACTGGCCGGAGGGGTAATTATTACGTTCGCCAAAGAAATCCTGGATCTGATTATGGCGTAAGCCTCTTTGAAAAAGTATATCAGGAGACAGCAGGAGTGCCGGAAGGTACTCCTGCATTCAAAAATATGTTCAGGGAGGTGAGAGTTTTTGAGTGATAACTGGATTGTACAGAATCTAAACTCAGCACTATCCACATGGAGTGAAAAGATGGCAGAACTGTGGACTCTGCTGACTGAAAATCCGGCAACTTTTAAGGGTGGCGGCATCTGGCGGATTATGACAAATATCAATGATGCACTGACAGCCATTGCCTATGGATTACTGGTGTTATTTTTTGCAGCCGGAATCATAAAAACGTGTGGCAGTTTTACAGATCTGAAAAAGCCGGAACATGTGCTAAAAGCATTTATCCGGTTTGCTCTTGCTCAGGGAGCAATCACATACGGAATGGAACTTATGCAGGCACTGTTTTCCATCGTGCAGGGAATCGTGACAACCGTAATGAGCGGCTCCAGTATGGCAGGAAGCGTGACGGAACTGCCAACGGAGATTGTAGATAAGATTGAGAGCGTGGGAATGCTGGAATCCATTCCGTTGTGGATTGTCACACTGCTTGGCAGTCTGCTGATCACTGTATTGTCATTTGTGATGATTCTGACAGTGTATGGCAGAATGTTCAAAATCTATATGTATACGGCAATCGCCCCGATTCCGATTTCCTCATTTGCAGGAGAACCCACGCAGTCCATTGGAAAGAACTTTATCCGTTCTTATATAGGCGTATGTCTGGAAGGGGCAATTATTGCACTGGCATGTATTATCTTTTCTGCTTATGCAGCAAGCCCTCCGGCTGTCGGAGATACGGAGTTGAGTGCAGTTACAATCGTGTGGAACTATGTAGGAGAACTGGTATTTAATTTACTGGTGTTGGTTGGAGCAATTAAGGCATCTGACCGTATTGTCAGAGAAATGATGGGACTTGGAGGTTAAAAATATGGATACAAAGAAAACATTAAGATATAACTGGGAATTCGGACGTGAGACAGTAGCGATACGAGTGAGCTCTTATCGGAACAATGGAAATTTATATGTAGGACTCTGCCATAAGGAAGGGAGAGAATGGGAAGATTTTGGAGATGTAACCATTAATCTGCCCTATCAGTTCTTAGAGCCAAATGAGGCTTTTATAACAGGAGATTTTACCAAGGATATGCTTCATTTTATCAAGGAACATAAACTTGGAAAAGTGTTGAATGAAACAGGAAGATCAGGATATGCAACCTATCAGAAGGTAGCGTTTGATCTAGCAAGACTTGCGGAATTTGATCCGGAAGGCGTTGCAGAACATTGTAGATTTGCCGGGATAGAAGTACCGAAAGAAAAACCACAGAAAACGAAGAAACAAAACAGGGGAGAGGAACGATAATTTATGGAAGTAAAGATGAACAAAGAAATCAGGGACTATCAGGAATCCATGTTTATGGGACTGGACCTGAGACAATGTGTGTGTTCTGTTCTTGCGATTCTTACAGCAGTCGGAATTTACTTTGGAATGCGTGATATTACCGGACAGGAAATAACCGGATGGCTGTGTGTGCTTGGTGCTGCTCCATTTGCTGCCTGTGGCTTTTTCAAATATCATGGTATGACAGCCGAACAGTTTTTATGGGCAGTGATCAAATCCGAATTGCTGTATCCGAAGAAACTGGTGTTTCAGTCGGAAGATATCTACTACTCCTGCATGCAGGAGACCATCTCGCTGGGAGAAAAGAATCAAAAGGATGGAGCAGAAATCATAAAAGAGCGGGAGCAAAAAGCAGAAGCAAAACAGAGAAAGAAACGCAAGGGAAGGAGTGATGCCTTTGATTAAAACCTTAAGTCAGGCACTTCGGATGGATAAGGAACGCTTCAAAGTTCCGAAATCCGTCCAACAGGCAATTCCCATCCAGCGAATCTGGCCGGATGGAATTTTTCAACAGGGAACGAAATTCTCAAAAACATATCGTTTTACAGATATCAACTATTATATTGCGAGTAAGGACAATAAGACAGAAATGTTTCTGGATTATTCCGAACTCTTAAATTCATTGGATTCCGGCATTTCTGCCAAAATTACCATCAATAACCGGAGAATCAATAAAGAAGAATTTGAAAAATCAATCCTGCTTCCAATGAAGGAAGATGGACTGGACCACTATCGGGAAGAATACAACGAAATGCTCCTGTCTAAGATTACAGGAACAAACAACAGCATCTATCAGGAACGGTATCTGACCGTCAGTGTACATAAAAGATCGATTGATGATGCAAGAACCTATTTTGCACGTATCGGAACAGACATCGTAACACATCTGGCAAAGTTATCGTCCACAGCAGAAGGACTGGACGCAGAGAGCCGGCTCCAGATTTTTAGGGATTTCTTCAAGGGAGATGTCCCACAGGCATTTCCGTTTGATCTGAAACAATTTGCCAAGAAGGGAACAAGTTTCAAGGACTGGATGTGTCCGGATTCTATGGAATTTGAACGTGACCATTTTAAAATCGGTGACAGGTACGGAAGAGTCCTGTATATGCAGGATTATGCAAGTTATGTCAAAGATGACATGATTTCAGAACTGTGTGACTTCAGCCGGAATCTGATGTTGTCGATTGACATCCTGCCAGTCCCTACGGATGAAGCGGTAAGGGAAATCCAGAACCGACTGCTTGGTGTGGAAACTAACGTGACCAACTGGCAGAGAAGGCAGAACGCTAATAATAACTTCTCGGCAATCGTACCATACGATATGGAACTTCAGAGAAAAGAAACCAAGGAAATGCTCGATGATCTGACAACCAGAGACCAGCGTATGATGTTCGGGATTTTGACAATGGTACATCTGGCAGACAGCAAAAAGCAACTGGATTCCGATACGGAATTATTATTGTCGATAGCAAGAAAGCATCTGTGTCAGATGGCAACATTAAAGTGGCAGCAAGTGGACGGACTCAATACAGTGCTTCCTTACGGACTGCGAAAGCTCAATGCGCTGCGTACACTGACAACGGAATCAACGGCTGTTTTAATCCCGTTCCATACACAGGAAATCCTGCAGCCGGGAGGTATCTATTATGGGCAGAATGCAGTCAGCAAGAACCTTCTGGTAGCCGACCGGAAGAAACTGATGAATGGAAACAGTTTCCGGTTGGGCGTCAGTGGATCAGGAAAGAGCTTTTCGGCAAAAGAAGAGATTGTGCATCTGGCATTGAGTACCGATGACGATATCCTGATTCTTGATCCGGAGTCCGAATTCACAAAATTAGTAGAGGCTCTGGGTGGACAGGTTGTAAAAGTATCTGCGACATCAGACAATCACCTGAATGCAATGGATATGGACGCAGCCTACGGCAATGAAAAGAATCCACTGATTGAAAAATCGGAGTTTATCCTGTCTGTGTTCGAACAGTTGGTTGGAGCAGGAAATCTGTCAGCAAAAGAAAAGTCAATCCTGGATCGCTGTGCTGCAGATGTGTACCGGGATTATATCCGAAGTGGTTATACCGGAGAAGTTCCGACATTGAAAGATATGTACCGACAGCTGATGTTACAGCCGGAAGAAGAGGCAAGAGGACTGGCATTATCATCCGAACTTTTTATCAATGGAAGCCTGAACACCTTTGCACAGCCGACCAATGTGAATAAGAAGAACAGAATCATGGATTACGATATCCGGGAACTGGGGGAACAGCTTATGCCACTGGGAATGCTGGTTACCTTAGACAGTATTTTCAACAGGGTAATTCAGAACTGGAAAGAAGGAAAAACGACATGGATATTTGCCGATGAGTTTTATTTGTTATTTCGCTATGAATACAGTGCAAATTTCTTCTACCGACTGTACAAGAGAATCAGAAAATACAATGGATTCGTGACAGGTTTAACCCAAAATGTTGAGGAACTTCTGAAATCGGACACTGCAAGACTGATGTTGGCAAACAGTGAGTTTTTGATTCTTTTGAATCAGGCAAGTACAGACAGGGAAGAACTGGCAACTCTTTTGAATATTTCCGAAAACCAACTGTCCTATATTACAAATGTATCGGTCGGCAGTGGTCTGATCCGTTGCTCTGGGAATATCGTACCATTTGAGAATACATTCCCAAAGAATACAGACCTTTATAAACTAATGACAACAAAACCGGGAGAATCATAATGAAGAAAAAAGAAGAAGTAACGATAACTTTTTATGCTGCAGAGTGCGGTGAGTTCCATGATTTAGGAGAATATACAAAATGCAGAACGCTGGAAGAGGCATATAAAAAGTACCAGAAGTATTGTAGAACATCTGCCAATATGTGTCCGGCTATTGAGTTTTCTATCCATGATCCAGAATCAATTTATTCAGACATGGAATATCCATTACCGTTGTCATCAAAAGACAGGGGGGATTTGGAACTTGTGCCATATTACAACGAGCATCCACTGGTAAATGAAGCAATCAGACAGTTGGAGCAGTTGCAGAAACAGCAGGAAAAAAAGAAACATCGGGATGTTGCCCGATGAGATAAGAGATACGGAAAGAGGGTGACCGGATGAGAGATATCAAGGAACGGGTAAGGGATAAGAATCCGAAGATTCGAAATCCGGCTGCCCGGCTTCCGAAAGAGCTGGTTCGCCAGACGGTACTGGAGGCAAAAGAAAAGCCAAGGGAACTACATGAGAAAAGCAGTGGGCAGTCAGACTCCCCAACACAATATGGAACTGAAAAAATAGAATCCGTACAGTACAGGGCGGCGAGTGTGGCGGGAAGAACCATAGGAAAAACCACATATCGAGGTGGAAAAAAACTTGCCGGAGTGACCTACAGGAAGATAAAGGAAAGAAAAAGCAGACAGGAAGAAGCGAAAGCCGCTGAAGAAGCAATGGAGCAGGGGGCAGAAAGCGGAAAAAAATTAATCAAGCTGAAACCGGAGCAGGCGGCACTTGCCAAGGAGAATGGTAAACGGCAGGTGAAAGCAGCACCGAGAGTGGTAAAAGTATCCGGTCTGTCTCAGGAGAAAATAAAGACACAGGCATCCATGCAGAAACAGCAGGTGGAAAAGAGCCTTCAGGCGATGCAGAAAGCAAGAGTAGTCCAGATGGCAAGAAAATCAGCACAGGCATCGGCAGAAAGTGGAAAAGCAGTCTTTCAGGTAACTGGAAAGGGTTCAAAGTTATCCGTACAGGGAATTACAGCAGCGATTCAAAAAGGGGTAGTAGCTCTTGAAAAAATGGGAAAATGGATTGCTGCCGGAGGCGGTGCATTTCTTCTGGTATTTATTCTGATTGTGGGAATCATTGCAGGAGCAGCTTTCAGCAGTAGTTCGGAAAGCTCCGAATCCCTAAGTGAAGAAGTGCTTGCGTATACTTCTGTGATACAGCAGTATGCATCCCAATACGGCATTCCGGAATATGTGTCTGCGATACAGGCCATCATGATGCAGGAATCTGGAGGCAGGGGAACAGACCCGATGCAGTGTTCGGAAAGTCCATATAATACAAGATTCCCACACACTCCTGGTTCTATTACTGATCCGGATTATTCGATAGAGGTTGGAGTACAGACCTTTGCAGACTGTATCAGTCAGGCAGGATGTAGTAGTCCACAGGATATGGACAAGTTAAAACTTGCATGGCAGGGATATAACTACGGAAACGGATACATAGGATGGGCGTTGCAAAGAGGCGGATACACAGAAGCCAATGCTTTACAATTTTCACAGGAGCAGGCAGCTTCGCATGGATGGAGCAGTTACGGAGATCCTGAATACGTTCCCCATGTGATGCGGTATTATTCCGGCGGCAGCCTGTTTGCTGGTTTGTTTGGAAATCAGCAGATTGTCTCGGTGGCAATGGGGCAGATCGGAAACAGCGGCGGCCAGAAGTTCTGGAGCTGGTATGGGTTCGACAGCCGAGTAGAATGGTGTGCCTGTTTTGTGAGCTGGTGTGCAGATCAAAGCGGTCTGATTGAGAGTGGGAATGTTCCCAAGTTCTCATTGTGCAGTGACGGAGTGTCCTGGTTTCAGGGAAAGAATAAGTGGCAGAGTGGTGGAACAACCCCGACAGCCGGAATGATCATCTTTTTCGACTGGGATCATGATGGAAACTCGGACCATGTGGGAATTGTAGAGAAATGCGAAGGTGGAAGAGTCTACACAGTGGAAGGAAACTCCAGTGATCAGGTACGGCAGAGAAACTATGCGATGGATTATGCCTCAATCATGGGATATGGGGTGATAAATTGATGGAATTGGAGAGATAAAAAATTATACTTGTAATCTGGGGAAAATTGCGACAAAATAAAGAGAAGAACTAGTGAAAAAGAAGGAATCCTCTCATGAATCAACAAGAAATATTTGAATACATCAAAAAGCAATATCCAGCCACCCCGGAGAGAATCACACAAAATGGAAAGCAGATCACAATCTTTAAAAACCAGAGAAATAACATTCCCTATGCTATTTTTTATCAATCAGACGAATCTGTAATGTCAATCATGGAAGTTCAGGCAGAGTCAGATATGATAAGCAATTATATCGAAATGTATCACCTTGCTCCGGCAAAGTACATGAATCAGAAACACTGGCTGGCAGTTCCAATGGATGGAACTGTCAGAGATTCGAAAGTTTTAGATATGCTTGATATGGGCTACGATATCGTTGATGAACAGGAAAAATGACAGAGAAACAAGAAATGGACAGTCCGAATAGAAGAAATAAAGTGGGATGATAAATCGTGATTTAGGAGTGATATAAATGATTAAAGATTTAATGTATATTGAACTAAAAACAGGATATTCTGATGATGGTCCAGCATGGATTGGAGCCTCGTATAAACCATCAGGTGGTAGGAGAAATGAACCAATCCACAGTATCTTAAAATAGCATAGTCTAACCTATGGAAAAGGTAAAGAATGACTATGATAATATAATAGTAGGAGAGAATATTAAAAATGGGGAAATTAATCTTTTTTTTAATTACAGTTTTGTTTATTAGTATAGCCACAAAATTATATAAAGGTCAATGGAGTTGGTTTATACCCGAATATAATATGCTTCCTGAGGACGAAAAAAAAGAATATAACAAAAATAAACTTTGTAGGGCATATTCATATTGTATGATTATATGTGCCTTAGCAACTTTTTTACTGCTTCTAAATGAATTTTTTCCATCGAATATACTTTTTGCAATTTCTTGTGGTTTGTTTGTAATATCTATGTTTTTTTTGATTTTTTGGATGCTTATAAACAATGGTGGGAAAAAGTAGGAATAATGCTTAAATCAGCTTTAATGAAAATATTGAGTATTGTATCAAATATTTTAACAAGATAGGTTATATTAATAGATACGGGATAGTTAATTCCAATTATTACTAGTGTGCAGAACCAAAAGATTATGGGGTGCAGGAATATATCCAAAAACATTATGCCAGTTTGAAATTCAGTCCGGCTGTTGATGCTGTTGTAAAGGATATAAAGAGAAATCCAAAAAGGATGCAGCGTGAAGCGAGAAGGCAAATGCAGGAAACCGGTATTGGAACAAAATCGCAGCAAGCATTGAAATTACAACAGGAACAGAATAAACAGGAATGTAAGATCAGAAGCAGAGAGAAAAAAGAAGCGGAAGAACTGCGAATGTTTGAAATGAAACAGCAAAAGAAAAGAGAAAAGCATAAGGGGCATTAGCCCCTTGCTGGACTCGTTCAAATCGTTAAGGAAAGAATCGAAGGTGGTGCAAACGAAAAAGCAGTATGGAGACTTTTCATTAACTGCCCTTTCGTTTGCATCAATTTCGATTTTTTCTGGTTG
>OLOT01001412.1_pt1 | contig 14160 bp, 12 predicted proteins | sample 1671991 | NCBI WGS metagenome assembly OLOT01 (sample SAMEA3136634, study PRJEB25190) | human gut metagenome | biome: human gut; feature: human-associated habitat; material: faeces | place: Austria | collected 2013
CTTCCGATCTTTCTTGTGCTTGGAATTGATAAAGGTGAAAAAGCAAGATTAAAAATTTCTATTCAATTTATAAATGTTTCTTCTTCATCAAGTGGTGCATCTTCTGATTCTTCGCAAATTGTATTAACATCTTGCGAAGCTAATTCTATGTTTAGTGGATTAAACCTTTTAAATAGTTATATAGGTAAAGAAATTAATCTTGCACATTGTAGTGTTGTCGTTTTTTCAGAAGAAATTGCCAAAGAAGGAATTTCATCAGAGATATATAGTTTAATAAATAATGAAGAAATTCGTTCTTCTGCTAATATTGTTGTTGCAAATTGTAAAGCATATGATTATATTAATAATAGTAAACCTAATTTAGAAAATCTAACAAGTAAATATTTCGATACATTTGATATTACAAGTAAACTAACTGGATATTTTTCAAATATAACACTTGGTGATTTTTTTAATAATCTATCTGAAAGCAATTCAGACCCAATAGCAGTTTTAGGCGGATTAAATTCAACAGCACGTTCTGAAGAAGATAAATCATCTTCAAATTCTTCTGAAGAAAGTTCTTCATCTTCAAATTCTTCTGAAGAAAGTTCTTCATCTTCAAATAGTGGCAATTCAGACAATATAAATGGTGAAACCTCAAATTCTAATTCATCATCACAAGATATTGAAGATCAAGAGAAACAAGAAATTGAAACTACTCAAAATAATTTAGTTGCTGGAAAAAGTTCAATTGTTGGTGGAAGAGGTACAGAAAACCTTGGTCTTGCTATTTTTTCTGGTGATAAATATATTGGAGAATTAACTGTTTGGGAATCAATTTGTCATTCTCTTATCACAAATTCTATTGATACCTGTATAATATCTGTTGAAGATCCTTTAGTTGAAAATAAACAATTAGAAATTCAACTTTCTCCTAATAAAAAATCAAAAATAACATCTAATATCGAAAATGGAGCTATAAATATAAATATTGAACTAAATTTAATTGCTAATATAATTTCATTAAATTCAAATATAAACTATGAAGATACAGATACTATAAATAAGATATCCACAGCTACTCAAAATCGTTTAAATGACGAATTAAATAAATATTTTGATAAAACAGCAAGAAAGTATAATGTTGATATTGATAAATATTATTTAAGTATTCTAAAATATTTTCCTTATCAAAAAAACTTTGATAATTTTAATTATAAAGAAAAATTAAAAAATGCCAACTTTAATTGTAATACACATGTGAACATCATTTCTTCATTACTTATAACCAAAACATAAGTGCAAATGTATTTTAACATTTGCACTTTTAATTTGATTCTTTAAATCCTTTTCCTAATACTTCTCTTGCATTTGCAACTACAATAAAACATTTTTCATCAATATTTTGAGCAATACTTTTTATTCTTGGTATATCTCCTATATTTGCTGCACATATTAATACTAATTTGTCATTTCCACTATACATTCCTTTTCCATAAAGTCCTGTTACTCCTCTTTTTACATTTTCTTCTATCTGTTTTGAAATTTTCTCACTTTTATCTGAAATTATAAACATTATCTTAGTATAATAAACTCCTTCAAATATAGTGTCAATTAATTTTCCATATAAATATATTGCAATTGCAGAATATAATCCTATTTCAATATGTTTAAATACAAATACATTTGCAATGACAATTATAATATCTATTATTGTTAAATATCTACTTATAGTAATATTAGGTTTATATGATTTTATTAAATTTGCAATTAATTCTGTTCCACCAGTAGATGCCCCTACTTTTAAAATTATTGCTGTTCCAATTCCTATTATTGCTCCTCCATATACTGATGCTAAAAATCTATCTGTTGTTATTGGTTCAATTTTATCAAATATATCTATAAAAACTGACAAACTTGCCGTTCCTACTATAGATTTTATTAAAAACTTTTTTCCTATTCTATAATTTGAAAAAATAAACATTGGAATATTTAATATTAAATTCATTAATCCCATAGGAATATTAAATAAATAATATGTTATTGTTGCTATTCCAGAAAATCCTCCTGTTGATAATTGATTTGGTAATAAAAATAATGATGTTCCAAATGCCATTATCATTGCACCTATTACTGTTCCACTTCCATCTAAAATAGCTTGTTTTACTACACTTTTCACAAACATCTCCTTTACAAAAAAACTATATATTACAATTATTTGTAATATATAGTTTTTTATACATATTATATTAGACAACCACTTTTTCACCTGTTTCAATATTATAATATTCTGTTAATCTTTGTGGTTCAATTTTTAAGACATCTGTAAAGTTATATACATATTCTGGAATTCCGCCACCTTCATTTGCACTTCTATCATATTTTATTATTATAGGTTCAATTGTTGTCTCAAAATCATGTATTGTCATATCATAATAATTTCCCCACTCTGTTACAGATACTAAATTTTCATCCAGTGATTGCTCAAAAAATCCATTTATTAAAATATAAAAATTATTTGTATCTTGATTTGCTTTTACTTTTAAATCTGAAACTTCTCTTTCTATATCTTTTATTTTATTTGATACTAATTGTTTTTCGAAATCACTACTATTATCCTCATCCCATAAAACTGAAATCTCTATAAAATAATTTTTCTCATTTTGATAATTTGTATAATAATAAAAATCGTTTAATGTCCTATCTGTTAATGTATATAAATTTTTATATCCTATGTTATTTGATTTATATAATGATTCACTTGATAAATACTTATTATAAATATTTATGTAGTCAGCCCATTCTTCAAATGAAACTGGTATATATATTTCATCATATACTATCATAATTGCTGATGGCGTACAATAAAAGTCTGTTATTTTTCCATTTTTATATTGTTCTATAAAATCTGCAACATCTTCTTCTATATTTCCATAATTATTAACTTGTAAATCTCCACTTAAATTCATCTCAGCTCTATTTGACACAAATCCATAATATGCTGATTTTCTTAATATTTCAGTTATTGGAGCATTCGTTGTAAATAAATCTTCTAACTTTATTAAATTTCCTGTATTTAGGTCATATGTAAATCCTTTTTGAACATTTATCAAATCATCACTATCATCATTTATTTTTCCCCAAGAAAATGAAGAAAAAGAGAGTATGTTACTAAAATTAGCTGTCTCATATAAACTTATTGAAGCATTTACAACTTTATCTAAATCAATGTTTTCTTTATATCCATTTAGAGCTTCAATTTCAATTTCTTTATTTATCTTATCTTGAATTTTTTGATCTTTTAAACCATCTATCTGAAAGTATGTTATTTCAACTCTTTCTTTTGTTACTCTTTTTTCTACAATTTTTAAATCATTTTGATTATATTTTCCTTTTAAATCAATTCCTTTTTGATTTGTAGCCTCATTTTTTTTGGTTTCTTCTGTTTTTGCTGTTTCTTCTGAATTATCATATTTTATATCAATTCTTTTATACATAACTAATATTGATGTTATTATTATACAAACAACAGAAAATATAACAACAAAGATCAATTTTCCTTTAATAGTTTTGAACATATCCTGCCTCCTTAGCAACTTTTTGACCATATGTTGATATCATCGCATTTAATAATTTTCTAGCATTACTATTTTCTGGCTCGTCTTTTCTTATTACAGCATAATATGCTGTTTGAATATTATATAAACCTGTTTTTATATTATCATAAGTTGGTTCTATTCCATTTACAGATAAAAGTTTTATTTTGTCTTTTGAATACATTGTTGTAATATAATAATAATATGAATATCCTATAGCATTCTCTTTATTTTGATAATCTGAAACTACATCAACTATATCTACCATAGATTGTGCAACTGTTTCTTTTTCAGGTTCTTTCATTTTTATTCCTTGCATTACAAGTGATAACATTCCAGACTGACTTCCAGAATTTTGTGGTCTTTGATATGCTAATATTTGAGCATCTGTTCCTCCAACTTCTTTCCAATTAGTTACTTTTCCTGAATATATATCTTGAATTTGATTTAAAGTTAAATTATCTATTGAATTTTCCTTATTAACAAAAAATACAAAGGCTTCTTTTACAACTGGTACAATTTCTAATTCTACCCCTGCATCTTTTGCAAGTTGTTGTTCTTCTTCAGATGGATATGTTACTAATATTAAATCTGATTTTTTATTTATTAATGCATTATGTGTTTTAGAATGTGTAACATCAACATTTTCAATATCTGTTCCTGTAAATGCTGATTTATATGCTTGTGCTAAAGGTAATGTAGCTGTTGAACCATCTATTTTAGGATAATTTTCCATTGTAAAAATTGGATCTTGATTTTTATCTTTCTTTTCCCATGCATGTGTAAAATATAAATATGCAACAATACATCCCACAACAACTAATATCATTATAACAATCAATAATATATTTATAGTTTTATTTTCTTTTTCCATAGTTTCTTTTATTCCTTTTCATCTAAAAATTCTGGATATTTTTCTAATATTTCTAGTTTGAATTTTCCTTCTTTCATTTTTTCATCTTGTTCAATTATTAAATCTAATTCATATACATCTTTCAATTTTTGAATATTTTCCCTTTTATGTCCAACAACATTATTTACATCTTTAGGATTAATTATAATCTTTACCCTTTTTACCTTAGTATTCATTTCTTTTATTCTTTTTAATATATCATCATACCATAAATTTGCTTCTACTAATTGTCTAAATGCTGGATGATATGGACCTGCAACTACTTCACTTCCTTTTACAGATGGATCTGTTATTTCATCTGTATTTTGAAGTCCTATTCTAATTATATCTATTCCTTTTTCTCTAAATATTGGTACAATCTCTTTACATGTTTCTACAGCTTGTACAACTGTTAATGGCTTATATTTTCCTTCTAAATAATCTTTTTCAAGTTTTGTATTATGTATTACTAACACAGGATAAATTCTTACCATTTTTGGTTTTAATTTAATTAATTCTTTTGCTGTATTTATTTCATCTAATCTAGTACTTTCTGGCAAACCTACCATCATTTGATGTCCTAGATAAAATCCATACCATCTGATTAATTTTGATGCTTTTTTTACATCTTCAAATGTATGCCCTCTGTGACTTTGTTTTAATATATAATCATTTGCAGATTGAACTCCTAATTCTATTGTTCTTACTTTATATTTCTTCAATCTTTTTAATATATCTTTATTTATATAATCAGGTCTTGTTGAAACTCTTATACTATCTATTCTTCCATCTTTTATAAATTTATATGCTGTTTGTAGAAATTCTTCTTGTTTGTCTACATCAATTCCAGTAAAACTTCCACCAAAAAATGCAACTTCTTTTTTTGCTTCTTTATCTTTTATGTTCTCTAAATAAAAATTAATTGTTTTTATTATATCTTCTTTTGTTATCATTTTTTGTTGACCACTTATTGATTTCTGATTACAAAATACACAATCATTTGGACATCCTAAATGTGGTACAAATATTGGAATTATATAACGTTTTTTCATATTTTTAATTCCTTTCTTACATTATATATTTATTCTATTTTAAGATTTCAAGAGCTTTTCTTGCAGCTTCCATTTCTGCAATTTTTTTAGATTTTCCTTCACCTATTGCAATTTTTTTTCCATTCCATTCTACTTGTGATACAAATATTTTTGCATGGTCTGGTCCTTTTTCATCTATTATTTCATATTTTATGCTTGTTGTTCCATGTGCTTGTAGTTTTTCTTGAAGTACTGTTTTATAATCTTTTTGTCCAACATGTTTTGTTGCAACTTCAATTTCGTTTTTTAAATTATCTATAATAAATCTTTGAGCTTCTTCTAAATTACTATCTAAGTACATTGCTGCAATTACTGCTTCAACACTGTCTGCTAAAATGGCCTTTCTAATTTGCTCTTTTCCTTTTATTTCTGAATTTCCTAAATATAAAAATTCATTAAATTTTAGTCTTGTTGCTATTTTATACAAACTATCTTCACATACTACTGTTGCTCTTACTTTTGTCATCTCCCCTTCTTTTAATGTTGGATAATTTTGATATATATATATACTTGATATGAATTCTAATATGCTATCACCTAAAAATTCTAGTTTTTCATTACTTTGAACTCCTTTTTCATAAGCATATGATGTATGTGTTAATGCTCTTTTTAGTAATTCTTTATTTTTAAATGTATATCCTATATTTTCTTCTAAACTCTTCATGATTTATTTAACTTACCTCTTTTTTCCATTATTATATGTTTCTATTTTACTATATCAAATAAAAAAATGCAATAAGAAAAGTGACTTTGTCAACTTTTCTTAACACGATTTGAGTTTTCTACTACAAGTAGAAAATCTCAAAGGGAATAGCGATTGTAGCATCATTTTATTATGCAAAAATTATAAATTTTTGCATAATAAAAAGGACATGTTTTTTAACATGCCTATCTTTTGTTTTTATTATACATTTTCTTTTATGTAATCTACTACATCTCCAACTGTAACAACTTTTTCTGCATCAGCGTCTGGAATTTCTATATCAAATTCTTCTTCTAATGCCATAACTAATTCTACTATATCTAAAGAATCAGCACCTAAGTCATCAATGAAAGATGCTTCTAATGTAACTGCTGTATCAGCTACACCTAATTGTTCAACAATTATTCCTTTTACTTTTTCAAATACTTCTTCTGAACTCACTACAAGTTCACCCCCTCTCAATTTTAAATGATATATTTCATTTAATTTTCAAATGTTTCTTTAACATTTATATTATATGTTTATTATTTTGTCAAGCATATTTGGATTTTTTTTATTTTTTATACTAACCATTCAATATTTAAGCTTTATTAATTTGTTCAAAGTGCTCTATCATCTTATCTACAGCTTTATTTTCAACAAATTTTTCAGCTTGTTTTATTGTAAATTCAAATAGTTTTTCATCACTACTTCCATGTGCTTTTACAACTGGCTTTTTTACTCCTAAGAATAACGCTCCTCCATATGATTTATAATCCATTGTCTTTTTAAATCTATTAATTGCTGGCAAACATGGTATTGTTCCAATTTTAGCAAATATATTTTGTGTTAGACTTTCTGATAAAGTTCTTTTTACAAATTTTCCAAGTCCTTCTGTTGTTTTCAAAAATACATTTCCTGTAAATCCATCTGTTACTATTGCATCAACTTTTCCTGAAAATGCATCTCTTCCTTCAACATTTCCTATAAAGTTTATTCCTAATTCCTTTGATTTTTCTTTTAATAACTGATAACTTTCTTTTACTAACTCATTTCCTTTTGTTTCTTCTGTTCCTATATTTAATAAACCTACTGCTGGTTTTTCAATTCCAAATGTGTTTCTTAAATATATTGTTGACATTTGAGCAAATTGTAATAAGTTAATTGGTTTACAATTTGTATTTGATCCTGAGTCTATTAATAATAATTGGCTTTTATATGCTGGTAATATTCCTGCTAATGCTGGTCTATCTATTCCTTTTATTCTTCCAACAATTAATGTTGCTCCTGCAAGCAATGCTCCTGAATTTCCAGCAGATATGAATACATCACCTTCGTTTTCTTTTAGCATTTTAAATCCAACTACCATTGATGAATCTTTTTTGTGTCTGATTGCATCTGTTGGTCCATCTTCCATTTCAATTGTTTCTGTTGCATTTTTTATTTTTAGTCTATCTGATACTTCTTCAATTTCTTTTCCTGTAAATTCTTTTACTTTGTTTCTTATTACTTCTTCTTTTCCTACTAATGTTATTGTTGCTTTTATTTGATTAACTGCTTTTAATGCTCCTTTTATATTGGCATCTGGTGCATTGTCTCCTCCCATTGCGTCTAGTAATATATTCATTGTTTCATTTCCTTTCTTATTATGTTTGTTATATTTTGCTATTATTCTTATTCATGATGTTTCTATTTTATTATTGTTTTATTAAAATTGCAATAGGTTTGGAAAAATTTATATTTAATAAAATTAAACAAGACTATAAACTATAGTCTTGTCCTTTTTTATTATTATCTTTCATCTCCATCTTGGTCTTGAGATATCGGTGTCTCTAAAGAAGCTTCTTCTTTTCTTTTACTTCTTGCATCTTTTAATGCTTGCTTATCTGCTTGTTTATAAAGATCTTTTACTATATCATATTTTAAAGCATTTTTAAAATTATTTTTTGGTTGTGTATTATTCTCTGAGGTTGGTTCTGGTGTTGCTTCTGGAGTTGGTGCCTCTGGTTGTTCTGCCTCTGGTTGTTCTGCTTCTGGTAATGCTTTTTGCTTTCTTTTTTCATTCCACATTTTAAATCTTTTTACAAATTGATACCACTTTGGTTTTTCTTCTTGTTCGCTTGCTTCTTGTTCTTCATCTTCTTGAGCTGGTTCTGAAGAATTTTCTGTTTCATGAGATTGTTCAGAATTACTATCTTGAGCTGGTTCTGTTCTTGTAATTCTTGTTGGACTTTGATGTTGACCAGGCTCGGAACTTGTTTGTTCTGATGTACTTCTTCCAAGTGTTTCTAATGCTTTTTCATGTTCTGCAATTGACTTTGTATATTTTTTAACTTGTCTATTTAATTGTGCTCTTCTATTATTTAAAGTTGCTGCTAAATCTATTTTTCCATTTTTATTTACTACAATTCCATTATCTAATAATTCTTTTAAATCTTCGTCTTTAAAATCTAATCCTCTAATTCCCATTAATAAATCTTTATTTTTAGTAATTTTAACTTCTAATTGTGAAATTTGTGTTGTTAAATCAGCTATTTTCTTAGTATCAATAGGATTAGCTTTTTTCAAATCATCTATTTGTTTTTTCAATTTATCAATTTCAAGTGTTGAATTCATAATTCCTATTAAATAATTTTTTACAGATGGACTTTTATTAACAATTTCTTGTAATTTTTCAATTTTAGCTTTTTTATTTGATGCTACTTCTAGTTTTTTCTTTTCATCTTTTAATCGTCTTTCATATCTTTTTTCCATTACTTCTTCAATATGTTTTTTTAGTTCTGGATTTTCTTGCAATTCTTTTAATTTATCATTAATTTGCTCTTGAATTCCCTTTAACTTATCTTGATATGATTTAATATCTTCTCTTATGTCTTCAACTTTTTCATTAAATCCTTTTATTTCTAACTCTACTTTTTTTATCTCTTCACTTTTGCTTTTTACTAATGCTTCATCTTTACTTCTTTTGGCTTGTTCAAGTTCTCCCTCAAGAATTTTTATATCACCTTCTTTAGTTTTCTTATTACTTTCTATTGTTTCAATTTCTTCATTTGCTTTTTTTATTCTATTATTTATGTTATCTAATTTTCCTTTAAGCTTTAAATATTCATCATTTAATTTTTTTAAATCCATATTTTAAAATCCCCTTCCTTTATTAACAACTTAATATTTCATTGCAATTTTCTATTACCGCATCTGCTTCATTTAATAAATTTTCTGTTTCTAATTTTAAATCCACTATAGCATCAATATTTTGTAATAATTCTTCTGTTACCTTTAATTCATTATTTTCCATAGTATCACTTCTCCTTTTTATAAATATCTCTAACGTTTTAATTATAACACCTCTTCAAAATTATGTCAAGTTTGCATAAAAATGTTATTTAACCATATTGATTATAACATATATTTTTTAATTCATTATTGCAATTTCATTAAATTTATATTACAAAAATATTACACAAGTTTAATTATACACAAAAAGAACTATGAGTTTTTCATAGTTCTTTTATATATATTCAAATATTATTCGATTATATCAGCAACAACACCTGAACCAACTGTTCTACCACCTTCACGAATAGCGAATCTTAATCCTTTTTCGATAGCGATAGGTGTAATTAATTCAATTGTCATTGATACATTATCACCTGGCATAACCATTTCTGTTCCAGCAGGTAATTCGATAACACCTGTTACGTCTGTTGTTCTGAAATAGAATTGTGGTCTATATCCGTTGAAGAATGGTGTATGACGTCCACCTTCTTCTTTTGTTAGAACGTATACTTCTGATGTGAATTTTGTATGTGGATGTATTGTTCCTGGTTTACATAGTACTTGACCTCTTTCGATGTCTTTTCTATCAATACCTCTTAATAATGTTCCGATGTTATCTCCAGCTTCAGCTTGGTCTAATAATTTTCTGAACATTTCAACACCTGTTACAACTGTTTTCTTTCTTTCTTGTGATAATCCTATGATTTCAACTTCATCAGAAACTTTAACTTCTCCTCTTTCTACTCTACCTGTAGCAACTGTACCACGTCCTGTGATTGTGAATACGTCTTCAACTGGCATTAAGAATGGTTGGTCAATTGGTCTTTGTGGTGTTGGGATATAGCTATCAACTGCATCCATTAATTCTTTCATTGGAGCATAAACTGGATCGTTAGGATCTGTTGATGTGCTCTCTAATACTTTTAATGATGATCCTTTTACAACTGGAATTTCGTCTCCTGGGAAACCATATTCTGTTAATAGGTCTCTAACTTCCATTTCAACTAATTCTAATAATTCTGGATCGTCAACCATATCACATTTATTTAAGTAAACAACGATATATTTAACACCAACTTGTCTAGCAAGTAAGATGTGTTCTGTTGTTTGAGGCATTGGTCCATCAGCTGCAGATACAACTAATATTGCACCATCCATTTGAGCAGCACCTGTAATCATATTTTTTACGTAGTCAGCGTGTCCTGGACAGTCTACGTGTGCATAGTGTCTGTTTTCTGTTTCATATTCAACGTGAGCAGTATTAATTGTAATACCTCTTGCTTTTTCTTCTGGAGCTCCGTCGATTTGATCATAAGCTTCATATTTAGCTTTTCCTAATAAACTTAAGTATTTTGTAATAGCTGCTGTTGTTGTTGTTTTTCCATGGTCAACGTGACCAATTGTACCAATGTTAACATGTGGTTTTGTTCTTTCAAATTTTGCTTTAGCCATTTAATTTTCCTCCTTAAAATTAATGTTTGTATCTTTTATAGATACTATATTTATTTTTTAAAATTAATAACTTATTCTAAGTATAAGCATTTTATAACATTTTTTGTAGTTTGGCAAGCCTTTTTTCCAATTTTAATTAATCTTCTTTTTTAGCTCTGCTTGCTACAATTGTTTCTAATATAGATTTTGGAACTTCTTCATAATGAGATGGTTCCATTGCATATGTTCCTCTTCCTTGAGTTTTAGAACGTAAATCTGTTGCATATCCAAACATTTCTGAAAGTGGAATAAATGCTCTTATTATTTGATTTCCACTTCTTGATTCCATACCTTCCATTCTTCCACGTCTTGAATTTATATCTCCAATAACGTCTCCCATGTATTCTTCTGGAACTGTTACTTCTACTTTCATGATTGGTTCTAGAATTACAGATTTAGCTTGTTTACATCCTTCTTTGAATGCCATAGATCCTGCAATCTTGAATGCCATTTCAGAAGAGTCAACATCGTGGTAAGAACCATCAACTAAAGTAGCTTTAAAGTCTATAACTGGATATCCAGCAAGAATACCACTTTCTGCAGCTTCTCTAATACCCTCTTCAATTGGTTTAATGTATTCTTTTGGAACAACACCACCAACAATCTTACTTTCAAATTGAATTCCTGAACCTGGTTCTAATGGTTCCATTTCTAGCCATACATGACCATATTGTCCACGTCCACCAGATTGACGAATGAATTTTCCTTCTACTTTAACTTTATTTCTAATTGTTTCTTTGTAAGAAACTTGTGGCTTACCTACTGTACATTCTACTTTGAATTCTCTTTTTAATCTATCAACAATGATATCTAGATGTAATTCTCCCATACCAGCAATAACAGTTTGACCTGTTTCATGATTTGTGTATGTTTTGAATGTTGGATCTTCTTCAGCAAGTTTTGCAAGTGCAATTCCCATTTTTTCACTATTTGCTTTGTCTTTTGGCTCAATAGCGATATCTATAACTGGCTCTGGGAATTCCATAGATTCTAATATAACTGGATGATTTGGATCACAAAGTGTATCTCCTGTAGATACATCTTTTAAACCAACTGCAGCAGCTATATCTCCTGCATATACTTTGTCTATATCTTCTCTATGGTTTGCATGCATTAATAAGATTCTTCCTATTCTATCTTTTTTACCTTTATTTGCATTTAATACTGTAGATCCAGAATCTAATGTTCCAGAATAAATTCTCATAAAACATAATTTTCCAACAAATGGATCTGTTGCAATTTTAAATGCTAATGCTGCAAAAGGTTCATTATCGTCTGTTTTTCTTTCTGTTTCATTTCCGTCCATATCAACACCTTTAATATGTGGTATATCAAGTGGAGATGGTAAGAAATCAACAACAGCATTTAATAACTCTTGAACACCTTTGTTTTTATATGATGATCCACAAGTTACTAAAACTAAACTATTAGATATTGTTCCTTTTCTTAATCCTGATTTTATTTCTTCTTCAGATAGTTCTTCACCTTCAAGATATTTCATCATTAATTCATCATCTTGTTCTGCTGCAGCTTCAATCATTTCTGATCTATACTTTTCAGCAGCTTCTTTTAAATCTTCTGGAATATCTGTTTCTTCAATTTCTCTTCCTAAATCATCTTTGTGAATGAAAGCTCTCATTTTAATTAAATCAACTATTCCTTGGAAATTATCTTCTGCTCCAATTGGTAATTGAATTGGAACTGGGTGAGCTCCTAATCTTTGTTTAATTTGATCAACACAAGCGTAGAAATCTGCACCAGTAATATCCATTTTATTTACATATACCATTCTTGGAACTTCATATTTATCAGCTTGTCTCCATACTGTTTCTGATTGTGGTTGAACACCACCTTTAGCAGCAAGTACAAGAATTGCACTATCTAGAACTCTTAATGATCTTTCAACTTCAACTGTAAAGTCAACGTGACCAGGAGTATCTATAATGTTAATTCTATGTCCTAACCACTTACAAGTTGTAGCAGCAGAAGTAATTGTAATACCTCTTTCTTGCTCTTGAACCATCCAGTCCATTGTAGCTGCACCTTCATGAACTTCTCCTATTTTGTGTGTCTTACCTGTATAGAAAAGAATTCTTTCTGTAGTTGTTGTTTTTCCTGCATCTATATGGGCCATTATTCCTATATTTCTTGTTTTTTCTAAAGGAAACTCTCTTCCAGCCATTTTTTTCCTCCTTTATTTGTTAATATGAAAAACTTTATAAACCCGTTTATTATATTAACTAATTTATTTTTACCATTTATAATGTGCAAATGCTTTGTTAGCTTCTGCCATTCTATGCATATCTTCTTTCTTCTTAAATGCTCCACCGTTTCCAGCTACAGCATCCATTATTTCACCAGCAAGTTTTTCAGACATTGTTTTTTCATGTCTATTTCTAGCATAAGTAACAAGCCATCTTAACCCTAATGTTTGTCTTCTTTCTGGTCTTATTTCAATTGGTACTTGGTATGTAGCACCACCAATTCTTCTTGCTTTAACTTCAAGAACTGGCATTACATTATTAAGTGCTGCTTCAAATACTTCTAAAGCATCTTTTTGCTCTTTTTCTTTTATGATATCAAATGCATCATAAACTATTTTTTGAGCAACTGTTTTTTTACCATCAAGCATTACATTATTTATTAATTTTGTAACTACTTTGCTATTATATATTGGATCTGGTAAAACTTCTCTTTTTGCTATATATCCTTTTCTTGGCACTATTCTTCCCTCCTTATAAAAATTGATACTAAATCACCTAGTATCTTAGGTACTCTAAAAAGCTTAATACTAATTTTTCTTCTTAAATTCTTTTTAGTTAAGTGCTATATAATCTATTCTAAATTTAAGTACAAACCTTAAACATTAGTAATTATACGCACTAATTTTCTAATAATCTATTTTTACAGATTATTTTTTTGGTTTTTTAGCTCCGTATTTAGATCTAGCTTGCATTCTATCTTTAACACCTGCTGTATCTAATGTTCCTCTTATAATATGGTATCTAACACCTGGAAGATCTTTTACTCTTCCTCCTCTTATTAAAACAACACTATGTTCTTGTAAGTTATGTCCAATACCTGGAATATAAGAAGTTACTTCATAACCATTTGAAAGTCTAACTCTGGCAACTTTTCTTAAAGCTGAGT
>OLOT01001419.1_pt1 | contig 14081 bp, 18 predicted proteins | sample 1671991 | NCBI WGS metagenome assembly OLOT01 (sample SAMEA3136634, study PRJEB25190) | human gut metagenome | biome: human gut; feature: human-associated habitat; material: faeces | place: Austria | collected 2013
AGATTTGTGATTCTATAATGGCTTTAGATCTTGCAGTGAAAAATGATATATCATTCAATGAAGTTGAAGAATCAAAGAATAAGGTGAAATAATAATGAAATTATTATTACATACATGTTGTGCACCTTGTAGTGTATATTGTATAAAAAGTTTAAGGGGAGAAGGAATTGAACCTGTGGTATATTGGTTTAATCCTAATATCCATCCATATATAGAATACAAAACAAGAAGAGACACTTTAAAAGAATATACAAAAAGTATAGGTATAAATGCTATTTTTGATGAAAATTATGGATTAAGAGAATTTTGCAAAAATGTTGTTGATGATTTAGAAAATAGATGTGTTAAATATTGTTATAGAGTTCGTCTTGAACAAACTGCTAAATATGCAAAAGAAAATGGATATGATACTTTTTCTACTACTTTACTAATAAGTCCATATCAAAATCATGAAGCATTAAAAAAGATTGGTGAAGAAATGGCTGAAAAATACGGATTAACATTTTTGTATAGAGATTTTAGACCAGGTTTTAAAGAGGGACAAACAGAGGCAAGAGAGCTAGGACTTTATATGCAAAAATATTGCGGGTGTGTGTTTTCAGAAGAGAATCGTAATTTTGACCACATAAAAAGGGATAAAGTTGAAAGCATGAATAGTAATAGGATTATAGAAAAGAAAATTAGATTAGGTCGTAGTGTTAAAAATTTGGAACTAAAACCATATAAAAATGGTAAACAAGATGAAATCAAATTTATATATAATTTAAAAAAGGAAGTTTATCATAAATATATAGAAGAAATTTATGGAGAATGGAATGAAGAAAATCAAAATAAGTTATTTAATAAATTTATGAAAGAAAACTCAAAAAATATAGAATTGATATATTTGAATGATAAATTAGTAGGTTTTTATAATTGGAAGAATAAAGATGATAATACTTTCGAAATAGCGAACATTTGTGTAATGCCAGAATACCAAAATAATGGTATTGGAACAGTTGTTCTAAAAGAAATATTATTCGAGAATAATGATAAAGATATAATTTTGCAATGTTTTAAAGAAAATCTTGCAATAAAATTATTTGAGAGAGTTGGATTTGGAAAGACAATGGAAACAGAAACACATTATATCATGAAAAAATCAGGAAATAATAAATTTCAAAAGTAGTGATAACGATTATATAAAATTGACAAAAACAGTATTTTGAGGTATAATGAAAATATCCGTATATTTACAATTTTTTATGGAGGGTTTCATTTATGAAACAGAATAAAGAACGGGCAATTAGCATTATTTCTGGCGAATACTATGAAGATGTCCTGAGTACTTTACCTGTGACTATTGCCAATAATAGTCATGTTAAAGGTAATATTAAGGCTCCTAAAGTTACCGTGGGCAACCATGTTGTAATCGAAGGTGATATCGAAGCCGACAATGATATTACCATTGGTAATATGTGCGAAATCGGAAATATGTTGTCTGATGAAAACATTTTTGTTGGACAGATGTGTATTGTTGGAAAAGTTTCAGCTGGAGCTACCGCATATATTATGGGGTATAGTGCAGCAGATTCTGTTTTTGGCGATGTAGAAGTTATTGCCGAAAATGGCTGTGACCTCGGAAACGTACAGTCTTTTGGTACTGTAACTTTGGCAACAAGAACACTGGTTAAAGCATGCTGTGGCTCAGATCTGGTTGATTGCTTTGAAAACGTCAATGCAGAATACCTGATGTCTGAAGGACAAATTCGGACTGGTGAAGAATGTCATATCAAGGAGATGCAACTGAAGAAATTTAATTAAAAACGTTCTAACTGGCAAGGCAGTTAATCACAAATGTGATTGCTGGCTTGCCAGTGTTTTTATATACTAGGAAGTTCAAAGAACTTCCTAGTATATAAAAGCTACAATCGCTAGCCATTTGAGATTTTCTTCTTTTAGTCGAAAACTCAAATTGGGCGAGAACAAAGAGCGACTGCGTCGCTTTGTTCTAATTGACAAATATTTTATTTTAGAGTATAATATATTGGTTCGAAACATGCTTTTTTAATAAGGAGGTTTCATATATGAAACAAAAATAACAGTTTGATGTTGTAATCTCTGTGCATTAGATGGAGATATCAAAATTGAAGATGATTCAGTAAAAATTGCCAGATTTTAGACGGAATTCTTGTGAAAAACATTTGATTTAAAAAGAAAAGGAAAAAATACAATGAATAACGAAAAAAGATTTGAGTGTGATGTCGTAGTTATGCCTGGTGCAGAACTTGACACTGATATTTGTATTACTGGTAATGTGTATATGGCAAAAGGTAGTAATGCAAATGGCTACGATATTGACGTTGGTGAAAGTTTTTTTGCCAATCATGCAGATTTCTTTAATGTGCATGCTGGCGAAGATTTTTCAATTACTCGCTCTATCGGAAATGATGTCAGAGTAGAAGGAGATGTAATCCTTAAAGACATTTGTGTTTTAGGAGATGTTTTTGCTAACGGAAATGTTAGCATTTCTCCAAATTCTTCTGTTTGGGATGTTTCTGCTATGGGCACTGTTGAAGTTCAAGTAGATGTTCATGCTCAGAATATCATGGCATTAGAGAAGATTTTTAAAGATGTCAAATCTGATGCTAAGAAACTTCAGAGTAAACAGGTTGAGTTTTACTTGTCTGTTAGCTAAACAATATTAAACAATAAAAACAGGTCAGTTAATCACAAATGTGATGACTGACTTGTTTTTTTATATAATAGAAAAAATGTAAAAAATAGATGTTGACACATACCCCTATGGGGTGTATAATGATTTGCAGATAAAATCAAAAAATAAAGGAAGTGAATATATGAAGTGTGAAAAATGCAGCAAATGTGAAAATTGTGAAAAGTCAACACACAGAACAGAAGAAGAAAAAAAATCTTTAACCAAAAGACTAAACATAATAGAAGGTCAAATAAGGGGAATAAAACAAATGATTGAAGATGATAGATATTGTGCAGATATATTAATTCAATTATCAGCAATAAGTAAATCATTAGAAAGTGTAGAAAATTCAATATTAGAAAGTCATATAAAAAGTTGTGTATTAACAGAAATTCAATCTGGTAATACAGAAATTATTGATGAAGTAATGGAGTTATTTAGGAGATTACGTTAATGGAAAAAATTTATATTAAAATTGATAAAAAATTAGATGTTGGTACAAATGAAATAGAGTTCACACCACAAGAAGAAGGAGAATATATTTATTCTTGTTGGATGAATATGATAAAAAATAAAATAAAGGTTATAGATAATAAAGATTATTTTAAGGAGGAAAATTAAATGAAAGAAGTAAAATTAAATATAGAAGGAATGCACTGTACAGGATGTTCTACAAGATTAGAAAAGGTATTAAATAATGTTGATGGAGTAGAAGATGCAAAAGTGAGCTTAGAAGAGAAAAAGGCAGATATAAAATATGATGAAACACAAGTAAGTGAAAAAGAGTTAATTGATGTTGTTGAGGATGCAGGATTTAAAGCAAACTAAGAAAGGAAAAAAGTATGAAGAAAGTATTATTAAAAATAGATGGAATGACATGTTCAGCATGTTCATCAGGTTTAGAAAAATACTTAAATAAACAAGATGGAATAAAAACAGCAGTAGTAAATCTTGTTATGAATAATGCAAATATAGAATATGACGAAAAAAAATTAACATTAGAACAAGTAGAAAAATTTGTTGAAAAAGCAGGATTTACAAGCTTAGGAATAGACAATTTTGAAAAAGAAGAAAAGAAAAAATCAAATGAAAAATATAAATTAATGGGAATAAGTGTAATATCAATATTAATATTATATATTTCAATGTCTCACATGGTAGGTTTACCAGTTATTCCATTTTTGAACATGATGACATATCCAATTAATTATGCAATATCATTATTAATATTAACAACAATTGTAATATTATTTGGAAAAGACATAATAAAAAATGGATATAAAAATTTAATTCATAAAACACCAAATATGGATACTCTAGTTATGATAGGAGTATTAGCAAGCTATGTATATAGTATATATGGAACAATACGAATTTTACAAGGACATACAATGTATGTTGAAAAATTGTATTATGAATCAGCTGCTATTGTAATATTTTTTATAAAAATAGGTAAATTTGTTGAAAGCAAAAATAAAGACAAAACAAAAGAAGCATTACAAGAATTAATGACAATAACTCCAAATAATGCAACAATAATAAGAGAAGAAAAAGAAGTTGTTGTTACATTAGATGAAATTCAAAAAGGAGATATTGTAATATGCAAACCAGGTGAAAAAATAGCTGTAGATGGTGAAATTATAGATGGTGTAACACATATTAATGAAGCATTTATAACTGGAGAAAGTAAGCCAGCAAAAAAAGAGATAGGCTCTAAAGTTATAGCAGGAAGTATAAATTATGAAGGAACAATAAAATATAAGGCAGAAAAAATTGGTAAAGAATCTACAGTTTCAGAAATAGTAAGATTAGTAGCAAATGCAACAGCTACGAAAGCACCTATTGCTAAAATAGCAGATAAGATAAGTGGATATTTTGTTCCAGTAGTATTAGTTATATCTATAATTTCATTTGTGTTGTGGTTAATTATATCAAAAGATATAGCACTTGCAATAAACATATTTGTAAGTATATTAGTAGTTGCTTGTCCATGTAGTTTAGGACTAGCTACACCACTTGCAATAGTAATAGCTTCTGGAAATGCGAGCAGAAAAGGAATCTTAGTAAAAACAAGTGAAGCATTAGAGAATTTTCATAAAGCAAAGACAATATGTTTTGACAAAACAGGAACATTAACAAAAGGAACATTAAGTATTTCTAAAATATATAATTATAGCAATTTAGAGGAAAAAGAACTTTTAAAGAATATAGCAAGTATTGAGAAAAAATCAGAACACCCAATAGCAAGAGCAATTGTTAATAAAGCAATAGAAGAAAAAATAGAATTTGAAGATTTAAAAGAATTTAAAGCAATTGCAGGTTTTGGTGTTGAAGCAATAATGCAAAATAATGATAAATATTTAATTGGAAATAGAAAATTAATGACTGAAAATGGAGTAATAATTCCAAATGAGCAAGATGAACAACAATTAGTTAATGATGGTAATAGCATATTATTTGTAAGTTTAAACAATAAATTAGTTGCATTAATAGGTGTAAAAGATATATTAAAAGATAATATTGAAAATGTAATAAAAGAATTAAAGGATAAAAATATTAATGTAGTAATGTTAACAGGTGATAATGAGAAAACAGCAGAAATTGTTGCAAAACAGATACTCCATAACATTTGGTGTAGTCAAACACATAGAAAAAGTAATTTCAAATGTTACACCAAAAGAAAAAGCAGAAAAGATAAAAGAATTAAAAAAAGATGGAATTGTAATAATGTGTGGTGATGGAATAAATGATAGTATAAGTTTAGTAACAGCAGATATAGGTGTTTCGATTTCATCAGGAACAGATATTGCAATGGATTCTGCAAGTGTAATATTAATGAATGATAATATAGAAAAAATAAATGAATTAATAGAAATTAGTGAAAAAACAATTAAAAATACAAAACTTATTCTGGGCATTTTTCTATAATATTTGTATGATTCCAATTGCATGTGGGATATTAGAACCTATTGGAATTGAAATGAATCCAATGGTTGCTGCTTTTGCTATGACAATTAGTAGTTTAACAGTTGTTTTAAATGCTTTAAGACTAAAGAAATAATAGTAGAGTTGGAAAATTATTTTTTCCAACTTAAAATTTGGAAGCGGATGAATCAGGAAATATAGTAATAGATACAACTAATATTGGAAGTAAAGCAACATTTTATAATTATAATGCTGATGGAACTATAGTAAGATTATTTGCAGTAAAAGCATCAGATGGAACAATAAGAATGGCATTTAATACTTGTTATAGAAAGTTATAAAGAAAATTTTTAAGCAAAAAGGTGAAATAAATGAGCTCATTAGAAAAATATGTTGAAAAGGTAAAAAAAGAAACAGAAGGATTTTCAAGTATAGAAAAGTTAAGGTATATATATTGGGACTTAGGAAGTAAATTTGCGTTTGATTTAGATTTTTCGTTTGGAAATTCCAAAACAAGAAAACAGATATATGATCATAGTAGAAGTGAAGATGATTTAAACAGATGTTTAGAAAATAATACTGCAATTTGTAAATCAATTGCTTACATATTTTCTTATGTTATGAAAGAACTTGGAGTAAATATAGAATCAGTAATAGATGAAGAAGATTTTAGAAAATGTCCACATATTTATAATGTTTTAATAACAGAAGATGGAAGAAAATATAGATTTGATTTACAAGAAGATATGAGAAATATAAAAGCACAATTGAGAACACAATATTTTGGAATTCCTATTGAAGGTGTGGAACAAGAATTAATAAGTAGAACTGAATTAGACCAAATTGATAAAAAACAAGGACATATATCAGAAAAATCATATTATACAGATGAATATCTAGAACTAATAAAGATGCATTTACCAATGTTTAAAGATTTTGGGCAAAAGGTTCAGTTTGTTTTAGAAAATTCAGAAGCATATACAAGTCCAGAAATGGGATATGCTGACAGAAAGTGGAGAATGGAAGATTTAATTGGAAATGAAAATAAAGATGGATTATTATTTTCCAAAGAAGAAAAGTATAAAATTAATATGATTGATTGTTATAGAGAAAATGATGGCAAGAAACATTATGAATTATGTATTGTTGTAAATGTAAAAGGTGGAAAAGATATCTATTTATTTTCAGATGAAACAAATTCTTTTAAAAAAATGACTTTAGAAGAATTTGCAAAACAAATAGAAAATGGTTTGATAAATCTTCAAGGAATACAAGGATTAAAACAAGTTTTAAAAAATAGAAAAAAACAGCCAGATGAAAGATAAGATTAAGTAAAGGAATTGAAAAATGGAAAGATATGAAGAAATAGAAAAAAGCATAATAACAACATATCGTAAAAAATATTATAAAATGGAGAGAAAGAAATGATTTGCATTTTATTCAATGTGCTTGCAGATTTACAGAACATTGTACTATGTGTGACAATGGTGGTGGAGGTTCTAAAAGAGAAGAAATGAAGAAACTCCTAAAGCAATTGAGAAGTGTTTATGATAAGGTTGACATGAATATTTATAATAGTACTAAAAATGTTAATTTAAATACTCTTATTTCTTATGTTAAAGATGAAGAAATACATCATTTTATGGATGATTATGATAAAAAGAAAGAGAATGCAACATAAATGTAACAAAAATGTAATCAAAACTTAATAATATAAATAAATTAATGTATTGTTATACTTGCATTTATATGATATAACTATAAAAGATTGATATTAAAGGAGAATTTATAATGGAAAGCGATTTAAAAAAAGATATTATTGATGGTAGAATTATTGATTGGAGCAAATTAAGTACAGAAGAGCTAAAAAGAATGAAAAAAGCTTATGAAGAAAGAGAAAATGAAATTCGAATGAAAATTGATAAAGAATTAGATTTAGAAGAAAATTTTGAAAGTGAAAGGTAGAGGATAATATATGGATGAACAAAATAAAGATACAGAAGAACAAATTAAATTTACACAATTACTAAAAGAATTAGCAGATACACAAGTTACATTAGCCAAAATAAATGCCCAATTAGCAATAAGAGAAAGCAAAGATCAAATTGAAACAATTGTGGATTCAAAAAGCAAAGAACTTATTGAACAAGCAAAAAAATTTGGAGCAAAATTGGAAAAAATAGAACAAGAATATGCAAATCAAAATGCTGATAGAGAAGGAATTGTTGAAGAATTCGAGAAACGATTAGCAGAAGCTAGTGAGGAATATGATAAAATTTTACAAGATATAATGGAGAAAAAAGCACAATTTGAACTTGATGAAAATGGAATACTGTTAGAGCAAAAAAGAAATAAGGTAAAAATGGCAGTTGAAAATAAAGAATTTGCAAAAACAAAACAACGATTAGAAAAAGAAATAGTTCAAGCATTAAAAAGTGGTGATATGTCAACACTTCAACAGAAAACAGAAGAATTGAAAAGTCATATAGAAAATAATCCAACAGATATTAGTAGAACACATGCACAAGAGTTACAAGCAAGAAGAGAAGAAATAAAACAAGCAATTGAATCTTGTAAAAATGAATATGAGCAAATTATGGCTGAAAGAAAAAAGATGTTAGAAGAAATCTCTTCTAATAAAAATAAACAATTAATGACAATTCCAAAGCAAAATATTTTTGCAAAAGCTTTAGGAAATATTTTTAATAAGTTTAATGGAACAAAAAAATTTGTTAAAGGTGTTATTGAACCATTAAAAACACAAATTGGACAAATACGTAATGAAGAAATTCCAAAGATAAAATCAGAGATTGATTCAAAAAGAAAAACTTTTTTAGATAAAGCTGTGCAAAAGAGAGCAGATATAGAAAAAAGTGTTGAAGAAAAAGTAGAAGGATATGCAGAAAAATTAGCAAATACTCAAGAAAATGCAGTTCAAAAAGTTTCACTATTTAAAAAAGCAATGCTTGAATATGCTGATATGTCAAAAGCAAAGGTTGGTGAAACTAAAGAAAATATGGCTTTTACAGTAAAAGATAAGATAGAAGATGCGCAAATTTTGGCACTAATGGCACAAGATTTTGCAAAGGATAAGATAGCTGATGCACAAATTTTAGGACTATATGCACAGGATTTTGTAAAAGATAAGGTGGAAGATGTACAAATTTTAGGATTATATGCACAAGATTTTGCTAAAGATAAAATTGCAGATACTAAACAAATGGCAACAAAAGCACAAGAATTTATAAGTAATAAATTAGCAAATGCTAAAGAAGCAGTTGCTAAAAGGAAAGAAGCAATTTTGGTAGGAGTTAATCAAAAGAAAGCTCAAGCAATTCAAGTTGCACAAACGACCAAAGATAATGTTATACAATTTGGAAAAGATACTAGAGGAATGATTATAACTGGAGTAGATAACTCAAAAAAAGTAGTTACAACATATGTAAAAGACACTATGGAAACAGGAAAAAGAACATATAGAGGAATAATAAATAAAGGATATGAAATCAAAAGCAATATGATTGAAGCTGCTCAGCAAAGGTTATCTGCTCAACAACAAGAAATTCAACAAAAGAGACAACAATTAAATATGAATATAAAAGAAGCAAATGGAATTGAAGTTGGAGATTAAAATTTTTTCTAAAAATAAAAACAAGTAATTTTTAAAATTGCTTGTTTTTATTTTTATAGATTGATATACTTATACATGAAAAACAATAAGGAGGAAAAATTAAAGTGAATAACAACAAAAAGCTAAAAATGAAAGAAGTCGGAAATGAATATATGGAACAATATAACGATCTTTTAAGATATGTTTTTCAAGTGACTGATCAAGAATTAGATTCGATTGATTGGGAAGAAAAAGAAATAATTAGAGCAAAATTTCCTACATTTCAAAGAGCAGAAGTAATTGGCTGGTTTGACGGAGATACATTAGTATCACAAGTTGCAGTATATCCAATGAAAATAAGAATATTTAATAAAACATATAATATGGGAGGACTTACAGGAGTAGGAACATATCCTGAATATTCAAATCAAGGATTAATGCACAAATTATTAGAAACAGCATTGAAGAAAATGAAAGAAAATGGTCAATATATTTCATATTTATATCCATATTCTATACCATATTATAGAAGAAAAGGTTGGGAAATCGTATCAAATAAAATTACATATGAAATAAGTGATTACCAATTACCTAAAAATCATCAAGTGTCAGGAAATGTAAAAAGAGTAAAATATGATAGTGAAGAACTAAAAGAAACTTATGAAAAATTTGCAATGCACACAAATGGAGCTATTTTAAGAGATGATTTAGCATGGAATGAATACTGGTTATGGGATCCTGATGATATGATGGCAGCAATTTATTATAATAAAAATGGTGAACCAGATGGATATGTTATATATTGGATATCTGAAGAAATATTTCATATAAAAGATATGATATTTAATAATGAAGAAGCAAGAACAGGTTTGTGGAATTTCATTTCAGCACATTTCTCTATGATTGATAAAGTAGAAGGAAATACATACACAGATGAAAAATTATCGTTTTTATTAGAAGATTCAAGTATAAAAGAAACTATATCACCATATTTTATGGCAAGAATTGTTGATTTTGTTGGATTTATGAAAGAATACAGATTTAAAAAAAGTCATAATGAAAATAGAACTTGGAAATTTGTGCTTACAGATCCAATGCTTGAAGAAAATCAAGGAACATTTTGTATTAATATAGATAAAGATGGAAAGGCAAACGTTGAAAAAATTAACGAAACATGTAATGATGAGATTAGTATACAAACAATGACTACAATGCTTATGGGGTACAAAAGACCAGAATATTTATATAAGATAGGAAGAATTAAAACAGATAAGAAAATTGTAGAAATGCTTGAAAATTCTGTAAAACAAGATGTACCATATATATCAGATTATTTTTAAAATATAAAAAATATTGACTATATCTTAAATAAGGAGTATAATAATAAAGTTAACTTTTGGTAAGGCTCGCAAACATAAATATGTAGGAGGAAAAAATATGCGAGAAGTTGTTTTTATCACTAGTATAGTATTATCAATTCTGGAAATTTGGTTATCAATTAAATTAATTTTGCGGAAGAAAAATAATTATGCCCAAACAAGTGAAATTTTATTATCATTTGTAGTACAATCTCTTTATTTAGAAGCATTGCACGTGAATTGGTGGAAAATTATTGTTTGTATCCTAGTGCAGTATATTGGAGTAAAGTTTTTTCTGTTAATTTTTATGATAATTATAAGAGAAGGTAGTTTCTATATTATTAAAAGATTAGCAAAAGAAAAACGGAAAAGACAAAAAACTTGGTTTACAGAGATTTTTGGAAATTCTAAAAAATTAAAAAAAGTCAAAGAAATCAATCAAATTAATTATTTTCCTAGATTAAAACTTGGACTTCCTGGTATGGCAAATCAAATTCATGGAGTAACTAAAGTACATTTTGACAGTAAAGGTTTTCCAATCTTTAAATCGAAGTACAAAGTAAGACTAAAAATTACTGACTATCGGAAATCAAGAAGTTATCATTTTCTTATCTGCAATAAAAAACTGTATAAAGATGTTCGAACAAATACTCGACTGAGACAAAAACTCAATCTTTCAAAAAATGACATAAAAGCATTAGAAATTGGAGAAACTCCAAAAAATTATGTTTGGCATCATCATCAGAATCCTGGTGTTTTACAGTTAGTGGATAGAAAAACACACGAAAAAACATTCCACAAAGGTGGATTCTCAATTTGGGGAGGTAAGGACAACTGAATAGCAAAAACTCATGTTTTACAGAAATGTATTACATGAGTTTTTTTGCTTTTGGTAGAAAACTCAAATTGGGCGAGAACAAAGGGCAGCTATGTTATTTTGTTATAAACATTAATAAATTTTTAATTGTTTTACTTATAAATAAGAGATATAATGTAGACAAAAGGAGATGGTTGAATGAAAAAGAAAATATTAATTTTTATAATATTGGTAATTTTTATAATAATTTCTTTTGCATTCTTATATTTATTTAATTTTATACCACATAGAAAATATACTAATAAAGATTTTGGAATAGAAGATTATATAAGTAAAACAGATAAAGATGGAGATGGTATAGATGATCAAACAGATATATTAGAAAATGTAAGAAAATATATTGCAACAAAGCCTAAATATAAAAGCAAATATTATAATACAGGATATCCAAATGACGAATATGGAGTATGTACAGATGTAGTGGGCTTTGGATTATTGGGAGCTGGATATAATTTACAAGAACTTGTAAATGCAGATATTGTTGAACATCAATCACAATATAATATAGAAAAAATAGATAAAAACATTGATTTTAGGAGAGTTAGGAATTTAAAAATATATTTTGATAATAATGCAATTTCATTAACAACAGATATAAAAGATTTTAAAGAATGGCAAGGCGGAGATATTATTGTATTTAAAAATCATATAGGAATTATATCTGATAAAAGAAATAAAAATGGAATACCATTTATTATACATCATGCTAGCCCAGTTCAAAGGGCATATGAGGAAGATATACTTGAAGTAAAAACAGATATTATTGGACATTATAGATATTGACATTACTTTTAGAAATAATTATAATATGATTGAAAAATGTAAGAAAGGAATGTGATAAAAATGATTAAATTAGTATTAGTAAGACATGGTCAAAGTATGTGGAATTTAGAAAATAAATTCACAGGATGGACAGATGTTGAATTATCAGAAAAAGGAGTAGAAGAAGCAAAAGAGGCAGGAAAAGTATTAAAAGAACAAGGATTTCATTTTGATTTAGCATTTACATCTGTTTTAAAAAGAGCTGAAAATACACTTGACTACATTTTGAAAGAAATGGGAGAAGAGAATATAGAAATAAAAAGAAGTTGGAAATTAAATGAAAGACATTATGGTGCATTACAAGGACTAAATAAAGACGAAACAAAAGAAAAATATGGTGCAGAACAGGTTCTTTTATGGAGAAGAAGCACAAATGTTAGACCACCAGAATTAGAAGAAACAGATCCAAGATATCCAGGAAATGATCCAAAATATAAAGATTTAGCAAAAGACGAATTACCAAAAACAGAAAATTTAATAGATACAATTAAAAGAGTTGTTGAATACTGGAACTCAGATATTAAACCAGAATTAGAAAAAGGTAAAAATGTTATTATAGCAGCACATGGAAATAGTTTAAGAGGACTTATAAAATATCTAGACAACATGAGTGATGAAGATGTTATAAAGTTAGAATTACAAACAGGAAATCCAATTTGTTATGAATTAGATGACAATTTAAAACCAATTAGACATTATTATTTAAAAAAATAGTTGATAAGATTTTTCTGTTGTGATATAACTAAAATGTCAAATCTTATGAAAAGGTAGGTAATAAAAATGAATAATGAAATGTATGAAATTATGAAAGACAAAAGAGGATTTATTGCAGCATTAGACCAAAGTGGTGGAAGTAGCAGTAAAACATTAAAAGCTTATGGGATACCAGAAACAGCTTATAATACTGAAGAAGAAATGTTTGATTTAATACATGAAATGAGAAAAAGAGTATTTACAAGTAAATCATTTACAAATGAACATATAATTGGAGCAATATTATTTGAAAAAACAATGCTTTCAAAAGTAAATGGAGAATTTACAGCAGATTACTTATGGAATGAAAAGAAAATAGTATCATTCTTAAAAGTTGATAAAGGATTAGCAGAACAAAATAATGGTGTTAAATTAATGAAACCAATTCCAGAACTCGAAACAGAATTAAAAGAAGCAGTTGAAAAACATGTATTTGGAACAAAAATGAGATCAGTAATTTACGAACCAAATGTAGAAGGAATAAAAGCAATAGTTGCACAACAATTTGAATTTGCAAAAACAATATGTGATGCTGGATTAGTTCCAATTATTGAACCAGAAGTAGATATAAATGCTCCTGAAAAAGAAAAATGTGAAGAAATGTTAAAAGCAGAAATAATCGAAAGATTAAAGACATGGAATAAAGAAGATAAAATTATGTTTAAATTCACAATTCCAACAATTGCAAATCATTATCTAGATTTATATGATTATGAATGTGTTGTAAGAATAGTAGCACTTTCAGGTGGATATGATATAGATAAAGCAGTTGAATTACTTGCTAAAAATAATAGAATGATTGCAAGTTTCTCAAGAGCATTATTACAAGATTTAAATGCAAACCAATCACAAGAAGAATTTGATCAAAAATTACATGATGTAATAGTTAAAATTTATGATGCTTCAATATCATAGAATATGAGTAAAAAAACATTATATTTATAATTTAGATATAATGTTTTTTTATTTCTACATAATTACATAAAGTATTTACAGAAGTTGACAAAAGCCTAAAAAAATGGTAAAATATAAAAGATATTT
>OLOT01001437.1_pt1 | contig 13929 bp, 9 predicted proteins | sample 1671991 | NCBI WGS metagenome assembly OLOT01 (sample SAMEA3136634, study PRJEB25190) | human gut metagenome | biome: human gut; feature: human-associated habitat; material: faeces | place: Austria | collected 2013
GCCTACGCCAAGTACCACGGCTTTCAGGATGCGCGCGGCGGCGGGCACTTCTCTGGCCGGGTCACCGCCGCCCTCGTGGCGGGCGGGGCCGTGGTGCTGGGGGCCCTGAACCGTGCCGGCATCGACATCACCACCCACATTGCAGAATGTGCGGGCATCGCGGATACCCGCTTTGCGCTGGACGATGCCGCCCAGCTCTCCGCACAGGTGGAAGCCCTTGCCAGCAAGCCCGAGGGCTTTGCGGTGCTGGATGAGACCGTGGAAGACCCCATGAAGACCGCCATCCGTGCCGCCGGGGCCGAGGGCGACAGTGTGGGCGGCATGTTAGAGACCGCCATCCTCGGCCTGCCCGCCGGCATCGGCGAGCCCTATTTTGACAGTGTGGAGAGCGAGATCGCCCATCTGGCCTTTTCCATCCCGGCCGTCAAAGGCATCGAGTTCGGCACCGGCTTCGGCTTTGCCGGGATGCGCGGCTCCGAAGCCAACGACGCCTTCCGCATGACGCCGGAGGGGGCCGTGGTCACTGCCACCAACCACAACGCGGGCGTCAACGGCGGCATTGCCAACGGCATGCCGGTGGTGTTCCGCACCGTCATCAAGCCCACACCCAGCATCTACAAACAGCAGGACACTGTGGACTACATCGCCAAAAAAGACGCCCAGCTGTCCATTCAGGGCCGTCACGACCCCTGCATCGTGCCCCGGGCCGCCATCGTGCAGACCTGCTCCGCCGCACTGGCGGTGGCCGACCTGCTCACGGCCCGCTACGGCGAAGCCTGGATGACCCACCCCACCAGCTTCCGCAAGGAGGACGACTGATATGGAATACGGACTCATCGGGGCAAGGCTCGGCCACTCCTACTCCAAGATCATCCACGAGATGCTCTGCGGCTACAAATACGACCTGTGCCCCCTGCCCACCGAGGAAGAGGCCCGTGCCTTTCTGACCAAGCGGCAGTTCCGGGCCATCAACGTGACCATCCCCTACAAGAAACTGGTCATGGAATACTGCTCCTACATCGACCCCCGGGCCAAGGCCATCGGGGCCGTGAACACCGTGGTGAACAAGAACGGCCTGCTGTACGGGTACAACACCGATTACCTCGGCTTTGCCCACCTGTGCGACGCCCACGGCGTGGACTTTGCAGGCCGGACGGTGCTCATCCTTGGCACCGGCGGCACCCACAACACCACCAGCGCCGTGGCGCGGGACAAGGGTGCCGCAAAGGTGCTCACGGTCAGCCGCCATCCGGACCCGGAAACGGGCGAGCTGAGCTATGCGGAAGCCGTGCGCAGCGGTGCACAGATCGTCATCAACACCACCCCCGCCGGCATGTACCCCAATGTGGGGGTGTGCAATCTGGATGTGGCCGCCATGCCCGGGCTGGAAGCCGTAGTGGACGTGGTATACAATCCCGACAAAACGGAACTCATCCTCCGGGCCGAAGAAGCCGGGGTTCCGGTGGCCGTAGGCGGTCTGGAGATGCTGGTAGCACAGGCCGTGTATGCGGCCGAATATTTCCTGGACCGCAAATTCGAGGACGCCCCCGCCGAGATCCGGCGCATCACAGCGGCCCTGCGCCGGGACACGCTGAACATTGCCCTCATCGGCATGCCCTCTTCCGGCAAGACCACGCTGGGCAAACTGCTGGCAAAGCAGCTGGGCCGCACCTTCGTGGATCTGGACGACGCGATCGTCAAGGCCGACGGGCGCAGCATCCCGGACATCTTTGCCGCCGAGGGCGAAGACGGCTTCCGTGCAAAAGAGACCGAGCAGACCGCCCGCTTCGGCAAGGAGAACCGCCAGCTGCTGTCCTGCGGCGGCGGCGTGGTGAAGCGGCCCGAAAATCTGCGAGCCCTGCACCAGAACGGCGTGGTGCTGTTTATCGACCGACCGGTGGAAGCACTGGCCGTGGGCGGCAGCCGCCCGCTCTCCTCCAGCATGGAGGCGCTGCGCACCATGGAGGCCCAGCGCCGCCCGCTGTACCGGGCCGCCGCTGACGCGGTGGTGCCCAATACCGGCACGCTGGAGGATGCTCTGCGGGCCGCCATGGAGGCTTTGGATGAAATTTTTGATTCTTAACGGGCCCAACGTCAACCTGCAGCGCTACTCGGAGCCGGGCATGCCCGGTGAGCTGGACTACAACGGCATGATGGACTATGTGCAGTCCGGCTGCGACCAGATGGGCATTGAGACCGACGTGTGCCAGACCAACCACGAGGGCGACCTGATCGACGAGATCCAGGCCGCCGCCGGGCGGGTGGACGGCATCGTGCTCAACCCCGGCGGCTACGCCCACACCAGCGTGGCCATTCTGGACGCGCTGCGGCTGTGCGGTGTGCCTGCCGTGGAAGTGCTGCTCACCGCCCCGGACGAGCGGGAGCCCTTCCGCAAAACGGACGTGGTGTCCTTTGGCTGTCAGGGCCACTTCATCGGCCAGGGACCCCAGGGTTACCTGCACGCCTGTGCCTATCTGGCCCAGCTGCTGCGCCTGGACGGCACCCCCCAAGCCCATATCGTGATGTGAAAAACGAACCCTCTCAGTCGCCTGCGGCGACAGCTCCCCCGAGGGGGGAGCTGTTCTGCCCCGGGCACGCTATAAAACCTCCCCCTTCGGGGGAGGTGGCATCGCGCAGCGATGACGGAGAAGGTTTTCTAAAACCAGAAAGGAACCATAAACCATGATCATCTCCACCAAGAAAGGCACCCCGAAGGAAGAACTGGAAAAGATCGTTGACAAGTTCGAGCATCAGGGTCTGGACGTGACCCTGATCACCGGCAAGGACTACAACGTGTTCGGTCTGGTGGGCGACACCACCAAGATCGACGAACGGGACGTTCTGGCCAACCCCTGGATCGACAACGTCACCCGCGTGTCTGCCCCGTACAAGCGCGCCAACCGCCTGTTCCACCCCGCCGATTCCATCATCGACTGCGGCGGCGTGAAGATCGGCAGGGGCGAGAAGATCGCCGTGATGGCAGGCCCCTGCAGCATCGAGGGCGAGGAGCAGGCACTGCGCATTGCCAACGGCGTAAAGGCGGGCGGTGCAAGCCTGTTCCGCGGCGGCGCTTATAAGCCCCGCACCTCTCCCTACTCCTTCCAGGGGCTGGAGACCGAGGGCATCCTCGATATGGTCAAGGCACGGGAGGCCACCGGAATGCCCATCGTGTCCGAGCTGATGAGCGAGGACCGGATCCCGGAGTTTGAGGAATATGTGGACGTGGTACAGATCGGTGCCCGCAACATGCAGAATTTCCAGCTGCTCAAGGCCGTGGGCAAGATGCACAAGCCTGTTCTGCTCAAGCGCGGCCTGTGCAACACCATCGAGGAGTGGATCATGTCCGCAGAGTATATCATGGCCGGCGGCAACGAGCAGGTCATTCTCTGCGAGCGGGGCATCCGCACCTTTGAGAAGTACACCCGCAACACCCTCGACCTCTCCGCTGTGCCCATCATCCACGAAAAGACCCATCTGCCCATCATCGTGGACCCCAGCCACGCCACCGGCAAGGCCAATCTGGTTGAGCCGATGATGATCGCCGCTGTGGCCGCCGGTGCCGACGGTCTGGAGGTGGAAGTCCACTATGATCCCCGCCACGCATGGAGCGATGGCGCACAGTGCCTGACCCCGGATGCCTTTGCACAGGCCATGGCAAAGTGCCGTCAGGTCGCATGGGCCATTGGCCGGGATATGTAAGATGGATGTGGTGGTAAAACGCGCCCGCGCAGTGGCGGGCAGGATCGCCGCGCCGCCCAGCAAAAGCATGGCTCACCGGGCGGTGCTCTGCGCGGCGCTGGCAAAGGGAACCTCCCATCTCCATCATCTTGCTTTCAGCAAGGATATCTCCGCCACGCTGGGCGCGGCGGGCCGACTGTGCGCCCGTGTCACCACCGGTGAAAACGACGCGGTGGTGGAGGGGCTGGGCCGCTTTCTGCCGGTTGATGCCCCCGTGGACTGCTGTGAGAGCGGCAGTACCCTGCGCTTCCTCATCCCACTGGCCAGCCTGACCGGGCAGGAAGTAACTTTTACGGGCCGTGGGCGGCTGATGGAGCGGCCCCAGTCGGTCTACAAAACGCTGTATCAGCAGCAGGGCCTGCGTTTTGAGCAGAGCGCGGACCGCCTGACTGTGGAAGGTGCCCTGACCCCGGGCGAGTACGAGCTGGCGGGCAACGTGTCCAGCCAGTTCATCAGCGGGCTGCTGTTTGCCCTGCCCCTGCTGGGCGGCACCAGCACACTGCACCTCATCCCGCCTGTGGAGAGCCGGAGCTACATCGATATGACCCGCGCGGTGCAGCACGCCTTTGGCGTGGAGAGCCGCTGGCTGGATGAAAACACGCTGGAAATTCCCGGCGGGCAGCACTATCTTCCCGGTGATTACACCGTGGAGGGCGATTACAGCCAGGCGGCTTTTCCTGCCGTGCTGGGCGCTGTGACCGGCGGTGTGGCCATCACCGGCCTGTCTGAGGAGACCTTGCAGGGCGATGCCGCCATTCTGGAGATCCTCCGGCGGTGCGGTGCAAGATTCACCCGCACCGGGCAGGGCGTGGTGTTTGAAAAGGCCCCGCTCCACGGAACGGACATCGACCTTGCCGACTGCCCCGACCTGGGCCCTGTGCTGATGGTGCTGGGCCTGCTGTGTGAGGGAACCACGGTCATCCGCAACGCCGAGCGTCTCCGCATCAAGGAGAGTGACCGCATCGAGGCCATGGAGACTGAGCTGCGGGCCTGCGGCGGGCAGCTGGAGAGCGAGGGCGGCACCATTACCATCCATGGCTGTGCCGGAGCGCTCCATGCCCCGGAGCAGCCGCTTTCCGGCCACAACGACCACCGCGTGGTGATGAGCCTTGCGGTGCTGGCGCTGGCCACCGGGCTGGCCCTGCCCATCAGCGGGGCCGAGGCCATTGCCAAGAGCTGGCCGGATTTTCTGGAAGCCATCAAGCCTTTGGGCGCGGAGGTGGAACATGTTGGATAAATCAAAACGTTATCTCATTGTGGGCCTGGGCCTGCTGGGCGGCAAGTACGCCTTGGAGCTGAGCAGGGCCGGGTTCCATGTGGACGGCATCAACCGCAGCGAGGGCCATCTGCAGTATGCCCTCGACCACGGCTATATCGCCAGCGGCAAGACCCACGATTTTGAGGATCTGGTGCGTCAGGCCGATCATATCATCTTTGGCTTGTACCCCACGGCCCTGATCGAGTGGTTCCGGACCTACGGCCACCTGCTGAAGGAGGGCTGCATCTTTACCGATGTGTCGGGCGTAAAGACCGGTCTGGTGGAGCCCATTCAGGCCATGTGCAGGCCGGGCGTGGAGTTCATTGCCAGCCACCCCATGGCGGGCCGTGAGACCTCCAGCGTGGAGCACGCCGCCGAGGTGAATTTTGCCCCGGCCAACTTCATTGTGACCCCCACGGAAAAGAACACCCCGGAGGCCATTCAGTGGGCCAGGGAGCTGGCCGAGGTGCTGGGCTTCAAGCATATCTGCACCCTGACCGTGCAGGAGCATGACAGGATGATCGGCTATGTCAGCCAGCTCTGCCATGCCATCGCCGTCAGCCTGATGTGCGCCAACGACAATACCTCGCTGTGCGAGTACACCGGAGATTCTTTCCGGGACCTGACCCGCATTGCACGCATCAACGATAAGATGTGGGCGGAGCTGTTCCTCTGGAACAAGGAAAACCTCATCTCCGAGATCGACCAGTTCAGCGGGGCGCTGAACGAGATGCGCAACGCCCTTGTGGCCGATGACCGGGAAAAGCTGGAGGAGATGTTCCGCCTGTCCACCCAGCGCCGCGCGGCGTTTGATAAGAAAGCGCCGTAACCTTTTCAGCACGCAGCACTGCTGTTTTTTTTCCAGCTCCCCTGCTGGGGAGCTGGAAGCGAGACTGAGAGGTTTGGCACAACACGAAAAAATGAGGTGTACCGAATGCCCAAACAGGAAGGCCAGAAATCCAAGCTGCTGGCGCTATTGCGCATTTTTGAGCAGCAGACCGATGAAAACCACCTGCTGAACGTGCCGCAGCTGGTGGAGCTGCTGGAGGCGCAGGGCATCCGCTGTGAGCGCAAGAGCGTGTACAGCGATATTGAGGCACTGGGTGCGCTGGGCTATGACATCAAGCTGCGCCGGGGCCGGGGCGGCGGGTATTTCCTTGCCAGCCGCACCTTTGATCTGGCGGAGCTCAAGCTGCTGGTGGATGCCGTGCAGGCAAGCCGGGTGGTATCCGGCACCACGAGCAGGCGGCTGATCCACAAGCTGGAAAAGCTCTGCTCCAACTACGAGGGCAGCCAGCTGCAGCGTCAGGTCTATGTGGAGGGCCGTCCCAAGACCGACAGCAAGAGCCTGCTGTACAGCATCGATGCCCTGCACGAGGCCATCAACAACGGTAAAATGGTGGAGTTCCTCTACAGAAAAGCCGACAGCCGCGAGAAAGAGAAAAGGACCGTCAGCCCGTGGCAGCTGGCCTGGGAGAACGGGTGCTACTACCTCATTGCCTTTGCCGATGAAAAGGGCATCCGCCATTATCGGGTGGACAAGATGAGCGGGGTCCGGGTGCTGGATGCGCCCCGGCGGGGTCAGGAGCAGTTTGCGGATCTTGACCTGCCTGCCTATCTGCGCAAGCACTTTGGAATGTACGGCGGGCCGGAGCATCGCGTTACCCTGCGGTGCACCGCTGATCTGGAAGGTGCCATGCGGGAGCGCTTTGGCGCAACGCTCATGTTCCTGCCCGAGGAGAATGGCTGCTTCCATTTTGATGTCCCCATCTGCGTCAGTGACCAGTTCTATGGCTGGGTCTGCGGCTTTGGCGGCAAGATAGAAGTGGTTGCCCCGCCCGAAGTGCGGCAGGGAATGCGGGAGATGACCGCCCGGCTGGCAGAACAGCATCAATAACAAAAAAGGACTGCGAAAGCAGTCCTTTTTGCGTGTTTACGGTTCCTTCAATTCCAGATCACTGGGCAGGATCAGATCCAGCGCGGCGGCGGGCTCGGCGACAAGGCGGCGGCTCTGGTGGAAGATGGCCTTTTCCAGTGTGTTGCGGGCAAGGCGGCCATTGCCGGCGGTGCGGGCATCGGCTGCCTGCCAGCGGGCATAATAGCTCAGCAGGGGTTCGGTGCAGGCTTCGGCCAGGGTGTAGCCCTTGTTTTTGGCAAGGACCTGGGTGATCTGCAGCAGCTCCTCAGCGGTGTAGTCCGGGAACTCGATCCGGTTGGGAAAACGGCTGGCAAGGCCGCTGTTGGCGGTGAGGAAGGTCTCCATCTCCCTGGTGTAACCTGCCAGAATGACCACCAGCTCATCCCGGTGATCCTCCATCCCCTTCACCAGCGTGTCGATAGCTTCCAGCCCGAAGCTGTCCTGCTCGCCGCGGTAAAGGCTGTATGCCTCGTCAATGAAGAGCACACCACCCAGGGCGCTCTCGATGACGCTGTTGGTCAGGGGGGCGGTGTGGCCGGTGTAGCGGCCCACCAGATCGGCACGGGTCACCTCCACCAGCTGGCCGCCCTTGAGGGCACCGATGGCTTTCAGGTATTTCGCCACCAGCCGGGCAATGGTGGTCTTGCCGGTGCCGGGGTTTCCGGTGAAGATCATGTGCATCGAAAGGCTGGCAGTCTTGAGCCCGGCGGCGGCCCGGCGCTGCTGCACCTGCAGGTTGTCGGCCAGACCGAACACATATTCCTTGACCGGGGCAAGGCCCACCAGCTCGTTGATCTCGGCGCGGATGGCATCCAGCGCGCCGGTGTAGGCGGCAGGCAGCAGGTCGAACAGGGGCTGGTCTGCGCCGTCGTTCAGACGGAACTGCACCCCTTCCGGCCCGGCGGTCAGAGTCACGGTGCCGGTAAGGGTTTCATCGGTCCGCAGACAGTATTCGCTCAGGGCGCGGAAGATGCGGTCGGTGCACGCGGAAAGGCCTGCCGCACCCTTCTGTGTGGTGCACTGGGCCGCGACATAGTCCCGCACGTCGGCCCCGGCGGAAAGGGTCAGCCCCAGCCGGGTGCGGATCTTCTGGGCCAGCGCGTTGAGCTGCTGTGCGGCAAGGGCGGCCAGATCCTCCCGGGTGTAGGAGGCCGTCTCGCAGACATCCCCCAGTGCCGACACCAGCGCCGCGCCGAATTTGTCAGCCAGTGCCTCCCGGCCCTTGTGGGAGTAGAAGATGAGGTATTTGCCGCAGGGGTCGATACAGCTGACGGCTCCCGGGGCCAGCGCCGTGCCTGCATCCACAAGGATGCCCTCCTTGTTTACGAGATATCGGCTGGACAGGGGGGCACTGCCCTTGACGGCCAGATCAGACAGGGTCTTCAGAAAGCCGGGATAACAGCTCTCGTAGTGCTCAAAGGCAAGGATCTCCCCGGGCGCGTGCAGGGCGGCGTAGAGGTCCTGCAGGAAGAGCTTCTCGGCTCCGGAATTGGGGTAAAGGGCCAGATCCAGCGTGGCGATCCTGTCGCTCTGCAAAAGGCCCCGGGCCGCCATGCAGCGGGCAGTTTCTTCCAGTGCAAAATGCCTGCCTGTGCCTGCCCCGCCTGTGAGCAGGATGACGTTGCGGGCGGCGGGGGCTTCGGTGCCCAGCACAAAGGGGCGGCGCATGGCCCGCACCACGCTGTCCACAAAAGCATCCTGCCCCAGCACCGTCTGCTTGACCTCGGCGGCAAGGCCTTCAAAGCTGCCCAGGTGCTCCGGCTTCACGTCGGTGGTGCCCCTGGCCAGCAGGCCTTCGTCCTCCATGTCCCGCAGCATCTGGCGGCTGCTTTCCAGCGCGGCGGCGGTGGCATCGCTCTGGGTTTTGAGCTGGGCGTTTTGCTGCTTCAACAGTTCGTCCAGCCGTTTCTGCTGTTCCAGAAGCGCCGCGTTCAGGTCAGGCAGGGCGGCGCTGCTGCCTGTTTTGGGTGCAGAAGTGCCGGGGGCGGCCTTGAATCTGCCCCCCGGGCCGAACACGCCGTTCATCAGACTTTCCCAATCATCGGTGTATGCCATAAAACTTCCCTCCGTGCAGTGGTTTTTTCTTTCAGTATAGTGGAGTCTGGTACGTTTTGCAAGGAAAGGGTTGAAATAAAGGACAAAGTTCGTTACACTATTGTCAAATGAAAGGATGAATTGCCATGGAGCCAAGAACACCTGCTGAATGGAAGACGCTGTTTGAGAGCGAAGCCTTTGCCCGCCAGACGGAATACTACGGCCCGCTGGGGGTGGAGTATACCCCCGCCGGGACACACCTGCGCCTGTGGGCTCCCACGGCAAAACAGGCAGCAGTGAATCTGTACCGCCGGGGCACCGGCGGGGCCTGTGTGGGCACCCTGCCCCTGCAGCAGCAGGACAAGGGTGTGTGGAGCATCTATCTGCCCGGCGACCAGCACGGAAAATACTACGATTTCACCCTTACCACCCCGTTTGGCACCTGCAATGCAGCGGACCCCTACGCCCGTTCGGCAGGGGTGAACGGGGTGCGCAGCATGATCTTTGACCCGGCCCGGGTAGACCCGCAGGGCTGGGAGCGGGATGTGCGGCCGGTGATCCCACCGGCCCGCCGCAGTGTGTGGGAGGTCAGCGTCCGGGATTTCTCGCAGGACCCGGCCAGCGGCGTGCACACGGCCTGGCGGGGCAAATTTCTGGCCTTTACCCAGCAGGGCACGACCCTGAGCAGCGACGGCATCCACCCTACCTGCCTGAATTACCTCAAGCGGCTGGGGGTGAGCTATGTCCAGCTCATGCCAATCTTCGATTTTGGCAGTGTGGATGAGAGCCGTCCCCTGACCCGGCAGTATAACTGGGGCTACGGCCCCACCAACTTCAATGTGCCCGAGGGCAGCTACTCTACCGACCCCACCCGGGGTGAGGTGCGGGTGCGGGAGTGCAAGCAGATGATCGCGGCCCTCCATGCGGCGGGCATCGGCGTTGTAATGGACGTGGTGTATAACCACATGTATCGTTCCGATAATGTGCTGAACCGGGTGGTGCCCCTCTACTACTTCCGCCAGAACGACGACGGTTCCCTCTCCAACGGCAGCGGCTGCGGCAACGAGTTTGCCTCCGAGCGGCCCATGGCCCGGCGCTATCTCATTGATTCGGTGCTCTACTGGGCGCGGGAATATCACATCGACGGCTTCCGGTTTGACCTGATGGGCCTGTATGACGTGGAGACCATGAACCTCCTCCGGGCTGAACTGGACAAGCTGCCCGGCGGGCGGGATATCCTGATGTACGGTGAGCCGTGGCAGGGCGGCTGCAGCGCCCTGCACCGGTACGAGGCCAACAAGAACAACCTGAATATGCTGAACGAGCGCATCGGCATCTTTTGCGACAACACCCGGGATGCCATCAAGGGCGGCTGCTTCGATGCCCGGGAGACGGGCTATGTGGAGGGCAAGCCCGGGAGTTTCTGGGATATCGGTGCTTCAGTGGCGGCGTGGTGCCGCAGTGAAAAGCTGCCGCCTCATGCCCCGGGGCAGATCATCAGCTACGTTTCGGCCCACGACAACTTCACCCTGTGGGATAAGCTCCTGATGGTGCGCTACGCCCGCCCGGAGTTTGCCGCTGTGGACAAGACCGCCTTGGCCCAGAACCGGCTGGCGGCGGGCATCTACCTGACCAGCATGGGCCTGCCTTTCTGGCAGGCGGGCGAGGAGTTTGCCCGCACCAAGAAGGGGCAGGGCAACAGCTACCGCTCCAGCCCGGCCCTCAACCGGCTGGACTGGCACCGGGCCGAACAGTTCCACAGCCTTGTGGATTACTACCGCGGGCTCATTGGTCTGCGGGCGGCGTTCCCCCGGCTGGGCGCGCTGGACAAGACCAGCCCTGCCGCCATCGAGTTCTTCCCGCTGGAACAGCCTCTTGTGGGCTGGTGGCTCCCCGCCCAGTGGGGCGACGGCGCAGCGTGGAGCGCCCTGTGCGTCTACTATAACCCCACCGAGACGGCGCAGGTCGTCACCCTGCCCGGCGGCAGCTGGAAGCTGCTGAGCGACGGCATCTCCTCCAGCCTGTGGCGGGGCAGCAGCCGCATCTGCACCGGCCAGACCATCCTCCTGCCCCTGAGCGCCACCGTGTTCGGGCAGGTATAAAAATACGGTCTGCCGTTGCTTGACAACCTGCAATTAAAAATCCCCTGACCAGTTCATGCCGGTCAGGGGATTTTTGATTTATGGATCAGGAAAAAGATTGGGGAGAATCAGGAGTTTTTCTGTGCCTGCTGGGTCTGGGCGTTCTTTTCGCCCAGGGTCAGGCTGACGGTCTGCATCTGGCCTTCCCGGGCCACGGTGATGGAAAGGGTATCACCGGCGGCGTGCTGCTGGATCAGGGTGCCAAGGTCGTCCTTCTGGGCGATCTCGGTGCCGTCGATGCTCACGATGCGGTCACCGGTCTTCAGACCGGCCTTGTCGGCGGGGCCGCCCTGCACAACATCCACAACGTAAACGCCGTAGGCATTGACGTTGAGCTGTGCTGCGGTCTGGGCATCGGTCACAGCCAGATAGGTGATGCCCATGTAGGGGCGGCCGGAGACATAGCCGTTCTCCAGCAGATCCTGTGCCACCTTGATGGCATCGTTGATGGGGATGGCAAAGCCCAGACCCTCCGCATCGCTGGAGGAGGACTTTGCGTTGACCAGACCGATGAGCTCACCGTTCATGTTGAACAGGCCGCCGCCGGAGTTGCCGGGGCTGACAGAGGCATCCATCTGGATCAGGGACATGGTGTTGGTGGAGCTGGTGCCCTGGATGGTCACGCTGCGGTTCAGGGCGCTGACGATGCCGCTGGTCACGGTGCCGCCCAGTTCACCCAGCGGGTTGCCCACGGCCAGCACGCTCTCGCCCACGGCAAGGCTGTCGCTGTTGCCAACGGTGGCGGGGGTCAGGTCAGTGGCATCGATCTTGAGGACAGCCACGTCACTGGTGTCATCCTCGCCCACCACGGTGGCGGGGTAATCGGTATCGCCGATGGTCACGGTGATGTTGGATGCGCCGGACACAACGTGCGCACAGGTCAGGATATAGCCGTCGGAGCTGATCACGACACCGCTGCCAGCACCGCTCTCCACCTGGTTCTGGCCGTACCAGGACCACTGGGAGTAGACCACCTGCTCGGTGGTGATGACCACAACGCTGGGGCTGACCATCTCAGAGACCTGAGCGGTGGTCATGCCGGAAGCGGTGTTCACTGCGGAGGCAGAGCCGGAATCACTGCTGGACGTGGAGGAAGGTGCCACCTGCTGGATGACCACCTTACCACTGCCGCCGAACTTTGCGCCCACAAAGCCGCCGGCAAAGCCCATGGCTGCGGCCAGCACCAGCGCCACAGCGCTGCGTGCAACGCGCTTGCCGTTGAACTTTTTCTTCTTTTTAGGGGGCTGCGCGTCCTGCGGCTGTACCGGATGTACCGGCGGCGTTGCACCGCCTGCGCCGTTGTCTGTCTGCGGGGCGGTGTAAGCGGTCTCCGGTTCCGGCTGCGGGTCGTTGTACTGGTTGGCGGTGTTCATGCCGCTGCTGCCCACATTGGGATAACCGGTATCTCCGCTTTCGTTTTTATCCTGAGAGGAATAATCATATTCCCATTTGTTCTCATTGTCCATGCTGATACTTCCTTTCCGTAAGGGATACGTCCACAGGAGCCCTGTTCCTTTGAACTGCTCCTATTGTAACCGTCAATTGTGAAAATCAATCGCGCGCGCCGTGAAGAAACTGTGAAATAAAGACGCACTTTCCGCCCTTGACAGCGGCCTTTGCGCTTGCTATTGTAAAAGCGTAAATTCAGGAGGAACACACCATGGAACTGCACCGCACAGACGAGGGCTTTGCCCTCTATAAGGAAAAAACACAGATCGGCTTCTGCGCGCTCACGCCCGCCGCAAAGGGGGCTGCCATCACCGCGTTTGGCATCGAACCACAGTGGCGGCGCAAAGGCTACGGCTCCTATCTTTTAAAAGAAGCCTTGCGCGCCTACGCCGGATACGACCGCGAAAAGGCTACCGTATTTACCGCCCCGCTGCCCGCCGATGCCGCAGAGCTTGCGTTCTGGGCAAAGTTCGGCTTTGCGGCAGAAGGCAGGCAGCTGGTGCGCCGCCGTACGCCGGACCTGACCGCCGTCAAGTTCGTGCAGGACTTTCTGGCCGCGCGGCTGGCACAGCCGCACCTTTGCATCGATGCTACCTGCGGCAACGGCGGCGACACGGCCTTCCTGTGCGGCATCACCGCGCCGGAAGGAAAAGTAGTCGGCTTTGACGTGCAGGAAGCTGCCATTGCATCCACCCGGAAGCATCTGGAGCAGCTGGGCGTGCCCGCCTCCCGGTATGAGCTGCACTGCCAAAGCCACGCAGACCTTTTACAGGTTGTGCAGCCCGGTACGGCAGATGCGGTGATGTTCAACTTTGGCTGGCTGCCCGGGGCCGACCACGCAGTGTTCTCCACCGCGCAGAGCAGCATCCCCGCCCTGCAGGCGGCTTTGGAAGCCGTGCGCCCCGGCGGCGTGGTGAGCGCCATCCTCTACAGCGGGCAGGTCATCGGCACGGATGAAAAGCAGACGGTGCTGGAATATCTCCGGGCACTTCCGCTCAAAAGTTTTACCGTTCTGGTGTGTGATTTTGCCAACTGGGCCGAAACCGCGCCTCTGCCCTGCATCATCCTGAAAAAATAACGAAAACACTTGCATTATGGAGCGTTTTCGGATAAAATAGGGTACGTATGTGTAAAAACGAACTCCTTCAGTCTCGCATTCGCTCGACAGCTCCCTCTGGGAGGGAGCCTTTGACGCTGCGGGAAGGCAAAAGCCTCCCTCTTTGAGAAAGACTTCCCCCGGTCGGGGGAAGATGTCACACAAGTGACAAAAGGGGGAACAGTGGCATCGCGGAGCGATGACGGAAGGAGTTTTATCCGTATAGGAGAAATACTAGTTTATGACAAATCGTGAAGAAATCGAGCGCCGCCGGACGTTTGCGATCATCAGCCAT
>OLOT01001441.1_pt1 | contig 13887 bp, 8 predicted proteins | sample 1671991 | NCBI WGS metagenome assembly OLOT01 (sample SAMEA3136634, study PRJEB25190) | human gut metagenome | biome: human gut; feature: human-associated habitat; material: faeces | place: Austria | collected 2013
GGTAAATCGTCGGTTTTAATCCCATCTTCTCAAAATTTGCAATTGCTGCCCGCACCATACGTTCCATTCCGATGGCATACTCCACATTTACGGTAGATTTTATGGATAAGTCTTTTCCGGTAGTAACAAATCCAATCCGGTAGCCTTCCGTATAAGTATCCGCCATTGCCTGAATCTTCTCCTGCGGAAGCTGGTTCATATACTCTGCCATACGGATTTCATTTTCTCCGATAGGCTCTCCATAATAATAAAGGTATTTTAAATCCTGTAAATTAGAATCCATTACTATCCGGGTAAAGAAATCCCGGCTGGCATCTACCATTTCACAGACGCTGCGCTCGGTAAACAATTCACTGTAATCGTGGAAAAACCAGTAAATTGCCTGCTGCACTTCTTTCGGGGTTGTTCCCTCTTCGTCATTAAAACAGGTATAAACCTGGATAAACAATTCACAGAAGCAGGTATAGGCTTCCACATCGCCCTCATAAGCATAAGGAATCAGGCTCCGAAGCTCTGCATAGAGCATGCTAAGGAGTGTGCCGTATTCCTCGCCCAGGGTTTCACAGGCATAATCCGGGTTGGCATAGCTTTCTTTATAATGTTCCGGCAGAATGTCCTCATACAATGCTTCATTTATCTTCTGTAATGTTTCCCTGCTCTGGCTGCAGAAGCTGTCATTTAATACCTGCCGCAATACTTCTTCCGTTTTTACAATAAATGCTGCTGTTCCTTTAAAATAAGCACGGAACGGCTCACAAACCTCCGGTTCTGCCGCAAGTTCATGTATCCGCTCCGTCACCAAATCCAGTCGTTCTGTAATTGCTTCTCTTTCTTCTGCGTTTAAATTCTGATATTCCATACTTTCTATCCTTTATATTTCTAATTTTGCCTACAACAGAATACCGCCTGCATAGACAGCAATCCAGATAAGCAGTGAAAAAATTGACAAAAATGTAGCAGCATACGGAATGCTGCGAAATGAATTTTCCTCCTTCAGGCTTATGATTGCAAGAATCACTGCGGCTAATGCTGCAAAAAAGGCAAGGATTCCATAGCAGGCTATGTATATGCTTAAATTACCGGCACTTCTGAATGCAAGAACTACCATCACCACAAAACTGACCAGTGACAGTAGTGCCAGAACAAGTGCTGTAATTCCTCTTTTTGAAAGTGTCTTTTCTGTAAATTTATATTTTCTGTATCCTCTTCGTCTTTTTCTCATGTTCTTTCTCCCGATACATTTTGTACCGAAGTCTATTCTTTCTGCTCAAATTTGTGACACCGGATATGATTTGCCAGCAAAAATCCAACATATCCAATTGCCCCGCCGATGGTATTTAAAATCAGATCATCTACATCAAAGCTTCCTACCTTGGATACAAGCTGTACCAGTTCTACCAGCAGACTGAAGTCAAAACTCAAAAGCACTACCCGGTAGAACTTTCTCTGGTTATGTGCCAGTAATGGCAGAAGCATTCCATAAGGAATAAAAGCGACAATATTTCCCAGAAGGTTAAAGCAGACTGCTTTCGCGCCCAGTGCCTTCCGGTAAATAATAAACCGCTTGATTTCTTTTAAGGGCATAAGATTATAATGGTAGCTTCTTTCGGAATAGGTTCTTCCCATCATTTCTGAGAAGAACAGGAAATAGCAAAGCAGACCCAGATATATTACGAATAAAATCCATGCTCCGATACGAAGCAGTTTTCTCGTCTTCTGACTCAATTTCTTTTCCCCATTTCATTTTTGCTGTTTATTTTGCCCCATACTGCTCATAATATTTATCAATTGCTTCTTTCATCTTATCATCAATGATAAGCCTGCCCTGGCATGGACGGTTGTATAAACACTCTACCACATCTGCCATGCTGACAATTGCATTTGCAGGGAAACCATATTTCTCCTGAATCTCATCGAGTGCACATTTGTCTGTCTCAAGGCCTTTTTCCATACGGTTTAAGGATACCATCAGTCCAAGAATGGTTACATCTCCCTGTGCCTGAATGATCGGGAATGTCTCCTGAATAGATTTTCCGGATGTCGTTACATCCTCAATAATAACAACACGGTCACCATCTTTGATTTTGCTTCCAAGCAAAATTCCGGTATCGCCATGATCTTTTACTTCTTTACGGTTAGAGCAGTAACGAATCTCTTTGCCATAAAGACGACTGAATGCGATTGTTGTTGCAACAGAAAGCGGAATTCCCTTATATGCCGGTCCAAACAGCACATCAAAATCGGTACCATAGTGGTTGTGAATTGCTTTTGCATAATATTCTCCAAGGCGGGATAACTGTGAACCGGTTACATATGCACCTGCATTCATAAAGAATGGAGACTTTCTTCCACTCTTTAATGTGAAGTCACCAAATTTCAAAACCTCACTCTCCACCATAAATTCAATAAACTCTTTTTTATATGCTTCCATTTTATTAAAACCTCCTGATTTTAAGCCATTCTTCGGCATTTTGTATTTTAAATTTTGCTTTACTGTGCCACAACTGTACCATTTAACGATTTACCCATATATATCAATCCTTTCTGATTTGTTCAGCAAACCAAAAAGTTAAGCATAGATATACTTTCTTAGCATACCACCAAATTCACTTTTTTTCAACTGACAAATCATCATATTCATTGTTCATATTCATTGTTTCCAAATCTATTCTCATATGACAGTTCTGGTTTCAAGTCAACTTTCCATTCCATTAAATCTTATGGTTGACATTGTAAGAGCTGACATATATATCTTCTTCCACCTCTCCCTTCTTTTGAGGTCACAAACTGTGACCTCAAACAGTATCATCGTGTTCCTTCTTGTTTTGCTTCCCACTCTTCCACCGTTCGAAGTGGTATCTGAAAATTGTTTTTCTTCCTTTACAACAAATATGGAGCAGATTTCTCTGCCCCATACGCACACCTTATAATCAGGCAAGAACTGCTTCCTGCTTTACGATTTCTTTCACTTCATCCAAAGACAAGCCGGAATAACGTGCCATTTTCTCAACGGATGTTTCGCCATCACGAATCATACGAACAACGAACTCACGTGTTACTTCTTCACGCTCCTGATTTCTCATTTCTTCAATTGCTTTGCACATACTCTCAACTCCTTTCGCATCTTCCTTGAAGTATCTGACTCTGTCTGCCAGTTTTCCATAAAACATATCATCCGCATCGGTACAGGAAAAATCATGCATCAGCTTCCCGATATCCGAATCCCCTCGATATGCTCCATTCACATACAGGATGTGGGAACCATCATCAAAAAATTCATCGGTTTCCAGAATTTTTCTCTCTACTCTGTATATCGGCTCTCCTTTTCCTATCACATCATGCTCCGTAATAAATATCACATATGTTTCCGGAAGAAAATTGACATCTTCCTGTGGTGCAAGTGCATTGGCATCCAACATACTGCTGTTGTGTCTTGCACGCTTTCGTCCTGCTCCCTTATCCGCTCGCTGCACCTCTATATCGTATTCCTTATTCTCAGAATCCGTAGCCTTTACATCCAGCCTAACGGAACGCCCCTGCAAATTCTGGATGACATATTCCGTTTTAGAATGAAGAACCTTAAGGTCCTCTTTATTCATTATAATACGCAGAACAAGCTCCGCACATTCATCATGATCTTCAAAGCATTTCTTCAAAAAATCGTCATCAAACAGGCGAAATTCTCTTATTCTCTGCATATCCTGCTCGTGTTTTTGTTGCTTTGTCAGCATTCTTATCACCTCCAAATCTCTTCGGTGTTCTTCCTGTATTTCTGACCTCTGGTTATAGTATACACGAAAAAACACCTCCTGCCTACTAATTAATTTGTGAAATTTTAATAACCTCTTTCACAATCATATCTCTTTAAAATTCCATACAATCTCCACCCTGTTATCTGTGTGTTCTGTTGTATTTCACACGATAATCATATTCCTCCGTAAAATCATCATAGGCGGACATCTTGTAACGCATACTCCGCTCAGCTCGTATGTCCTGCCGACCGTGCCCTCGCCACCGATCAAGGTAAGGGTATTTCCATCAACGGTAAATTCATATTCGGAATCCCGCACCGACTCGTTGGCGTAATCGATCATGAGCTTGTTGCCGTCGATGGTATAGGCGAAATCGTAGGATATGGAGGGCAGCTCCAGTGCGGCGATCGCACCGCAAAGCACCATACGGCGCTGCGTCTGTTTTTTTCTTCCTTTTTCTGATTCTCTCTACCGTTTGATCTGACTTGTTCGTGAATCGTCCCGGCGGTTGCTGCCTGATGGGGCGGTTCGATTGATAATCCTGCATCATGTGGTTCTTCTCCAGTCCAAGCGAAAGGGCGATGACGGCAATGTCCGTCACCGCCCTTTGCTCAAAGGTTCGCAGCTGATTTATTCAGCGTTTTCTTTCTTCTTTTTGCTGTAAACGTTGATGCCGATTACTGCGCCGCCGCTGATAAACAGCAGTGCGATCCAGAGGATCATATTGCTGTTGTCACCGGTTTTCGGGCTTTCTGCGCCGGTGTCCGGGTTGGTTTGCGTAGGATCGGTCGGTTTTGTTGTGGAGCCGGCAGCCGGAATCTCAACTGCCGCCTTCTTGTAGCCGCAAACCTTGCACTCCTCATGCCTGGAGCCCTTTAGGGTTGCGGTCGCTTCCTTATCTACCACCCACTTGAAGCTATGTACTGCAACATCGTCCTTGTCACCGCAGGAGCACTCATGCCAGTGGTTGTCGGCGTCGTACTTCCACTCGCTGCCGTAGCTGTGAGTATGCTCACCGCCGCCTGTGCCACTATTGCGCAGAATCGTCAGCGTGTAGGTTTTAGCACCGATTTCCACGACAATGTCGGTTGTGCCGCTGTCGGGGATGGCAACGGTTGCGCTGCCGCCGGTGGACAGAGCCTGTCCGTTGATGCTCACGGGCTCGCCGTTTCCAGACACCGCTGTGACTAGCGTAGATGTTGCTCCGCTATCATTTTGCAGCGTATAGGTATAGTTCGTTCCGTTGGCGGTAAAATCGCCGATCCCCACTGCCAGACCTTCAAAGGTCAGAAGGTCATTACCGGGCACTGCGACTCGCACCACTACGCGGGTGCCAAGCTGGGAGAAGGTGACGGTTTCCGTCCGGAAGGTTTCCCCGGAGATGGCACCGCCAATACTGGTCTTTTTCGTTTCCAGAACGGTCCCGGCAGCATCCAGCAGCGTGGCCACCAGCGTTGCGCTAGTCTGAGACTGCAGGGAGTTGTTGCGCAGGGTAATGGCGGCGGTGCTGTGACCGTTGCCGTCGTTCCCCTGTGTCACATCCATAGTCATCCGCTCTCCGGTGCGGGCCAGTGCGCCGGTCATATGGACGCTGGCCTCGCTGTCACTGCCGTCATACTCCGGCAGGCGCTGATTGCTTCCTGTTCCACCGATCTGACCTTCCACCCACGCCTCGGCGTACAGATAGGTACCCACATTGGGGATCTCGGTTTTGCCAATGGATGTCATATACCCGCCCAGATCATAGGTCAGGTCCAGTGTAAAGGTTCCCTGATCGATGCGGGCGAGGGCGCTGTCTTCGGAAATGGTAATTTCATTATCGCGAACCGATACGCCGTTTGTGGCGCAGTCTACCGCTGCAGATTGGGTATGCAGATCGTCCGCATAGAACGCAAGCTTCACCTCGCGGTTCTTTCCGCCGGCCAGCGTGGCGGCAGAGGAATTATATAGGGTCATGCGCACCGTGCGTTTGCCGGCACTCTCCGCAATCACTTCCATTTGCGAGATGCCAATGTCTGGATAATCCAGATACACTGTGCCGTTTTCGTTGATGCCGCCGGCGGCGGTGATGGTATAGCTCGGGTCGGTCACGCGATCCTTCACATGGTGCCAGACGGTAAGGGTGGTGCTTTCATTGGGCAGCAGTGTTTCCGTAAGGGTGACGGTTTCCCCGCTGTCAAGGCTGACCGTTAGGCTTGTCACATCGTTCAGCCCGGTGTTGCGGATGGTAAAGCGAATGGGTGTCAGGCTGTTCAATGCCAGCGTTGCATAATCCACACCAATCTGTTCCACAGCCACCGCATCGGTGATAAAATTAGAGGTAGCAGTATAGAGGATCGTTTCCTCCCCCGGAACGGTCACGCCGCCGATTACCTCTGGGTTTTTATCGTCATACCGGGTTGCCTGAATGGCAGCCTGCACCTGATTGGTGCCGCTGACATAGGCATCAAAATGGTCAGCCAGCGTGCGATCCGGCAGCTCTGCCAGTTCCAATGGTGCAGACAGAGTGTAGGTATTTGTGGCATAGCGCAGCTTGGCCGCCTTCAAAATGCCGTGATCTACCGCGCCGTTGGCATCATTGACAGTCTCATTCCAGACGATGGTAAGATCATTGAGGCTGCGATGATCCCCACTGAGGGAAGCGAAGCGGAAGTCTCCGCCCACGACGGCGTTGCCGCTGCTGGTCAGGGCAGACAGAGAGCCGGGGAAACTGTTGGACATGGTGCCGCTGCCGTCCACAGCCAACAGCTGGATATCGCTGCTGCCGTCTCGGACACTATGCCAACCGATGACAAATCGGTCATCCCCGCTGCCGAAGTTGGCTGCAACGACCTGGGGGTTTTCGTCAAGATTGCTGTCACAGGTCGCCAGCATGGCTGTACCGGGAGTTCCGTCAGCAGCCACGGTACAATAGGCGATCTCGTAGGCGGAGGTATCTCCGGTTCCGCTGCGGTCCAGCGAGTAAACCGCCATAGCGGTTCCGTCGGGCAGCATGGCCGCCTGCAACGCCTTCACGCTGCCAGTAGCACCGTTATAAAGCATTTTGGACTCGCTCCAGGTGCCGTTACTGCTGTCATAGCAACGGTACATGATACAATCTCTGGTCGTGAAGTTCAGCAGGTTGTTGCTGTCCTGCGTACCGGGATCGGGGGTGTAGACGCTGCGCCAGAACACGATGGCCTTGCCGTCGCCGCCCACTGCCGTGGCTGGGGCCAGATCCGGCATGCCGTCGTTGGTTAGGCGGGTGGAAGTCCAGGTTGTGCCGTCATAGACGGACACTACGATTTCCGTGCTGTTCATCAGCAGGTTTTGCTCTTCCAATGTCACGGAATCACCGGCATTTTTACCCGGCAGGTCGGTGCCCATGCGAACCCAAGCCGCCGCCGCGAAGCTGCCAGTGCCAGACAAAGAAACGCTCGTGTCACCGTAGCCGGGGAACTCTGTGGAAGCGTCAATTTCACTGGAGAGAGTATAGACGCCGCCATTGAGGGTGGAGAAATGCGCCCGGCTGTCGTAAATACTGCTGCTGTTGCCGTCGTTGATGTAGGCCAATACCTTCCCGTCATCGCTGAGCTGTGGATAGGATGTGGGGTTGGCATTGGTCTGGATGTTTTCCAGCCCACTGGTGGAGTTCAGAGAGAACAGCATCATCCGCTGCTGGGGCTGGCCCCAAGTACGGGCATATTGCTCCAGATAGTCCCGGCTTTGGAGCGTTGCACTGCCAGAAGCCACCTGCATTCCGCTCTGGGCCGCCGCCATCCGCAGCGAGGCAAGGCTCAGCCCACTGGTGGCGTTATTCCAGTAGTTGTCGATTGTTTTCCAGTCATTAAAAGTCCTGGTAGCTCCAAGGGTTCCGGAGGCGATCACCGCCTCGTAGGAGATAAACAGGAAGTTGGCCACAAATTTGATTCCCACTTCGCTTTGGATCCCCAGGGCCTGACCGTTGATCTGGCGCTTTGTCTCGTCGGCAAGATAGGCGCGGGAAAGGAACTTATTCTGACTATCCACATCCAAATTGCCGAATAGGCCGATCTTCAGCGCCACGACCGAATAGTCAAATCCAATGCCGCCAAACGCGTGGACATAGGCGTTGATACGCAGCGTGGTCAAAAAGTCATTCACTGCCGTGGCCGTTGGATCGCTCCAGGCAAGCTCTGTACCCTCGCCCTGCCGGCCGTAGCGCACTGCGGTACGGAAATCCAGCTGAATGGCACCACCCAGCTCAAAGGTTGCTGTCAACGGTACGGGGCCAGCCATGGCGTTCACGCTGAAGGTGAAGCCCACGCCAACGCCGGCGGTAAAGCCGCCGCCTACGGTGAAAACCTCCCACTCCTTTTTTTCGGCGTTATAGCGGATTTCCGCTTCGTAAAAGCCCTCCAACTGCAAGTTGAGATCCGTGTTGGTGACCTTGCCGGCCATGGAGTTGGCTTTGTACTCCCCCTCGGGATTATAGGTGCCTTTGGCCATCTGACTCAGATCCCCGGTCCCGGGCACGCCCACTTCCAGGTTCTGTGTCAGCACATTCGCACCCAAGGCCACGCCGTCCTCGGAATAGTCCATGTCCTCCATCTCCAGCGTATTGTACCCGGCCCAAATCATGGCACGGAACACGGAGGGATCTTCGCTAGGGGTGATAATCATTTTGAACACGGATGTGTCCACCGGACCGCTCAGATCATCCAGCCGTCCGGTCAGCACCTTGAGAATGTTACTATCGCCCACTCCGCCAAAGTCAACGTCATTCACTCCACTGGAGTCCTTCATCGTCAGCAGAATACCGGTGACGCGCTCATCCTCTGTCACCTTGGGCACTCGGGTCAGATCAACGACCCGGAAGGGCATTATTTTCTCTTGCAGCAGGCTGCCGTTCAGGCTCAGCTGCGTTTTCATACCTACATCCTTGCCGTCGGCGATCCATCCAGAGGTGGTCATGGTGGCCTCGGTGAGGGTCAGATCGTTTTCCGCTACAGGGATGGATGAGAAGGGATACTGCGTGGTACTGCTGCTCTGGGCGGCAGGAAGAACGCCGTATTCGTCCGCCAGCTTGAGACTGTAATTCTTCGCGTTGGCAATCTTCTCGCCCCAGAGGAACATGGTGGTGTGCAGGGTTGCTGTTTTAAAGCTGCTGTTAGGGCCAATCTTCCCAGTCGAGTTGCGGACATCCACCTTCTGACCGTTGGCAAGACCGTAATCAACGCTTTGCGCCACAATGAAGGGTTTGTTTTCCTCCCCTTCCGGCACGCACTCCAGAGAGACAACGCCCTCTGCGGTGCGCATTACATCATCCACGCCCAGCTTGCCGTTGACGGTCAGCAGCAGCGGATAGTACTTGTCGCCGTCAATTGCGCTGATCTCCAGAATGTACTCCAGCTGATCCAGAGCGGAAAGCACCGTGGTGTTGCACTCGCCCTTTTCGGCCGACCAGAACTGGGTGGAATCCAGATAGACGGTTATATTTCCCTCCGCATCCGTGGTATAGGTGTCGCCGGTGATGCCGCTGACAAGTGCTCCTGCCCCGGAGCCCAGCAGAGCTGTCTCGCAGTAGCCTCCGTTTTTATAAACGCCACCGCGAACGGTCACCGTCTTGTTCGCCAGCGGATCGCCGCCCGGCGTGATGAGCGTCACAGATGCCCGGGCGACTCGCCGAAGGCTGAAGGTATTCAAGGGATAAAGCTGCAGTTTTGTGGCATCCTGCTCGCCGGAACGCAGATTTTCTTTATAGATGGTGCCCAGATAAATATCCGCGCCGGAGCCGGACTGCAGAGACACCTCACTGGCGATTCCGTTGGGTTCGTAAAGCGCCAGCACGCCTTCACTGTTGGTCGTGACCGTTTTGGACACACCTTTGCCATCGGTGTATTGCAGCGTAGTTTCCGCTGCAGGCGTCAGCTGGAAGAGATAGAACTTATTTTGCAGCGTTTTCGCTGTCACCTGTACATCGGCACGCATGCCCGTGGCGGCATGGGTAGCCGTGACGGTTGCGGTACCGTTGGCCAAGCCGGACAGCGCCATTTTGGTTTCGGGAAGGTAGGAATCAAAGGAGAAGTTTCTGATGTCCTCATACAGTCCGCCCTGCTTGTAGTTGACGGAAATGGCATTGTTGTTGCTGGAGAGCCACCGGATGCCGTCTTTAAAGGAGTTCCATCCGTACTCGTCATAGTTGATGCCTATGTACTCGATCAGCCCCAACTCCTGGCGCAGCTGCAAAATTTCAGCTGTATCAGTGGGCAGGCTGCCGCTGACCTTGGAGGTATTGTCCATGGTCAGCTTAGAAATCGTGTCTCCTTTGTCGTCCTGCACCTTCAGTGCGTCGGCATCGTAGACATACAGGGGGAAGGAGTCTGTGCTGGGAGATTCCTCACCAGGGTTCTCCACGCTCAAAACCACTTGATAGGTGTCCTTTAGATTGCCGTCCTTCACACTCTGCAATGACAGGGAGAAGCTTCCGGAGGTACCGGATAGGCTCTCTCTGGCCACCTCTTGGGTGGTGTTGTCCTCTGTGACCCGGGTAATGGTCAGCGTGGGCTGTTGAGAGGCCCCGTCAGTGGCGTTTTCCACCGACCAGTCGATATTGACGGCGCTGTCGGTATCCGTGAGGTAAATGCTCTGGGGCGGTGTCAGCTTGGCTGTGGCAGGTGGTGCCTGCACGATGATCCAGGCAAGTGCCGACAGGCGGACGTTCTCACCCTCGGCGTTGGGGTGCGGCATGGAGACCAATACCGTGTAGGCAGGGGTATCGCCGTTGGAGAGCCTGGAGAGCACATTCTCCTCGATCCGCACGCTGTTTTTATCCTTGCCGGCGGTATAAGTCGCAACGGGATTGAGGCCGCTCAGCGCCGCCTCATTCGCGTAGTTGCCCTCATACAGGTCAATCCTGTAATTGAACTCTTTGTCCGGTGCCATCAGCGCGGCGTTGGAGCTCCACAGCACGGTGGCGGGCTGATTTACCCGCGTCACGATGGACGATCCGCCGGGAATCACCAGTGCTAAGGAATCGCCTGCCGTCACGGTATAGGGCTCTGACTCGCCCGTCACATCATCGGTAGCGTCCTCAGTCCCGTTGTCCGCCGTAAAGGTAAAGGTGACGGCTCCCACCTTGGTTCCTGTGGTGGCAACAACGCCGGTATCCTCGTTGATGGTGGCAATGAGCGTGTCACTGCTGCTCCATTTGCCGGTGGTGTAGCTTGCCTGCTCACCGCCTTCCCCAAAAACCTCGGCCCTAAGCGTGGGGCGGGTGGTTTCGCCGAGGGAAATCGTATAGTCGGCGTCATTCGCTTCCGGGACGATGGTCACCGTGTGCGCGGAAACTTTCTTTGGCACCGTGAACTGCCGGGTCAGGGGAAGAACATTCACCCAGTCAGGAGCGTCTTTCGTGCCCTCGTTGGCCTGCAGCGTCACCGTATAGGTGCGGGTGTTAGCCGCGGGTGCGATTGCGTAGTCGCTAATGGTGAAGGCTTCCTTCTCTGTGTCCAGATAGACCTGCAGATGGATTGGTTCAACCGCGGAGTCGTACCTCAGCTCGAGGCGGAAAGGGGCTTCCTTCGGCTCTGTTCCTTCCGGGGTGTGATAATTGCTGTATGCGGTCTCGTAGTCCTGCGCCATGTTGGCCTGCATCGTGAACGATGCCTTGCCGTTGGCGTAGGTGGCCGTCAGTTCGGTGGAAGCGTTGCGCATCAAGACGCTCTTCAGCGTAACGTCGATAATCGAATCGCCTTGATAGAGTGTGGTATCCAGCATATGGCCGAAAACATCTTCCACACCGGTCATACCATTGACGGTGACCGTGGTGGCATCCGCATCCTGCACCGGGTACCAGAGCATTGCCGTGACACCGTAGTTGTTCATGGAAAGAGCAGCGGCGGTATACTCTTTGCCATTGATGGTCACGCTGGCGTTTCTAAGATCCACGAACTCGTTAAAGGTAACTGTGATGGGCACATGCTGTCCGCTGGCATAGGTTCCCGCCGGGGCCGTGACGCTTTGAATGATGGGGGCGTCCGTGTCCAACAGCCTGGCGGTGACGCTGCTGGTATTGACGGTGGCGGAGGCATATGGTTGGTCGTCAATTACACTCTTCATATACAGTCGGAAGGGCAGCCAGTACTTCTGATCCCCTCTGTTTTGCGTGGTAGACTGCAGGGAGATTTTGACCGTACTGCCCTTTTGAATCGTACAGTTCCCCGGTTTCTTTCTGTCGCCGCTGGTGGGCGTCAGATCTGCTTCATCGAACTTGTACTCCATCAGATAGAACGGGGCATGGGGTTGTGTGGCACTATCATAGCCATACGGCGCAGGGCCGGTATAGGTCTCTTTGCCGGGGTTCCAGTCAAACTTGATGCTGGCGTCGATTTGGTATGGCTGATAAAATTTGGATGAGCCGCCGGGAAGCACCGAGTTGCGGGCGCCCTCCAGAATTCCGATGGTATCGCTTAGTGCAACGAAATCCGGATTTTTGGCACCCTCGCCGGCATTGTATTCATCCGCCAGCAAAGGAATATACATATCCCCCTGTATTGTGCCTTCACTTTTGTATGTTTTCTCATAGTCCGGCGCGGTCATTGATGTTTTTATTGCGGGGGCGTCAACCGTCTTTTTTAGCTTGAGCTGACAGTGGTCGGCATAAGCGGCGCCGTCATAGAACACCAGATTTTCCGCATCGTAAAATTCGATCATCCCCAGCAGGTCGCCATAGGAATAAGAATCCTTGAGCCAGTCTGGGTTCCCTCCATTGGTTTGAACCTTGACAGTGATTTTACAACCACCTAAACTGTAAGTTTCGCCTACGTCATAGGTCAGCTTGTAGGACCCGTCGCTTTGCTCGACGACCTTACTCGTCTCGCCTATCGAGACCTCCACATCGGTGATATACTTGCTGAGCTGGCCTCCTTGAATGCGGTAGGAAAAGCCGGCCGGTTTTCCGCGGTATACAGTAAAAGTCCCGGATTTCCATTCGTTGTTTGCTTGTCTCTCCAGTGTTTGGCTCATCATGCCGCTCATATCCACCGTCTCAACGCCCTCAGGCTTTGTGGCAGAGGCGGAATACTGCAAACTGATACCCTGCAGCTCCAGCTGCTCCATCAGGCTGTTGAGATTCTCCAGTGCTTCCCCAGTAAACTCCCTGCCGGAGAAATAGGTGTCCTTGATCCGCTGCAGCTCCTGTTCGATTTGGATCATGGTCTTCAAATCGCCCAGCGCCACCGGAGTCCCATCCACGTCGGCTATACGGGTGAGATCCGTGGCGGGATTTTCCAGCAGTTCCATGACGGCCGCCAGTGTCAACACCTGGCCGTCCAGCGTGATGGTTTGATCCACCTTGAAATTGCCGTCTTCATCCAGCAGCCCCAAAGCGTTCAGCATGGAAAGCACCTGGTCGCTGCTACCGCCAGTCAGGTCGGCGAGCTGCTCCAAAATCGCCTGATTTTCCTCAGGTGTGTTGCCCAGCGAATCGCTCACCGATGCAAACGCAGTTGTCGGCAGCATGGTCAGCACCATGCAGCATAGAAGCAAGATACTGAGTATTCGTTTTTTCATTGGCTTTTCTCCTCCTTTTCGTGTCGGGCGGGCTTATCCTCTCCGCCTTTTCTACAGTTTTCTCTGTTTCTGAGCCGAAAGCACAGCGCAGTGATCGCTGCCGCCGCAGCAAAGGAGACGACGCCCACCAGCACATAGCCGCCTGCGTCCTCCCGCAGAAGCATCGCGCCGAAGCTGCCCCATGCGGCGGTCTGTCCCTGCACTGCAAATGCGTCTGCCGCCTGCATCAGCACCGCGAACAGCAGCATACACGCGGCGCTCAGTCCATATATGCCGCGTTGCTGCCTTCGGCGGTTGTTTTCCCGCACCCGCTGCTTGACGAGTGCGACCCGTCTTGCGGTATCGTACATTTCGTTTGAACCCCCCTTCCGGTTTGTCTGAAACTGTGATAAAAACCCTTTCACTTATATAGGTACAAAAAAACGAAAAAACTCTCACCCAAAACGCATAATTTTTCACAAAAATTTGAGAGCTGCCAAAAAGCAGCTCTCAAAGAGTGGATATTCGGTTATTACTTCCGTGATAATCGGAAAACGGATAGCCTTCCTGCCGCCACCAGCAGCACCGGCAGGGCGTAGGCGATGTACTGCGCCGCGCCGCCGTA
>OLOT01001454.1_pt1 | contig 13783 bp, 9 predicted proteins | sample 1671991 | NCBI WGS metagenome assembly OLOT01 (sample SAMEA3136634, study PRJEB25190) | human gut metagenome | biome: human gut; feature: human-associated habitat; material: faeces | place: Austria | collected 2013
GATCATCTCATTTTGGCAGTGTATTGTGCCGGAGCAGTTCTTTCCGTAATTCCTTCTGCTTCTTTTTTGACTGCTTTACTTTTTGTTTTTTCTTTAATTACTCCGACGGAAATTTTTTCGGCTGCTTCCATCTTACTTCCTCCTCTTCTCAATTTCTGAACCTACTATAGCAAATTCAGATTTTTAAAAAGGAGAAATTTTTTATAAAAAGAGGAATTTTACAAACTGATTATGTATTCATCCTCCGATATTCGTTCGGAAGCATCCCTACTTCCTGTTTAAACACCTTACTCATGTACTTGGGATCCGAAAAACCTGCCATTGAAGCAATCTGATTCAGCTTTAATTCCGTATCCAGAAGTAATTGTTTTACATGTGCGATTTTATATCGCCTTATGATCTCCGTAAAAGAAGAGCCTGTTTCTTTTTTTAACTGTGTACCCAGATACTGTTCGGTAACATGCAGTCTCCTGGCTGTTTCCTCCAGATTAATTCCGTCACTGTAGCATTCTTTAATAATAGAAAGAGCTTTCTGTACCAGAAGCTCTGCCGAAGTCTGTTTTTTTTCATCATTTTCTATGCAGACAAATAATTCCAGCATTGCATCCATGATTTCTTCCCAGAAAACAGCATTTAAAATCGTATGTAATATTTTTTGGACAAGCAGATCTTCATCCCGTAATGTTCCACACTCTTTTGCCGTATTGATCACAGCGTAAGCAAAACGGATACAAACCTCTCTGATTTCCTGCGGGCTGTGGACTTCACGTAATCCTGCCTCCATAAATTGCTGAAAGCACCGGGTAAACGCAGGATAATCCAGATGGATTACCGCACTCCTTGCCTGATTCTCCAGATCTGCCGGATAAGTAAAACGATTTGTCCTCAGTTGCGCGATTTTTTTGCACTTGATCAATACCCGGTTGCCAAGTATTAAATGCCATCCGCATGCTTCGGTCAGCGCATTTTCAATCTCCGCCAGTTCTCCCAGCCCTTGACACTCTTTTCCCGCAAATGCCCCATGATCATGGATTCTCATAGAAAAAGCCGGTACTACCGATTGCTTCAAATACTGTATAAAAATTTTTTTTGCTTTCACATCATAAAAACAGATAAAAACAGACTGCCTCTTCTCTCTCCATAACCAGCACATTTTTTTGTCCGGATTATGTTCCCGGAATTCTTCTAAAAAAAGCTCTGCTTCTTTTTGTTCGGAATCATAATACTTTCCCATAAAAAGATACATACAGTAAATTTGTTTTCTGCCGGAGAACCCATATTTCTCCAAAAGCGTCTCCTCTAACCTAGAATCCTCTTCATACTCGCCTTCTAACGCATCTTTTATGACCGTTTCAAGTGAAAGAGAATTTTTCCCTCTCTGTTCTACGAATATCTCTTCCTTGATTTTAGAAAGGGTGTTCTTCAGTTCCGTAAGATTAACCGGCTTTAGCAGATAATTTTCTATTCCGAGTGCAATTGCCTTTTTTGCATAATCAAAGTCAGAGTATGCCGTAAGAATCACAACCTTAGTCATACTTCCTCTTTCTCTTGCTTCTTTTAACATCTGCAGACCGTTCATATCCGGCATCTGGATATCAAGCAGGATCAGATCCGGATCCTGTTCTTCAAGAAGAATTAAACCTTCTCGCCCATTTTCCGCGCTTCCTACCACCTGGTATTCCGGACTGATTTTATTCAAAATATGTACAAGCCCCTCACGAATCGGTCTCTCGTCTTCAATGACTGCTATCCGCATCGTCATTTCCTCCCTGTATCGGAATAAATAAATGTACTTTCACGCCACCCGAAAGAATATTTTCAAAATAAACTGCTGTATCTTCTCCGTAATAGAGTTCCAACCGCTTTCTCACATTGGAAATTCCGAGATGATTCTTTATCTTCGTTCCTTCATTGAGTTCTTTTAATCTGACTTTCTCAATACACTGCCCATTATTTACAATGATCAGATGTAATTGTTCTTCTGCCTTCACAGCTTCGATGGTAAGCCGGTGTTCGCCCTTACATCCGCGGAAACTGTACTTGATCGCATTTTCCACAAAAGGCTGAAGCAGCATTTTATGAATTTTATAAGTTTCCAATTCCTCCGGTATTTTAAATATCAGCTCGATTTTTTCTCCTAATTTTTCCTGCTGCAGAAGAATATACTTTTCCAGCCATACCTTTTCCGCTTCGATCGTTGTCAGTTCCCCTGCATCATTAATGGCATAACGCAGGATTTCGGCAAGCGCCACTAACATCTCACTGATTTCATACTGCTCATTTTCAATGGCTTTCCAGTTGATGGTATCCAGGATATTATATAGAAAATGAGGATCGATCTGTGCCTCCAACGCTGAGATTTCTGCATTCTTCTGCTCCAATGCAGATTGTTTCACCTGACCGATCAAATGATAGATCCGCTCAGTCATATCATTGAAGCCTTCCGATATCTTCTGTATTTCTATACTGTCATTTTCTTTGATTGCAAGCTTCTCCCTGAAATTATCTTTCTCCAGATTTTTCATCGCATCTACAATCTCATTTACCGATACCATGACCGGTTCTGTAACTTTATAGATCAGAAATACAAAAACAAGCAGCACTGCCACTGCCAGCAGCAGCCAGAATACGATCTGTTCTCTGATTGCTCTCTGATATTCACTCAGCGACTGGCACAATACGATTTTCCAGCCGCTCCTGGTATTTGTAATGGATTTTTGACTGACCCTTTTCGTCTCTAAAATATCTTCCGTCCTGCCCAGTAATTTTTCATTTTCCGCTCCGACGATCCTTCCGTCATCTATCAGATATATTTCCGATCCTTTTCCAACATCCAGCACGGAACTCAGTTCATCTGCATCGACTGACAGAATCACTTCTCCCAGATCTTCACTGATATCCCAGTAATTTACTACCTTACGGCTGATATGAAACATCCTTTCCGGATTTTCATTCTCTTGATCCATCGTATAAGACAGCATCTCTTCTGTCTCCGGAACTGCAACCTTTTCAATCCAGGAACTGTTCACCGAAGAAGAAGAAAGCCTGTCATAAAAGATTCTTTTTCTATCTGCCAATACCAGCTGAATCCCGTCCACACCCTGATTTCTGTTACAGATATGTGAAAATTCACTTCGCATATTATAGGCATCTGTCTCCATAATATCAGCAGATTCTTTCGCGGTAACCGCAAGATTTAAAAAGTCTTCAGCCGTAGTGATATCATACAGGATCGTCTCATACTTATCCAATGTCATATTCAGACACTGATTTGACTTCTGAAGATCTGCCTCTGCCTGATTGTTCATATTATCAAGGGTGCTTTTTTTCAGACGTGCCTGCGATATCACTGTAAAAATAGTGATCGGAATGCATGCCGTAATAATAAATGCAGGAATCAGAATTTGTCTCAGATTTTTCTTTTTCATTTCTCTGCTCCGATTTTCTCTATCTTTTCTGCACTTTTATTCAATATTGTCTGCGGATCCTCTTCCTCCACCAGTATCTGTCTCAGAGTATCGGAAAGTGTCAGGGAAATCCGTGGCCATTCCGGAGAAATCTCACGAATCCCGGCAGCCTTATACATTTTTATAAATGTTCTCTTTTCCGGATCTTCGGCAAATTGTTGTTCCATAATATCCTGACGCGGTGCAAGAAAACCAAATGCATCAATATATTCTTTCATTCGGTCTTTATCTGCCAGAAACTTTAAAAAACGGATTGCATACTCTTTCTTTTCATTCTCCGCTACTGCCAGAATTTCTCCTCCGGCTACCGAAACCGATGTCTCTCCTCCCGGAATCGGTGCAACACCGAATTCCAGATCCGGATTTCCTTCCCTGATACTGTCAATCGCCATAGAGGAATTGAACATGATCCCAATTTTTCCTTTTAGAAACTGATTTGTCAGATCTCCCATGGTAAGAGAAATGCTCTGCAGACTCAGACTTCCTTCTTTTTCCATCTGATCCAGCAGAAGAAATGCTTTTTTACTGTTTTCTTCTGTAATTCTATGCACGTCCCCTCCCATTGACCATAAGATCGGCAGAAATTCATACATACTTTCTTCTGTCTGTAAAGCAGTGATCGCAAACCCTTTTACATCTTCATTGCTGATCTTCGCCGCTGTCTCTTGAAATTCTTCCCAGCTTTCCGGAACTTCGCATCCATTTTCTTCCAGGAGTTTTTTATTATAGAACATCCCTGTACAGTTCACACCAAAAGGCTGCCCATAAATTCTTCCATCTATCGTACATGGTTCCAATGCTTTTTCGTTATATTCCTTTAATTCCGGAATAGCATCTGTAAGATCAGCAAACGCTTTCATATGATGTAGAAATTGAAAGTCCGAGGAGTCCACTACGGCAATATCCGGCATCTTTTCTTCCGACATCGCCAGGGCAAGCTGTTTTTTAAAATCTTCATCCGGAATATAAGATACTTCTATCTCAATATCCTCCTGCATCTTATTAAACTGCTCTACCAGCTCTTCCAGATGTCTCTGATTATCCGGTATATCCCAGTAATGCCATAATTCAATGGTTTCTTTCTCTTTCGCTTTTGTTTCTTCCTTTTTCCGGCATCCTGCACAGCTGCATAAACTAACTGTCATGACAACACATAAAGCGCATGCAAAAATCTTTTTCACTCTATTCCAACTCCCCTTCACGGTATGCACGGAGCAGCATTTTAAGTGCCTCAATATCCTCCTTGATCTTCTTTCCGCTATCTGTATCCCGCACCATCAAACGTTCTTTTTCGGTCTCGACCAGTTCTGATTTTGACTCGATATCCTTATTTTCCGTAAGTGCCGCATACACACTCAGGAAAGGCTGGTGGGATTTGATCCGGATACCATGGGAATTGAAGATCAGTGTATACCCGGCAATTCCGGTAGTCTTATGGTAGCTCTTGCAGAAACCTCCATCAATGACCATTAATTTTCCATTCGCACGGACCGGATGCTCTCCTTTTGAAGTTCTGACCGGTGTATGCCCATTAATGATATGAGCACGCTCGGAATAAAGGCCAAACTCATGCAGGATCATATTGCAGACCTTTTCTTCTTCGTAGAATTTATAATATGGATTTGATTCTTCATACCATGTCGACTCATCCAGCACATAAGTACGCTCAAAGGTTTTCGTATTTCTTCCGGAAAGTGGAGACTTTCTTCCGCACCACAGATACCACATAAAGTCTCTGTCTTTTTCTTTCGCCTCCTTCGACCAGGCTCTTCTGGCAACATGCTCTGCATAGTCCAGATATTCTCTTCCTCGATAGCATCTCTTCCCAAATACAACGCCGTCAAAGTTTCCGCTCTCATCCAGCGGCACACAGCCGTGATACAGAAGATTATCGTTGAAGATCCGGTACATACTTCCTTTTTTATACAGGAAATCTATATGCTGTCGCAGACGGATACTGTTCACAAAAGCCATCTGAAGACCTTCCATTACATTTTCTTCCTCTTCGGTCAGCTGATAGACTTCTTCTACACTTTCAGCTGCAAAACTTACAGTTGGAAATTCTTCCTTCTTGATCTTATATTCTTTTCCGCCAATTTCAACAACCTGACGTTTCACATCCACTTTATGAAGCAGCAATTTATCTTCCATCTTGTAATCCGGATTACGCAGGATCACCTGGCCTTCCAGCTTAAAAAGAAGTACAGAAATTGCTTTCAGTGCCGCTTCCATCGGATCGATCTGCGGGTATATCTTTTCTGCAAATAAGGTCAGATTTCGCAGACTGATCCCATAGCTATTCTCCATGATCTTCATATTATCATATTTCAGATTGTTACGGATAACTGTTGCGATGCAGGCTCTGCTTCCTGCCGCTGCCCCCATCCACAGGATATCATGATTTCCCCATTCAATATCAATGGAGTGATAAGTCGTAAGCAAATCCATGATCCGGTCTGCACAAGGACCTCTGTCAAAAATATCTCCGACAATATGTAAGTGATCCACCGCAAGACGTTTGATCAGACCTGCCAGTACTTCGATAAACTCGTCTGCATTCTGAAGCTCAAGAAGTGTATCCAAAATATTGCGATGATAGATAAGCTGATTGTCATCCTCATCCTTCTGTACATGGATCAGTTCATCCAGAATATAGGCATATTCCTTCGGCATCGCTTTTCTTACTTTTGAGCGGGTGTATTTGGATGAAAATAATCTTGCGATATCGATTAGTTCTCCTAAGATCACACGATACCACTCGTCATTATTTTTTCCTTCCTTTTTTATCATTGCAAGCTTTTCAACTGGATAATAGATCAGCGTACAGATTTCTTCCCGGTCCAGATCTGATAAAGTATCTTCAAACAACAGATCTACTTTTTCCCGGATCACACCGGAGCAGTTATTTAATATATGGCAAAATGCCTCATATTCTCCATGCAGATCACTCATAAAGTGCTCTGTCCCTTTTGGCAGGCTGAGGATTGCTTTAAGGTTAATAATCTCTCGGCAGACCGCCTGCTCAGTTGGGTATTTTTCTGCCAGAAGTTCTAAATATTTCTCGTCTCTCATTTGCGTCCTCCAAATTTATTTTACATAACCCAAAAATACATTTCCGCTGCCACTTACCATTTGCGCCATCTCTTCGGGCGTAGCCGAATGACGTTCTCCGTCAGCCGGATCAATATAAGCATATTTTTCACTGGTATAGCCGATTACCAGTACCGCGTGATCCATACTGAGCATTGCGATCACCGGTGTCTCATGGCTGATCGTATAGCGGATTTCTTCCGGTGTACATCCGGTCAGATCAAATCCTTCTCCACCGGTTGCTTCTGTCAGGATTTCTGCCGGCGACTTTCCGTTTTCCAGCTCTGTTGATGCATTTATATCTTCTGCGCCTTCCAGCTTCAGGATCCGGTTCAGGCACGCTGCAAGTGTACTCTCACCTTCTCCTGTCCGGAACTCATCCATATTATTTACTTCATAAATATCCGGCGTATTTCCGGACTCCCATACATATTCCTGTGATGAAGAAATGACCACACCTTTTATCTTCTCCGCTTCCTGGATCGCATAAGATGCTTTTTCATACACCCCCTGCAGACTGCCAAGTGCATATACATAATACTGATTCTTTACCTTCGGTTTGTCAAAGCTGACAACCATCGGTTTATCAAACAGTACTTGCTTTGGTTTTAAAATTTTTGCTTTGCTGTCTTTGATCCCATTTTCATAAGTAAGACGAACCAGAGTTCCCCGCAGATCATCATTGTAGGTCTCAACTGTGATATTGCTCTCTTCCTTCTCCTGATTGTTGGTAATATAATCTGCCGTTGTTGAAATATAGGTATTCTCATTTCTGTTCACCCGATTAAGTGTCATCATATTGTCTGCCACATAGCCATCCAGAATGTAAAAATCCTGTACCTCATAGGTCTTGGCTATCTCCTGTTTCTGCGTGATGATATCCACTTTATACATCGGGTACACACTCTGTCCGGATATATTGGTTCCTGCATCGTTTCCACGCAGCGTGCCATAGGCAAAATCATTCCGGATAAATCCGATCGGTTTGACATATTCGTCTCCTTCGGATGTAATATCAAAGGATTTGCCCGTCTTCAGATTCAGCACGATAATCTTCTGCGACTCATTGATCTTTCCGCCCTCACTCTGGTAAGCAAGCAGATGTCCGTCTGGTGAAACCTGATACTGCCCTTCCTCCAGATCTTTCACCAGCACCTCTCTGGTGTTGTCCTTCAGATTCACAAGATACAATGTACCATCTATCATTACATAAAGATTTTCATCAGAATTACTGTAATATACAAATTTACCCAGATCCTCTTTCATCAGATAATATCCATCTTCGCCAGGGACAAATGCTTTTTCCGTAACGGAATTTTTTTCTGCGTCAAAATAATAGACTGCTACACCTACCTGCCCTTCATGTACACCGCGATTCATATAACCCACTACAGTAAATGTGGTATTGCCTTTTTCATCTACTGAAATCAGGCGGATATCATGCAGATCGCATAATGTACGCACATCCATGTTTTCCGCATCTGCGAAGCCGAATACCAGTGACATTTCATCCGCTTTTTTATCATAATGCCAGAGCTGGTTATCCTCTATAAATGCTACAATGGTTCCATCTGTATTAGTCTCATACTCCAGGTCCGTCGGCGCAATCCCAACAAGAACACCATTCTGGTTCAGCGCAGTTGTCTTACCATCAAATCTCTGATTCATCGTGCGGTCATAATCAAGCAGATACTGTTGTGCGTCTTCGCCGGTGCGGATCCGGAAGAATTCCTTTACACTGTAAAGCCGGTCTGCATAATCCGTATCCCCGGCACATTTTACCTGATATTTGAGGACAAGCGATGTATAATTCTCATTGCATTCCTTAATTTCCCAGTATACATTTCCCGATACCTGCGGTGCAAGCGAACCCCATGTCACCTGTGACTGTGTCGATGCAAGTGTGACCTCCTGATAGGTAGAGCTGTCCTCACTGGAATCTGTTTCCAAATAGCTTTCGACCTTATCACCCTGATTTTCGAGTGCCGCATTGTGGAAATCATTTGCGAAATCCAGGCTTTTCTTATAGTTGCAATCTGCCGAATTCTTGATCCTAGTATAAAAATAAATATTCTGATTATCCAGGTACAAGGTTACTTTCAAAATCCTCTCTTCTTTCAGGATCTTCGTATTCTTGAAATTTAAAGTTACTGTATCCTGAACATCTTTAATGGTTCCCTCCTGAATACATTTTTTCCCATTCAGTGTATATACCTGCCAGTAAACCTTCTGGATCTGATTATCATATTTTGCAATGTTCATATCCAGCTGGTTATTTGTGACGGGTGTCAGTGTATCACGCATTGAAGTAAGCGTCATATCGCTTTTATATCCCGGCAGTGAGTTTACTTCATATCCTTCTGTCATAAAGGATATTCTTGGCAGTGTCGCACCTCCCATATCTGCACTCATATCAGTGTTGCCTCTGTTCGTCACATAACTGGATACGATAACTGCAAGAATAAATACAGTAGTCAGTACCCCTGTCTTTATTGCTATCTTTTTAAACATTGTAATTATAGTCCCCTTTATCTTAATCTGCTAAATTTATACTCCTTTTTCTCCCTCTTCATTCTGCTGATCCAATAATCTCCCCAGCATTGGATCGATGTGAAGCATTTCTTCACATGTGCGGATTGCCTCTGTATTTTTTCCTTTATTTCCCGTGTAAATGGCCCGTATCAAAATATTCTTCGGTGTATGCTCCATATCGATAAACTCCAGGATCTGTGTGTCATATCCCTCCCTCTTCAGATATTCCGCACGTATCGCATCTGTGACAAGAGCTGCCATTCTTTCCTTTATCAGTCCATAAGAAAATAACGGTGCTAAAGTCTCATTTTCCATCTGGCGATTCAGCTCATGTTGACAGCAGGGAACGGAAAGAATGACTTTCGCTTTCCAGCCAACTGCTTTTGCAAGTGCAAAATCGGTAGCGGTATCGCAGGCATGCAGCGTCACGATCATAGCCTTTCAATTCATGCAGATAATAATAAATTGCAAAGGTCAGATACGACTTCCCGCATCCGAAATCCAGAATCGTCACTTCCCTGTCCTTCGGAAGCTCCGGAAGAACATCCTCGATAAATTCCAGGAAACGGTTAATTTGACGAAATTTATCAAACTTTGTCCGGACGATTTCTCCTTCCTTTGTCATAACACCTAAATCCTGTAAAAACGGGACTACCGTTCCCTCTTCCAGAATATAATGCTTCTTTCGGTTGTGTGACAGATCAATCTCTTTAAACTTTCCGGTCTGCAGACGTCTCTGAATCGTCATTTTCCCTTTTTTACTGACCAGAACCTGATAGCGGAATTTTCTGGTCTCCATCTGCATCTGTTTGAATTCCTGCATGGCATTTTCAATATATCCTGCTGCTTCTTCTTCATTCAGATTGTGGTGAAATACCTGGTTGTTCCGGTGTTCTTCGCACTGGTACAAAATATTGTCTTTATGCTCCACAGGGCGGATCTTAATCTTTACAATTCCGCCTTTTTCACGTGGATTGCTGATTATTGCTGATAAAAATTCTTTATTTAAACTCTTTTTTAAGATATTATTCAATGATTCCATTTTAATTTCCCCTTACATTTTAGGTTATATGTACGAATCCAGTTTTTATTGTAAAGCGAAATAAAATAGAGCGCAAGGGAAATTTCCCTTACGCCCCATATTTACCTGTTACTGTTCGACTTCCTGATAGACATCTTCCGTTTCTTTTGGAACCGGGAAACGGATCAGTACCTTGAACAGATCTCCGTCGAGATATAACTCGAATTTTCCCCCTTGAAGCTTTGTCAGATTCTGTGCAATCGAAAGACCAAGCCCGCTTCCTTCCGTGCTTCTGGATACATCTCCACGGATAAATCTTTCTGTCAGTTCATCTGCCGAAATATTCAGCGGCTGCTCTGATACATTCTTGATCGTAAGCTGTACTTCCTCACCTGTCTGAACCAGATCCACGTATACACGGCTTCCCTCCATTGCATATTTTGCCGCATTGTTAAATACATTTGCAAGAACTCTCCACATTCGTCTGCCGTCTGCGTAGATTGTTGCCGGTTCGGTCGGAAGATTCATGATCATTTTCAGATTCCTTGCCTCAAATTTTTCTTCAAACTCTGCACTGGTCTGGTTAACCAGCTCAACCAGATTCAGATTCATCATTTCCAGGCTGATATTGCCACTGCTTACCTTGGAAGCTTCTACCACATCCTCGGTAAGTGTCTTCAGACGATATGCTTTTTCTTCCAGAACCTGAAGATAATTCCGGATCTTCGGATCCTCAAAATCCTCTCTCTTTAAAAGGTCCACATAATTAATGATTGATGTAAGCGGCGTTTTGATATCATGGGATACATTTGTGATCAGATCCGTTTTGAGGCGTTCATTTTTTACGCTCTCTTCTACCGCCCGGTCCAGTCCATCTCCGATCTTATTGATGCTGACTGCTGCTTCAAGCTGTCCGCCTTTGAGTCCATTTAACGGAATCTGATAATCAACCTGACCGTCTGCGATTGCTTTTACCCCTTTGATGATCCGCGCTCTTCCGATGGCTCTGCGCATCAGGCAGAAAAATGCCCCTGCCTCTGCCGCAAGCATTACGAACAGCCAGATTCCCGGCTCCCACATGGCGATCGCGATCCAGTGAACTACAACCAGTACTCCAAACAAAATCGCAGCTTTCCAGACCTCCCCCAGATGCCGGATCCCAATCCGGACGTATTTGATGATCAGACATAAAATACTGTTCTTCCACAAGGTCTTTGCCTTGATCCTTCTTACCATTCCAAGCCAGAAAGTAAGTCCTGTCATGCAAACGCTTACCGCAACAATCCCTGCAAAAATCAGTACCGATGTGCCATTGAAACCATCTCCGCTAAACCAGACTCCGTTCAGCAGACTGTAACTTAAACTGATTTCCCCATAAATACATATCACCATAACTGCAACCGACAAAAGAATAAAGATTTCTGTCTTCATTTTATCGACCCGATTTAACACAATGCCTTCTTCCCGGTTTGATCTGCCTGCAACAATTGTCAGCCATGCCAGAATTACAAGCATTGCAAATCCGGTTGCAATCACAATCCAGAAAGTAAATCTTACCTGCGGTGCATACTCCTGATAAATCTTGCTCTTCTGATAAAAGTCATCCTGGATTGGATAGGAAGTATCTACCGCGAACACGCATTCGTAATTATCCATCCACATATTGCCACCGATCAGTGATTTCCACTGTGATCCGTCCATATCAATATCACTCTGGTACTCAGTAAGCTTTGGTGTGGCAACCGCATATACTCCCAGCTTTTTCATACTTTCCAGATTCTTTTCCCATTCATCAAATCTCTGATATGCAAGACGGTTGGTATAAACTTTTTTATTGTCCAGATCTACAATCATATATGCAAGATTAGTATTACCTTCTTTATATTCTTCCGTTACATACTGCCACGTCAAAAATTCATCCCGTACACTGTCCACAGTATTTCCAAGCATGGACATCGCATCACTTAACTTGCCGTTCCATCTGGAATCCTTGTTCACAACTTCCAGAAGATTCTTCGCGCCCACCGGTGCACAGTTTTCGGAAACTTTTTCTCCGTCATACCGCCAGCACTTTGTGTAGACCTGGCGATTTTCACTGTCCAGAATATTGCGGTAAATACTTGCGGAGCTCTCAATCCAGTCATTGATCAGAGAATCGATCACTTCTCCGGTGCTTTCCAGTGAATATTCATCTTTTGCCTCATCCATATTACCAAACTGAAGGTTCCCGTTTTTAAATTCCCGACGAAATTCTTTTTCATAGTAATAATGGTAGGTTCCGTCATCCTTCTGGCAGACGATGATCTCATCATCATTGTCTCCATCTGCCATCTTGGTCCCGTCTGCGTAGTACATCTCCTGATCGTTTTCCCAGTAATTCACAAGATCACCAAGACGGTATGCAAGCCCATTTACATTTTCATTTGAAATCTTACGATCTGAATCATATTCTTTCAGATCTACAATTCTGTTTTCATCATATTCTCCTTCTGTTTCAAAATTGCTGTCGTATCCTTCCGCAGCCGTAATATCATTTGCAGCACTCATCAGCTTGTCGGTAAACCCTTTTGACTGTTCATACTTCTTATGTGGCTTTTCAAACAGGATTCCTGCCAGATTATCGCCCGGATAACTGAATGTAAAAACCAGACATGTGATCATCACCACCGCTAAAATATGCTCCAGTACGATCAGGATTCCTTTACATGGTGCACTCTGATACCATTTGTTATTCATAAGACCTCCTAACCGATCTTCTCTACCTTATATCCGACACCCCATACTACCTTCAGGTAACGTGGCTCTTTCGGATTGATTTCGATTTTCTCCCGAATATGGCGGATATGTACGGCAACGGTATTGTCCGCTCCGATTGCTTCTTCATTCCAGATATTTTCGTAAATCTGATTGATAGAGAACACCTTTCCCTGATTTTTAACGAGTAACAGTAATATATTGTATTCAATCGGTGTCAACTTCACTTTTTCGCCGTCCACAGTCACTTCTTTCAGATCATCCCTGATCACAAGTCCCCCGGTCCGGAACTCACTCTGGTTGTCAGATCTCGCCGTACTTCCAAGCTGGGTGTAACGTCTGAGCTGGGATTTTACCCTTGCTACCAGCTCCAATGGATTGAACGGTTTGGTTATGTAATCATCTGCACCGATATTCAGTCCTAAAATCTTGTCCGCATCCTCTGATTTGGCGGATAAAATAATAATCGGGAGGCTCATGTTTTCCCGGATTTTGAGTGTCGCCCGGATTCCGTCCAGCCGCGGCATCATCACATCCATGATCAGAAGATCAACTTCATTTCTTTTCAATACCTTGATTGCTTCGTCGCCATCATACGCCTTCAGGACTTCGTATCCTTCCTGCGTCAGGTAAATATCTATTGCTTCTACAATGTCTTTATCATCATCACATACTAATATTTTCGCCATCTTTTTTCACCTCCTCTATACTATACAAGGTTAACAGAGATTTTTTAAGAGATAGGGCGGGATTTTCTTAAGAATTTTTTGAGATTTGAAAATGTGGTGCAAGATGATCTATATTTGTCAAATACAGATTCTTGTGCAAGCACCAATCTGCACCTGACTCATCATATAAGCAAAAAAAGGGGCTGTGAAAAAAGAATAGTCCCGAAAAAAAAGAAAGACCAAGAGTTTAT
>OLOT01001461.1_pt1 | contig 13753 bp, 10 predicted proteins | sample 1671991 | NCBI WGS metagenome assembly OLOT01 (sample SAMEA3136634, study PRJEB25190) | human gut metagenome | biome: human gut; feature: human-associated habitat; material: faeces | place: Austria | collected 2013
GCCTTTCTGGATTTTTTCGTGTGCCCGCGCATATAGTACGGTCAATGCAAAATCTGAAAATGTGGAATCCGTCTTTGCCTCTTAGTAGCACTTTACGCCATCGCAACGATAAATCCATGAGGCAAGCAAAAATTCAAGATTTTCCAAAAGGCACACTGAAATTCCACTTTTTCCAAATTTCGCTCTTTTCAGTTCTATATTTGGAAAATGTGGAACGGAAGTTTGCCCCAAAAGGGCACAGGTGATTTTCCTTTTTCTTCGGTGAACGGACGCCCCAAATTTACAACAAGGAGCGTCAAGGAAATGCGAAAACAAGTCCAAAAAGAGCGCTGTACCAAAATCATGCTCACCAAATGTAAGGCCGTCTGCTGTCTGTATGACAAAGTGCAGCTTGCCGCCGCGAAAATGCTGAATCATTCACTATGCAGCTAAAAAAGCAGTCAGCAGAACCCGTACCGGGCTGTCTGCTGGCGTTAGATTCATTATTGCATGATACTTTAGATTCAAGTTTTGATTATCGTGACGGCTCTGTTTACCAAGCCGTCCTTGACTGCGCATTACGTTCCCGTGGCTGGCGCTCCCTGACCGGGGGACGTACATACGCCACCAAAATCGAAAATGCACTTTTAAACCTATATGGCAGTTATGTTTCTGCGACTGACATATCCGCAAAGCAGCTGCACGCCACACTATGCAACAAGTCCGTTGCGCCGCGATATGTTCTGCAACTTGCCGTTCTGCTGAGACTGACTCTCTATGACCTGCTGCACGCACCCGATGCCGTGCTAGACTATAAGGCCGAGATGAAAGAAATGTATCAATCAGGAGCCAGCATGTACCATATAGCGCAGCTGTACGGCACGGACGCAAAGACTGTGGCAAGATGGGTGAAACAGTAAGGGCAATGATTCTGTCGGCCATAGTTTATAATGGCAGCTGCATATCTATGCTGCCGCTTTTTCCTTATCTGCCTCCTTTCTTTTACTATTTTTACGTGCTTTTCTCTTCTCATCGTATTCCCTTTGAATCAAGATGAATTTATCCATCAGTACCTTTTCTTTACTACGATTTCCCTTGATTACCATTGATGGGTTAATCAGCCAAATGCCATCAAGTTGCATTGCCACAAACCCCTTATCCGCAAGGGAGTCCATCGCTCTCTGTACGGTGGCTTTCGAGCTATTGATATTTACTGCAATCTTTTTCATTGTTCCAACGTACATATTGTCACCGCTCTGCATTGCACATACCAGAAAATCCAGCACCAGTGATTCCTTTCCGCCCAGTCCGGAAACAACTCCAAAAAATGAATCATACACTTTAAAAAAATTCATTTTTACATTGCTTATGCTTTCTGGTGTCGAATATTCTCGCGGCAAAAATAACGGGTCATTGCCATCGCCATCCGTTATAAGTAAATCACTTAACGGGCGGTTAAGCAGAGTGTCATATTCCGACATTAGCCGTGCTTGCACATAAATGTCGCCTTTAACAAGCAGCCTTGGATTTATCATCCAAACTCTTTCATCCTCAGTCTTTGCCAGCATATCACTTTCCTGCATCTTTTTCACTGTATTACGTACTGTTACGACATCGCAATTCAATTTTCTTGCTATCGTTTTGTACGCCCCAACGAATTTATTTTTCGTCGGCTGTGTTTCCTGCAAGATGTATGCCAACACCTTGCTTTCCGCAGCAGAAAAGTTTGAAAGAAGTTCAAAGAACTTAGCATCGGCTTTCCAAAAGTGCTTTGTCCCGTATCCAGTGTTGTGACACTCGTGCTGGATTTTCTCAGCCACGCCAGTTTTAGCGTTTTTCAGAACAATCGTTTCAACATTTTGTTTCTTCATTACATTACTCCTTTGATACTTAAGGGGTGATTCCATGATACTTTTTGTTTCATTTCCATATATTTCCATGCAGAATATACGGCTATATATCGCTATATTTTTCAAGTCTTTCGTTCACAAATGCCAAGTCTCTCTTCTTATCTATTCAATGTTAATTCATTTCATGAAATATCATTGATAAAATAAGAAATGTCGCGGGAAACATACAGCCAACCCGCAGAATCTCTGCTGTCAGTTTGTTGCCTCTTATTTGCTCCTATATAAGTTCGCGCCTTGCGGGGAAAGATAGGAATAAATAAGAATCGCCAGCAGAACTCTTATTGTCTCCTATGATTCCGCGCTCCGCGAGACAAATAGGAAACTATAAGTAATCTGCCGAAGTAGTAGTTACCGCTTTGTCTTGCCGTTCTGGCTTGCTGAATATGCTTACCTTACCACCAAAAGTTTGCGGCTTTCCCGTAACCATTCTACAGAGGGCAGGGCCTTCCTTTGGCCGAAGTGAAGCACTGCTTGCGGGAGAAGTTCAGACCGTCCCGTAAAGTCGCGGCAGTGGGTAAGTTCCTTTCGTTCTGGAGACTGAACGCCAAACTGCCGTAAGCGTTCTTCTCGGCAGCGGAAGTTAGCGTCTTCCGGCAAGTTGAGCCTTGACATGTTGCAACCATTTTGCGATTGTCAGCCATCCTAGGGTTGCCGATGCTGCTTGTTATTTTGTTTTCAAGGTACAAAAAAAGGAGCCAGTACAAACGCTGCTTACACTATCCCCGTAGAGATAATGTCGCAATTTTCGTACTGGCTCCTTAGAGCTTTACCATTCAGTATGATTATTCAGTTTTAGATTAACGGACACCCAACAAGTCTTTAGACACTTATTGAGTTTACATTTATATTATACCACAATTTTGCACAGAACGCAAGTGCGTTAAAAGAATTACACAAGCCCGAAGTATTTGTCAAAGAACGCTTGCAATTTTGCAATAATGCCATCCTTTTTGGCCGCTCGGTTGCCGCCGCCAAAGCGCGAGACCGGCGGCAGGATGCGGTCAACATCTGTGCCGGTAGTCTTTAATATGCCGTCACGGAAAGAGTTATCCACAAACTTGCGCGTTTCATCCGGCTTGAGCTTTTCCTCCGCGATAAGTGTATCAAGGTCGGTTTTCTTTTGCTCGGTGACGAACTTTATCCAGTCGTCATCTACCTTGGTGGCCGTATTGACGGTTGCGATAAAGTTTTCAATCAGGTCTTTCTTGCTGCGCAGCTGCATACTGGAGTCCACGGCCTTGCGGATGTCAACAAGGATTTCTTTATCCTCGCAGTTGCTATCGTGATACTTGGCAACCAGCATAAGGATATAGTCAATGTTGATTTCCACCTGACGAATAAGTTCCATCTCAAAGACTATATCGTCATTGATGACTTCCTTATCCGGCTTTGGTGACCGCAGCTGTTGGTACAGGTCAATATAGTTGCTCTGGTAGTCCTGCATATCGCGCGGGGAGAGCAGTTCATTGCCCGCAAAGTCGTCAAACGAGGTAAGGATATTCCGCATTCGCAGAATTGCGCCAAACAGTGCGATGAAGTCCTTTTTGTTTTGGTCTCCCACAATGGGCCGACCCAGCGGGAATTTATCTTGCAGCTTGGCAATCAGTTCTTCGTAGCCGTCGTGGTGCTTGCCGTCCTCATCATAGCCCTCATAATAGGCTTTATAGTTTTTCAGCAGAACGACACTTCCGGCTTCGCGGTCTCCGAATAGCGCTAAAGCGTCATTGGTTTCCTTTTCCAGATTGCGGAAGCAGACAATATTGCCGTATGTCTTTACGGAGTTCAGGATACGGTTCGTGCGCGAGAACGCCTGTATCAAGCCGTGCATGACAAGGTTTTTATCCACCCAGAGCGTATTTAGCGTGGTAGCGTCAAAGCCCGTCAGGAACATATTTACGACAATCAGGATGTCAACCTCGCGGTTTTTCATGCGCAGGGAAAGGTCTTTATAATAGTTCTGGAATCTGTCGGCCGAGGTGTCATAATGCGTCTTAAAAAGTGCATTATAATCCTTGATTGCAGACTCTAAAAAGTCCCGCGAGCTTGCGTCAAGCTGGCTGGTATCGTCAGAATTTTCCTCTCCCAGCATGCCGTTTGCATCTTCCACGTCCTCGTTGGGCGCGTAGCTGAAAATCGTTGCCACGCGCAGGCGCTTTGCTTCGGGCAAGTCCTGCATCTGGCGCTTAAATTCCAGATAGTACGCCTTTGCCATGGCAATCGAGCTGACCGCAAAGATGGAGTTAAAGCCCGACAGACGCACACTATCCTTGACTTCTGCGACCTGCCCGCGCGTCTTATCGGTTGCTACCGCTTCGATATTGCGCAGCGCACGGAAAGAATACGTTTTACCGTTGCGTTTTGTTTTCTGGTCGAAATGCTCTAAGATGTATTTGACGATTTCCTTTACGCGGCGCGGGTCGGCAAGTGCCTTTTCAGTGTCGATGGCCTTGACCTGCTTATCACCAATGCCCGCCTTGCGGTTGACAGTATCTACATAATCAATTCTAAACGGCAGAACGTTGTTATCGTTGATAGCATCAACAATCGTATAGGTATGCAGCGGCAGGACTTTTTTGCCGTTGGCATCAGGCTCACCACCAAACGCCTGCGGGGTGGTTTTCAGCGTAGGTTTGCCGCGCGTACTGGCATTGGCCGCAAAAATCGGCGTACCCGTAAAGCCAAAGAGGTGATAGTTCTTAAAATATTTTGTGATGTCCTCGTGCATATCGCCAAACTGGCTGCGATGGCACTCGTCAAAAATCAAGACAACGTGCTTTTGGAAAATCTCATGTCCCTTATTGCGGGATACAAACAGCGCCAGCTTTTGAATCGTTGTAATGATGATTTTATAAGTATGCGGATATTCAACCATAAAGACTGCAATATCTTTACTGCCCCCATATTGGGCGAGGCTTTCTACATGATGCTCCCACGTCTTTTTAAAGGATGTGCAGAAATACTCATATGAATGGCGCGGATACGTGAAAACTTGCGTTAGCGTTTCTATTTTGCCCGATTCTGGATGTTCATTCATTTCATCCATTAGTTGCTTTTCCCTTTTGTTCGCATCCTCTTGAAATTTGGCATATTCTTTTTTATGCAATGCGCCTGCTCGCTTTGTAATCTCTGATGACGTAACTTGAAACTGCTCAACAAATCCTCTATCTGACGTAAAATCCGGAAATTCACTCGGCGCATCATTCGACTTCACCAGCCGAAGAAGATTTTCAAAATGTATCACATCATCTTCTGACATTCCAAAAAATATTTGTCCTACGGGTTTTGCGTAAAGATAATGGTTCTTTAAAAATTCATCTTCCGAAACGGTGTATGCTGTTTCTTTTCTATCTGGACTTGATATAAAAATACAGCGTTGCACAGCCTCTAAGCATTTTCTTTCTGCATCGCCGCGCATCCTCAAGCCCCCCTTGTTTCATTCGGCCTCAATCTCCGCAATAATCTTATCAATCTCGTCACGCAGAATCTGTTCCCGCGCCACAATGCGCTTGATTTCTGCGTTCAACTCCGTAATGTTGATGACCTCGCGGGTGTCCTCCTGCTCCACATAGGTGGATACAGACAGGTTATAGTCCTGCGCGGCAATCTCATCGTTGGGAACAAGGCGGCAGAAATAGTCCTTATCCTCACGGTCAACGAACGAGGCCACGATTTTTGCAATGTTGTCCTCGGTCAGCTTGTTGTTGTTCGTGACCTTGACAAATTCTTTCGAGGCATCAATAAACAGCGTCTTGTTCTCGGCCTTGCTCTTCTTCAGCACCATAATGCAGGTTGCAATACTTGTGCCAAAGAACAGGTTGCCGGGCAGTTGGATAATGCAGTCGATAAAGTTGTTGTCAATCAGATACTGGCGAATCTTCTTTTCCGCGCCGCCGCGATACATAATACCGGGGAAGCAGACGATGGCCGCCGTGCCGTTGGTCGCCAGCCATGCCAGCGAGTGCATGATAAAGGCCAAGTCCGCTTTGGATTTCGGGGCCAGCACGCCGGCAGGGGAGAAACGCGGGTCGTTAATCAAGACCGGGTTATCATCGCCTTCCCATTTGATAGAATACGGAGGGTTGCTGACAATGACCTCAAAGGGTTCCTCGTCCCAATGCTGGGGCGAAATCAACGTATCCTCGTGGGCGATATTGAATTTATCAAAATCAATATCGTGCAGGAACATATTGATACGGCACAGGTTGTAGGTCGTCAGGTTGATTTCCTGACCAAAGAAGCCCTGACGCACATTCTCCTTGCCCAGAATCTTAGCCGCTTTCAGCAGCAGGGAGCCGGAGCCGCAGGCCGGGTCATAGACCTTGTTGACCTCGGTTTTGCCCACGACAGCAAGGCGGGTCAGCAGTTCCGAGACCTCCTGCGGGGTAAAGAACTCGCCACCGCTCTTGCCAGCGTTGGAGGCGTACATACTCATCAGGTACTCATACGCATCGCCAAACGCATCAATCGTGTTTTCCTTGTATTCACCGAGCTTCATCGCGCCGATGCCGTCCAGCAGCTTGACAAGCATTGCGTTGCGCTTTGCCACCGTAGCGCCAAGCTTGTTGCTGTTGACATCAATATCATCGAACAGACCGGCAAAGTCGTCCTCGCTCTCGGTGCCTTTGGCGGAATCCTCGATATGACGGAAGACGGCCTCCATCGTCATGTTGAGGTTATCGTCCTGCGGCGCACGGGCGCGGACATTTACGAACAATTCTGACGGCAGGATAAAGAAGCCTTTGGTCTGCACCAAGTCATCCCGCGCCTGCTCGGCCTCCTCGTCAGACAGCTTGGCATAGTCAAAATCCGCGTTGCCTGCCGCGATTTCGTCCGCGTTGATGTAGTTCGTCAGGTTCTCGGAAATATAGCGGTAGAACATAATGCCCAGAACGTAGGATTTGAAATCCCAGCCATCCACGCTCCCGCGCAGGTCGTCCGCAATCGCCCATATTGCGCGGTGAAGTTCTTCGCGTTCCTGCTCTTTTTTATTATCCGGCATCGTGATTCCTCCAAATTTTAAGTACACTTTTTAACCCTATGTATATTGTAGCAAATGCTCCATCCCATAAGTCGGACTTGCAGCCAAAGATACATATTTTTATCTATTATAACGAAAAAGCGGGCATTTGTCACCCGCTTTTTGCCGTATTTCGTAAATTATTGTAGATGTCACGCACTATTTGAAGTAGAAATTTTTCCGCAGCCGGATTGCTCCGTCATCGCAAATTACAAATAGGTCTTGTTCCAAATGTGCAAGGTCAGCTGGCTTGATGATGGGCTGTCGTTTCTGGTTTGGGTCGGTTGCCAATAGGGAACGTTTTTCACCAATCATTTTGGAGAAATATTCCTGTGTTTCGGTGTCCTTACAGCCCAGTATGACGGTAAATTTGAAGTTACCGAGCATTGCTATGCGCTCATCTTTGCCGTAAATCATATCGACATCCGACACCGACTGGGTTAGGACAAGGATTCTAATTCTTCTTTTCCTCAAACGGCGGAGGGCCGGGGTAATTTGTAATTTTCCAAAGGACGCAAATTCGTCCAAGCAAAATAGTATCATTTGCTTGTTTTCTTTTGGTCTTGATGAAAAATACTCCATTGACTGCGCTGTAATTATACGCATTAAGTCGCCATAGATTTCGAGCTTTTCTTCCGGGATGTAAACATATATACTATTTGTTTCCAGCGTAGCTGGGCTGATTGACTGCTCATAGCTGGCCGATTTCCGAAGTGCATTTTTGATTTTTTCATTTGTAGCAAACAGTTTTAAGGCATCGTCTGCCGCCTGCTTGCAGCCCGCTGTGTTCTGCTCTGACGCACCTGCAAAGGAACTAATGAACATATTAGCAATCGGATTCTGCTGCTTTGCAATATCGTTCAGTAAACTGCGCCAATCGTGACCGAGAAAAAACTCGCAGATTTCCACAAAGCCCCAGCCCATGCCGTAGTAGCAGATAAGCGCTGCCGTTATCATCTTGCGCCCGTTCTTGGTAAAAAATACTCCCGCCTCGCTGTCGTTGGCCTTGTCCGGCAGCAACAAATAGGCCAGCTGCTCCAAACGCTCTTGCCGCTCGGTATCATCCGGGGCTGCATCAATGGACGCAAACACATCATACGGAATACAATCTGCCGCCGTGGGGTCAAAAATGATTTTGTTCTCTGTATGTACATTAGCCGATATGTCGCCGGATATATCTACCACCAGCGCCGTACCCTGCCAGCTTCGTAGCGTTGGAATCAGCAGCGCACTTGTCTTACCTGTGCCAGATGGCCCCAGTACGAGAATATGCCCCTCGTCCTGTTCGGGGGAGTAGGCCAACAGACCAAACTTCTTACCAAACAGAATCCCTTTTGCTTGCGCCGGATGTCGATACACAAGATTCTTTTTTGCAAATGGATTTGGAAAATGATTCATCTGCCCGCGCAAATATACTATCAGTACCAGCACAAGGAGCATGACTGCCGTTGCTCCGTACAGATAGCAGTTGATAAGCATTACCGCCTGATTCATGGCTGTACCTCAAAAACGCAGTTCCGGCCCGGACGATTCACCGAAATACAGCGCAGGGCGTTCTACTTCCTGCTGGTATTCCTGTTCGCGTTCCGCTTTAAGCTGCGCGACAGTGCGGTTTCCACCTTGCCGCTTGGTCACGCCCGTCATAACGCGGGCATCTTCCAGACCGTGCTCGTTCAAGTAGCGTTGCAGGTCTGGGTGAAAATTACGAAGCTCGCGGCGGTCAAGAATATCATTCGCACAGATTTTATACCCCTGCTCATGCTTCAAGTCTTCCTCGACAGGGATAAAGCAAAAATGCAAATGTGGCTGGCCGCCCTCGTCATCATGGACGATGGCCTGCACGACATTTTCATCGCCATAGCGATTTGCCAAGAAATTGTATGTTGCGTAGAAAAAGTCATCGTAGCGCTCTGGGTCTAAATCCTGCGGGGCGGTCACAACCCAGCCTGCCATAACTTTTACGTCATCGCGTTTATAGCAGTACAGTTCTGATTTGCGTTGCAAAAAATAGTCATACTCGGTCATGCCCCTATCGGGGGACAGAACATAGTCCCGCCCCTGCCGAGACGGGTCAATGTCAGGATTGCCGGAATGTTCGATTTCGCGGCGATTGTGCCGCAGTTGATTGCGGACTGCGCCCGCTGAAAACTTCTCTACACTTGCCATTGTAATCTCACTTTCCTTTACGGGGTTCATGTCCCCTCTGCCCACACCTTGAAATGCCCTGCACAACGAAGCAGCTCATTTAGTCGCGGACTGATGTGCCATACAAGGTATGGCAGTTTCCCCGGAAACTCCCACCGCCCTTGCGGGCTTACCTTGCCAAAGGGGCGTGACCCCTCTGGACTCCCCGCTGCCGACAAGACCTGCTTGCCGTCAGTGGGGGCTGCGGCCCCCATCGGAACGACTTTTCGCCGTTCCTGCCCCTATAAGATTGGTGGTGCCCAAGTTCTGCACTTTCGTGCAGAATTTCAGCACCGCCCTTGCTGCGACCTGTACGCCTTACTATCGCAAAGGCGTGTCAGGTCTTACTTTTTTCTACTCGGCAAACGGCACCACTGTCCCATTGCATCACGCTCGATTCCTACAAGGAACTGGATGCCGTCAAACCAGCTGAACGGCAGGCTCGGTTCACAACGAAACGCAAGCGCTGCCATTACATCGTACACAGCCTTTTCGCCCCACAGAACCTCCCACTCAGCAAAAATATCATCTACCAAGCGAGCACCGTTAATTTTGTTGATGCCGCCAGTCGAAATCTGTTTGCCAAGGAGCTCATAGACCTCGACAGCAGATTCCCACAAGGCATCATTCTCTGTTATGGTGCAGTTCTCTGTGTCCTCGTGCAAATGGTATCTGGCAAAAAAGCCCTGTAAACGGTCTGCATCGTACACCGGGCGTGTTCCTAACGCCCTGATGCCGCGTGTCATTGACTGCTTGATTTCCCACGCATCCAATTTATTTTCTGCGCGGCACTGCAAAATGAACGTTGCCTCTGTGCGGAACGGCTCTGTCATCGGCAGAAACTCATTTTTGATTGCCATATTGATGATGTCTCCGATTTTCAAGCCGAAAACTTTGGTTGCGACAGTAATCAGAATGTCGCTTTCTTTATCTGAAATGAAATAGCGGTTCATCAGAACGCCCCCTTACAAGATGAAATACAATTCGTTATGTAATACGATATGTATATAATAGCATATAATATACACCATGTCAATATATACATATCGTATTTTTTATAAAAATAGTACGGTACTCCGCTGCGGCGGGACGGGGAAGCGTAACCCTGCCGCTCAAAAAAGTATATAAGCCCCCAGCCCTAAGTCAACAGACTTTCACGGCATATTCTCGCACTTTCGCGGGGAGCGCTGCGATATTCCATGTTCTGTTGACACCGGGTTGGGGGCTTTACTTTTTCTTCTCGCCGGCAGGGGCCAAACCTGCAAACCGCTTCTGCGGGGATTAAAAGTAAACTTTTAAGACGAAAGGACATCGAAAATGAAACAGACGATTAAAACGAGCCGCGTTGCGGGTCAGTTAGAGAAAATGTTCCGCGCACTTAACAACCGCTTTTTTGGCGGCGAACTGCCGGAAGTGGTTATTAGTTTAAAAAAGACCGCTGGCGCGTATGGACATTTTACAACGGGCAAAGTCTGGCGGACAGGAGAGGAACGGCGCTACGAAATCAATATAAGCTCTGCCAGCTTAAATCAAGAGTGTGCTTTTCTCGCAGGCGTATTAGTTCATGAGATGGTACACGAGTATTGCGCCGAACACGGTATAAAAGATACCAGCAACAACGGCGTGTACCACAACAAGAATTTCAGGCATATCGCAGAAACCCACGGTCTGGAAGTCGAACACCATCCCAAATATGGTTGGACAATTACCAGCCCCGGTCTTGAACTTCTGGATTTTGTAGAGGAGCAGGGCTGGCAAGATTTCCAGATGGTCGAGAGCCTTAACCTGCTGGATGTACTCGGAACGCTCCCCAAGGGCGGCAACAGCAGTGCAGGAGCGGAAACCAGAACGAAAAAGCCAAGCAGTACCCGCAAATATATCTGCCCCAAATGTGGCAACAGTTGCCGAGCAACCAAGGTCATCAACCTGATATGCGGCGACTGTATGGAAAAGATGGTTGTTGCCGAATAAGTCACAATAACAGCGATAATGGTCGAGTGAGAGTAGACCGCCATTTTTATATGTACACTTTTAATAAGGAGCACTACAATGCAATACGATTACCATTCCTGCCCATACGAACCAGATACCGGCGTTCCCCCTTGCGGGGAAATGGCCGAGTGCAAAACCTGCGCATGGTGCAGTCTTGCGGCCACATCCGAAAAGTAGAACGATGGCGGCGGTCACACAAGCGACCACCGCCATCGTTTCCAGTATCAAATTTAAGCTATGCACAAGTAGTATTAAAAGTGCTTGCTATCGTATGACAAAGTAAGTATACTATCAGTATCAAAATTAACGAGCCTCAGAGGTGATACTGCCATGCAGATATATGGTTACTGCCGCATTTCCACGCCACAGCAAAATATCGAACGGCAAGTCCGTAACATTCTATCAATGTACCCCACCGCACATATCATCCGCGAAGTATATACTGGCACGACCTATCAAGGCCGCAGAGAATTAGATAAATTGCTTCACACTGTGCAAGCAGGCGACACTATTGTATTTGACAGTGTATCCCGTATGAGCCGTAATGCAGACGAGGGTTGCCAACTGTACGAAGCCCTATACGCCCAAAATGTAACGCTCTGTTTTCTCAAAGAGCCTCATATCAACACAGAGACCTACCGCCAGACCATCCAACGGCAAATCAGTACCCAACTGGAAACAGGCAATGCCGCTACTGACAGTTTTGTATCCTCGGTCATTGCCGCATTGAACCAGTACACCGTTGACCTCGCCAAAGAGCAGATACGCCTTGCCTTTGCGCAAGCTCAAAAGGAAGTTGACGACCTGCACCAACGCACCAGAGAGGGAATGCTGACCGCCAAACTAAACGGCAAGCAGATAGGGCAGGAATGTGGTCGCAAGCTGATAGTCAAGAAAGCCGCTACTTGCAAAGAGGCCATCAAAAAATACAGCAAGGATTTTGACGGCACACTCAGCGATGCAGATTGCATTAAGCTTATTGGCATTGCACGGAATACATATTACAAGTATAAGCGGGAACTGCGAGAGGCAATGCCCGTATAAGGGAAACAGCCCGTAAAATGATTTCTCATTCCACAGGCTGCTTTTTACTTATAAAAAGAAAATGAGAACGGCGTCAGTAACGGCGTTCTCACAAAAGATATAGTATCTTTTTGATTACATTGATATTATATGCTTATTATGCGAAAAAGTCAACCACATTTTTTATAAAGAGCAAGGTGGATTTTACCAAACGATTGCCCTTTTCTCCCGAAAAGTAGTCCAAATGCTCTACCATTCGGCCATCAACAAACTGCTTTAATGCTCCCATACGATTTTGCCGTACCTTTGGGCTTACAAGTAGTTGGTATTCATAAAGCATACAGACGATTTCAAACACAGGTCTACTTGAGAGCTTTTTCGTCTTTTCAACCTTTGCGACCCCCGGAATACTGGCAGCCATTCTGGAAATCACCTGCGGCGGTCTGGTTGTATTGCTTGGCCTAAGCGAAGTAAACAGGCAATTATTATGGGCGCAGGCGTTCCGCAGACTCTTTACCGGGTTGATAATGTTCCTATCCAGCGCCACTGCAAAGAACTGACGATAATTTGTGCTGTAGAACTCACACAACTTTATCAAATCGCCAAAGCTAATGATTTCCGCCAACACCCAAACAGGGCAGTCCACATTGATGATTTTTACCGTGCAAGCATTTGTCCGGCTATCCACCACATAGCACAAATTGAAGTATTTGTTTATCAAGTCACCCGTAAATATCGCATCTGCTTTTTGCTCAATCGAGCGCTTTACCTGCGGATACTTCTCCAAAAAGTCGCATACGATTTTATAGCCATCCTCCTGCGGGTTCTGCTCAATCTCTGCCAGCAGTGCCACTTTCAGTGCATGTTCAATATCAATGCACATCTTCAAGAGATGCTCCCGTAAGTAGAAGTCAATGTTTGACAGTTCTGCAAGATAGGCAAAATCCAGATTGATGTACTTTCCGACCTGCGCGCCGGTCTCATGCTTTGCATAGTTCTTTCGATAAGAGGCCGTCCGCATATAATTATTTCTCTTGGAAAGATATTCTGCTGCCTCTGTCTCTGACATAATGGAAAAGGTTATGCCCTTTTCATCCTTTAGCATCGCAACAAGTTCCTGCGATGTTTTCTTCGGCTTATACTCGTAGTTAAAAATGGCAAAACACTTCCTATCCGTTCGTTATTCTTTACATATAGCATACGTTTAAACGGGCAGTATTGTCAAGTGCTTTTAATTTAAAAGTGCATTTATAAAAGTTACAGTTTATCGTCACATATTGACTTATATTCTTTTCTATATTACTATGATACAGGGCGTTCACCGAAGACCAAAGAGACAAGTTAAGAATCCACACGCAGGCCCCTCCGCCATCCGGCTCCGGGGCCTGCTTTCTTTTTTGTTTCCAATCCTCTCTCATTCTGTCCCATGCGGGAAAACAGGAGATAATGCGTTGATTTTGCTTGGTGTGGTCTTGGAGTTGGCTTGGAGATTAGGCGGATTGCGAGCGGAACGGAGTGGAGCGAGCGCCTATGCGCTCTCTTGATTTCCTCTGCGCCTTTCTGGATTTTTTCGTGTGCCCGCGCATAAAAATTTGATACAGGGCGTTCACCGAAGACCAAAGAGACAAGTTAAGAATCCACACGCAGG
>OLOT01001472.1_pt1 | contig 13684 bp, 9 predicted proteins | sample 1671991 | NCBI WGS metagenome assembly OLOT01 (sample SAMEA3136634, study PRJEB25190) | human gut metagenome | biome: human gut; feature: human-associated habitat; material: faeces | place: Austria | collected 2013
CCAATAAACTGGTGTAGCAAAAAGAATCATATCTGCGGCAGCAATTTTATCAATTTATAAATGCATTGATTGCTGTCAGCGTGTTTCCTTTTCTGGCACTTCCATTAATGATTACAATTTTCATGCGTGTATCCTCCAACTTCCTATTTATATGTATCTATTATACCATAATGATAGTGGTATGTGAAAAATTATATATTCATTTAAAGTGAATTTTTATGCAATTTTACCACTTTACTGTATTAAAATTTAATACTTTTTTTATAAAATATGCAAAATATAACAAAAAGTACTGGACAAAATGTCCTATACGAGGTAAAATGCATATATGTAATCAAACAGCACATTTGAAGGTTGTGCAGATAGTATTGGTTATATTTTGCGAATTGGGGGGATTTTTCATGAGAATATATCATGCTAAGGATTATGCAGATATGAGCAGAAAGGCTGCAAATATCGTATCGGCACAGGTGATTATGAAGCCTAATTGTGTATTGGGACTGGCTACAGGCTCTACACCTATCGGCTTGTATAAGCAGCTCGTTGAGTGGTTCAAGAAGGGGGATTTGGACTTCTCAGAGGTTATGACGGTGAACCTTGATGAGTACAAGGGACTAAGCCGTGAGAATGACCAGAGCTACTATTATTTTATGCATCAGAATTTGTTTGATCATGTGAATATTCCGGTTGAGAATACTCACCTGCCAAACGGCATGGAGCCGGATTCACAGAAGGAGTGCAAGCGCTATACAGAGCTGATTCAGTCTCTTGGCGGTGTTGATTTACAGCTTCTTGGTATCGGACACAATGGCCATATCGGTTTTAATGAGCCGGGCGAGTCTTTTGACAAGCAGGTACACTGTGTGAATTTGACAGAGTCTACTATTGAGGCCAATAAGCGCTTCTTTGCATCGGCTGATGATGTTCCGAAGCAGGCTTATACAATGGGTATCAAGACAATCATGCAGGCTAAGAAGATTCTTATTGTTGCAAGTGGTGAGGATAAGGCAGAGATTGTGCACAAGGCTTTCTTTGGACCGATTACACCACAGGTGCCGGCTTCTGTATTACAGTTGCATAATGATGTTACGCTTGTAGCGGATGAGGCTGCACTGAGTTGCTTGTAGATATTTTTTAGTTGAGAAGGTGCATGTATATGATAATAAAAAATGCAAGGGTATTTACAGAGGATGGCAGCTTTATGCAAGGTGATGTTGTCGTTAAGGATGGCCGTTTTGACAGTGTTTTGGAGAGAACAGCTGACACGGACGCGGCTAATGACAGCGCACCGCAGGAGATTATAGATGCATCAGGTCTTATCATGATACCGGGCCTTGTGGATATTCATTTTCATGGATGCAAGGGAGCTGATATGTGTGATGGCACCAAAGAGGCACTTGATGTGATTACAGCATACGAGGCTTCTATCGGAGTGACGAGCGTGTGTCCGGCTACTATGACCATTCAAAGGGATGAGCTTTTGAGTGTCATGAAAAATGCCGGTGATTATACTTATAATGGTGGTGCACATCTTGTAGGTATCAATATGGAGGGACCTTTTATCAGTCCTTCTAAAAAGGGCGCACAGGCGGCAGAGAATATCATGCGATGTGATTATGATTATTTCTGTGAGCTTCAGGATGCGGCCAATGGCTTGATAAAGCTTGTAGATATTGCTCCGGAGGAGCCGGGCGCGATTGATTTTATAGACAGGGTAAGAGGAAGTGTTGTGGTTTCAATAGCACACACAGCGGCTGATTATGACACCGCGGTAGAGGCTATTGAGCATGGTGCAAGCCATGCCACACATTTGTATAATGCGATGCCGCCGCTTCATCACAGGAATCCGGGAGTTATCGGGGCTGTGAGAGATTCAGAAAATTGTCATGCAGAGCTCATTTGTGACGGAGTGCATATTCATCCGTCGGTTATCAGGGCAACATTTGCCATGTTTGGTGCGAAGCGCATGATTTTAATAAGTGACAGCATGAGAGCCACAGGGCTTGAGGATGGCGAGTATACACTCGGTGGACAGGCAGTGACGGTCAGAGGTCCGCTTGCCACACTCCATGATGGGACAATTGCAGGTTCGGCAACCAATCTGATGGATTGTATGCGTTTCACAGTAAGGCAGGCAGGTATTCCGCTTGAGGAGGCAATTATGTGTGCTACAGCCAATCCGGCTAAGGAGATTGGCATCTATGATGAAGCAGGCAGCATTTCTGCAGGAAAGAGAGCAGATTTTGTGCTTCTCAATGATGATTTGGATATTGTGAGTGTGTATATCGACGGAAAGGAGATATCATGTTAGGTTTTTTTAAGAATAAGTCAAAGGGAAAGGTGATCTGTTCTCCGTGCAACGGCAGAGTGGTTCCTATTACAGAGGTTCCGGATCCTACTTTTTCTGAGAAGATATTGGGAGACGGTGTGGCCGTGATTCCTTCTGAGGGCAGATTTTACGCTCCGGCGGATGGAGAGGTGACAGCTGTATTTGATACGCTTCATGCTTTTACCATGACGACAACTCAGGGAGTCGAGCTGCTTTTGCACATTGGTCTGGATACAGTGACACTAAAGGGTGATCCTTTTAAATCACATATTTCCGTTGGTGATCAGGTGAAGAAGGGTGACCTTTTGATGGAGGCTGACCTGAAGCAGATTAAGGCAGCAGATCTTAATGTCATCACTCCGGTTTTAATTGGCAACACTGCTGATTATAGTGAGATAAAGATGCTCAAAGAGGGAAATGTATCCGCCGGTGATGAGATTTTAAGTCTCGCGTAGATTTGAATATAATTATATAATAATAACGAACTTTATTGGAGTATCTCCAGTTTAGTATACATAATGTAAAGGAGGGGAAATTTATGAAATTTCTTCAAAAACTGGGTAAAGCTTTAATGCTTCCCGTAGCAGTACTTCCTATCTGTGGTATCCTCATGGGTATTGGATATTTTTTATGTCCTGCAACCATGCAGGGTGGTGACATCGAGGGAGTGCGTAATTTAATAGGTCTGTTTTTAGTTAAAGCAGGGGGCGCTTTGATTGACAACATGGCCATCCTTTTTGTAATCGGCGTTGGTGTCGGTATGTCGGATAAGAACGACGGTACTGGCGGTATTGCAGCTTTAGCTTCATGGCTGATGATGACAACACTCCTGTCTACAGGCTTTGTTACCACAATCATGCCATCTATCGCTGACAGCGCTACAAAGACACTTGCATTCGACAAGATTCAAAACCCATTTATTGGTATCTTGGCCGGTATTATTGGTTCTTTGTGTTACAACAGATTTAAGGATACAAAGCTTCCTGACTGGCTGTCATTCTTCAGTGGCAAGCGTTGCGTAGCAATTATCGCAGGTGTTGTTTCAATCCTTGTATCTGTAGTATTACTGTTTGTATGGCCATTACTTTTCGGTGCTCTTGTATCTATCGGTAAAGCAATCGTTGGTTTTGATGTAGTCGGTGCAGGTATCTATGCATTCCTGAACCGTCTGTTAATTCCTACAGGATTACACCACGCATTAAACAATGTATTCTGGTTCGATACTATCGGACTTGGAGACCTCAAACATTTCTGGGCAGGCGAGACATCAAAGGATGTTTCATGGAGCCTCGGAATGTACATGTCAGGTTTCTTCCCATGTATGATGTTTGGTATTCCTGGTGCAGCACTTGCTATGGTTAAGTGCGCAAAGCCTGCTAAGAAAAAGGCTGCCATCGGTATCCTTGCTTCTGCAGCTATCTGTGCATTTATCTGTGGTGTTACAGAGCCTTTTGAGTTTGCATTTATGTTCCTTGCTCCTGGTCTCTATGTGATTTATGCTTTACTTTATGGTATTTTCACAATGGTTACAGTAGCTCTTGGATTTAGAGCAGGCTTCTCATTCTCAGCCGGCGCGATGGATTTATTATTCTCATCTTCACTTCCGGCTGCAGCAAGGACATGGCTCATCATTCCTCTTGGAATCGCAGCTTTTATCGTATTCTACATTGTATTCTATTTCGCTATCAAGAAATGGAATCTTAAGACCCCTGGTAGAGAGGACGATGATGTCGAGGCAGAGAAGAAGGCAGTGCTTTCTAACAATGACTACACAGCAGTAGCAAAGACTATTCTTGAGGGCTGCGGTGGCAAAGACAATATTGCAAGCATTGACAATTGCATCACAAGACTCAGACTTGAGGTTAAGGATATCACTCAGGTTGATGACAAGAAGATTAAATCTGCAGGTGTTGCAGGCGTTATGAAGCCTGGCAAGAATTCTGTTCAGGTTATTATCGGAACCAAAGTTCAGTTTGTTGCGGATGAGTTTTCTAAGCTTTGCGAGTAGATTTGTTCAGCAATATAGCAGTGCTGATTCACATTAGGTGATTCATATAATTTCATAATACATGATTAAAAGCCACACCGGGTGTTATGCCTGGGGTGGCTTTTTTGAGTTCGGGCCGTAAGCTCCGAACGGTCGTGGTGCACACGGAAATGTATAGCTTTACAGCAAGGGTTGAAAAACAAACAAACGTTTGCTATAATAAATGAAGCGAGGAAATAAAAGTATATTAGGTTTAGTAATTTAAGTATTCATTTAATTTATTGTAATTAGGGAAAATCCAATATCAATCGATTGATAGAAAGCGTGATTTTATATGAACATATTGCTAAAGTTAAGGAAAACAGCTGTAATTGCACTATGTGAGTTACTTGCAATTGCTACAATTTTTACAGGCTGTGCCTCCACTGATTTATCAGGCACTGAAGGTGCCGGGCATGCCGCAGGAGCTGTAGTGGCAGGTGAGGATTCTTCCGGTGCTTTAGGAAGCAAGGATAAAGTGGATGGGCCGCAGGAGGATCTTGTAAACAACAATTCCTACGTTTCCCTTGATGCGATTCCGGCATATGATGGCAAGGCATACGTGGCCGTCAACAATAATGAGCCTTTTTTTACGGACAGCGATATGACTACCACTGCTTTTGAAAATTACAGTGATTTGGATTCACTTGGCAGATGCGGTGTGGCTTATGCCAATATCTGCAAGGATATCATGCCGACTGAGGAGCGTGGCAAGATAGGTATGATAAAGCCATCAGGCTGGCATACGGTGAAGTATGATGTGATAAAGGACAGGTATTTATACAATCGCTGTCATCTTATTGGATATCAGCTTGCCGGGGAGAATGCCAATCCAAAGAACCTTATTACCGGTACGAGATACCTGAATGTGGAGGGCATGCTTCTGTTTGAGAATCTGGTAGCGGATTATGTAAACAATACAGGCAATCATGTGCTCTACAGGGTGACTCCGATGTTCTCGGGCAGCAATCTTGTTGCAAACGGTGTTCTCATAGAGGCAAAGTCGGTTGAGGATAACGGTGGCGGCATACTTTTTAATGTCTATTGCTATAATGTGCAGCCCGGAGTCGGAATAAACTATGAGAATGGTGACAGCTGGCTGGATGGCACCACAGGAAGTACATCATCAGGCTCAGACAGCTCAGCAGCAGAAAATAGCGCTGCAGATTCCTCAAACAGCGAGACGATGGTTCATATCACTGCAACCGGCAAGAAATACCATCGTGCGGGCTGTCGGACCTTGAAAAAGAGTGACACAGAGGTAACGCTTGATGAAGCAAAATCCATGGGCTTGTCTCCGTGTGGCATCTGCAATCCGCCGCAGTAGATATGCATTAGCATTTGCAACCGTTCACAGCAGATGCTCGTTATCTTTGCAGTCCGTATAATTACCATAAACCCTTGACGATTGCAAAACCGAAAAGTATAATAGAATAGCTAATGAATTCAATATTTTAATATAGATGGAGGAAACCAAATGGCACTGAGCAAAAAGCCGGTCAACGGCATGAAGGATATACTACCTGCAGAGATGGAAATCCGTGATTATGTGACAAGCGTGATCAAGGATACATACAGAAGCTTCGGATTTACACCGATAGAGACACCATGCATGGAGAATATAGCAAATCTCACAAGCAAGCAGGGCGGAGAAAATGAAAAGCTGATCTTCAAGGTAATGAAGAGAGGCGAGAAGCTGAATCTGGAGACAGCAAAGGAAGAGTCGGATGTAGTAGACTTTGGAATGCGCTATGACCTTACAGTGCCACTTTCAAGATATTATTCAAACAATGCCAACAACCTGCCATCGCCGTTTAAGGCACTTCAGATGGGCAGTGTGTGGAGAGCAGACAGACCTCAGAGAGGCCGCTACAGACAGTTTACACAGTGTGATATAGATATACTCGGAGAGCCAAGCAATCTGGCAGAGATAGAGCTGATTACAGCAACCACTACCACAATCGGCAGACTCGGCTTCGAGAACTTTGAGATAAGAATCAACGAGAGAAGAATCCTAAAGGCAATGGCTGCTTACAGTGGTTTTGCTGAGGAGGACTACGACAGCGTATTTATCACACTCGATAAGATGGACAAGATAGGAGTGGAAGGCGTTGCAAGTGAGCTTGCACAGGATGGCTATCCACAGGAAAATATTGACAAATATCTTGATTTGTTCAAGCTTTTGGAGCAGACAAGGGATGTCACTGAGGGTGTAAATATACTTTCAGAAAAGCTCGGTGAATATTTAGACGAAGAAGTGGTTACAAATATGACAGAGATAGCTACTGCTGTCAATGCCACAAAGGGAGCAAAGTTTGAGCTCGTATTTGACCCTACACTTGTTCGTGGAATGAGCTACTACACAGGAACTATTTTTGAGATATCAATGCCTGAGCTTGGCGCAGCCTGTGGCGGTGGCGGACGATATGACAAGATGATTGGAAAGTTCACCGGAAATGATGTACCGGCCTGTGGTTTTTCAATCGGTTTTGAGAGAATTATCCTGCTTCTCATGGAGAGCGGCTTCAAGATTCCTGAGAGTCCAAAGAAGGTGGCTTATCTGGTTGAGAAGAAATATCCGGCAGACAAGCTTGTTGATGTCATGAACCAGGCAAAAGACGCAAGAGCAAACGGACAGCAGGTGCTTGTTGTGCGCATGAACAAGAACAAGAAATTCCAGAAGGAGCAGCTTATGAAAGAGGGCTACGAGGAGTTTGTTGAGTTCTTTAACAGATAGGAATCTGATAAGCAGCAGATTAGCTGTGCAGCAGCGGTACCAGACAGTTATTAGAATAAATATATAGTAGAAATATAAGGAGCATAAAATGGCAGAATCAATGCAGGGCTTACATAGAAGCCATAGATGTACAGAGGTATCAAATGCCAATATCGGTGAGAAGGTCACCGTGATGGGCTGGGTACAGAAGAGAAGAAATTTAGGAAGTCTCATTTTCGTAGATTTAAGAGACAGAAGCGGAATACTTCAGATAGTATTCGGTGAGGAAAATGTAGGTGCAGAGGGCTTTGAAAAGGCAGGCACCTTAAGAAGTGAGTTCGTCATCGCAGTTGAGGGAACTGTTCAGAAGAGAACAGCTGCTGTCAATGAGAACTTAAAGACAGGTGATATCGAGGTTATCGCTACATCAATCAGAGTGCTTTCAGAGGCACAGACACCTCCATTCCATATTGAGGAGAATTCAAAGACAAGCGAAGACATCAGACTTAAATACCGTTATCTGGATCTTCGCCGCCCTGATATCCAAAGAAATCTCATGCTCAGAAGCAATGTGCTTCGCGTGATGCGTGACTTTATGGCAAACGAGGGATTTTTGGAGATAGAGACACCAATCCTTTGCAAGTCTACACCGGAGGGCGCCAGAGACTATCTCGTGCCAAGCCGTATACACCACGGACATTTTTATGCGCTTCCTCAGTCACCACAGCTCTTTAAGCAGCTTCTGATGGCTTCAGGTTATGACAGATATTTCCAGATTGCACGATGCTTCCGTGACGAGGATCTGCGTGCAGACAGACAGCCTGAGTTTACACAGGCAGATATGGAGCTTTCATTCGTAGATATCGATGATGTAATCGAGGTAAATGAGAGACTCTTAAAGCACCTTTTTAAAGAGGTCATAAATGTGGATGTTGAGATTCCGTTTAAGCGTATGCCTTGGCAGGAGGCTATGGACAGATTTGGTTCTGACAAGCCTGATACACGTTTTGGTATGGAGCTTTGCGATGTTTCGGATGTGGTAAAGGACTGTGGCTTTGGAGTATTCACAGGAGCTCTTGAAAACGGTGGCTCTGTCCGCGGTATCAATGTAGAGGGACAGGCAAAGATGCCTCGTAAGAAGATTGACAAGCTTGTAGAGCATGCAAAGGGCTGTGGAGCAAAGGGACTTGCTTATCTGTGCATCAATGAGGATGGCACATACAAGTCATCATTTGCCAAGTTTATGACAGAAGCTGAGCTTGATGCACTTGTTGCAAAGATGAACGGAAAGCCGGGAGATTTACTCCTTTTCGCAGCAGACAAGAATAAAATCGTATGGAATGTACTTGGAGCGCTTCGTCTCATGCTCGGAGCTGAGCTTGGCCTGATTGATGAGAACAAGTACAATTTCCTCTGGGTAACAGAGTTCCCACTCCTTGAGTGGTCTGATGAGGAAAACAGATTTATGGCAATGCATCATCCATTCACTATGCCTATGGAGGAGGATTGGGACAAGATAGACTCAGATCCGGGCGCAGTTCGTGCAAAGGCATATGATATCGTACTCAATGGTACAGAGCTCGGTGGAGGCTCAGTGCGTATCCATCAGGATGACATCCAGGAGAAGATGTTTGAGGTGCTTGGTTTCACAAAGGAGCGTGCACATGAGCAGTTTGGATTCCTGCTTGATGCATTCTCATATGGTGTACCGCCACACGCAGGACTTGCCTTCGGTGTTGACCGTATCTGCATGCATATGCTGCATACAGACAATATCAAGGAGGTTATTGCATTCCCTAAGGTAAAGGACGCTTCGGACCTTATGTCAGAGGCACCCGGAACTGTTGATCCAAAGCAGCTTGAGGAGCTTGGAATAGCTGTAGCTGCAGAGGAAGATGAGGAATAACACTATAATATGAATTTGAAAAAAAATATTTTCAATGCGATTACCATAATACTGCTCGCCGCACTTATTGCGGGGGCAGTATTGCTTAATAACAGGATAAAAAAGCTCGAGACACAGATGTCATACACCTCAGACAACACATCGGTGATACTTTCCGATGTGCAGACCATGCAGGATGATATCAAGTCCACCCTTGAGGAGGAGGCCAGCCTCATAACAGACTGGGACATTTCCTTAAAAAGTGCAGACTTTACCGATAAGACATACACAGTCTCTGTCTCGGTGGTGCCAAAGGAGTACACAGAGGATACAAAAACCAGTGTATTTTTCGGTACAAACGAGATACCGCTCGAGCTAGACGGCATCAAGTATACGGGCGAGGCCACACTTCCGCTGTCAGAGGACTATGCAGGCAATGTGACATTTCTGTTTGTTGACGGAAATAAGAGAAGCACAGAGGTGCTCGATAAGTTTGAAGGTGTGACATCAGTGTTCAAAAATGTAGCATCCGGCATACTTGCCGATAAACCAACCTTTGACAATGGCAGCATAAAGCTTGGTACAGATGTAGATGTAGCAGTCATGGGAAATGATTACTTTGACTTTAACAGTGTGCAGCTCGTAGTTGCAAGCTCAGATACAGAGCTAAAGACATACGATATCCGACAGCTGTTGGCAGAAAACGGCACAGACAGTGCAGACTCTGCAGACACAGATTCCATCACATCCGCTTTAAGCCGGAAGAATGATGCCAAAAAAGATGGCTCAAAGAATGACACGGAAAATGATACCTCTGATGCCTCAAAAGAGGACGACGGTAAGCTCCATAGCCTCGAAGGCACAGTCAAAATCGAAGACTTAATCCCTGTCACAGCCGCAAGCAATATCAAAATATATGTCAAAGCAGTATCGGCACAGGGCTACACCTTCACATATGACCTGTTCGATGGTATCGTAAATCAGGACATCACAGACTTTGAAACTACAGCCGACATATCCGGCGGAGACTACACAGTAACCGACCCAGCCGGCAGTAAATATGAACCATAAAAATGTGATATAAGTGTAATTATTTAAAATCAGTTTTTATTGTGTTTTCAAGGCAGCTCAGAATGTTTATAAACAATATATAACTATTAAATAAGCTCATTTCGCATAAGTGAAATGAGCTTTAAATTTAAAAAGTAAAAAGTGCCGGACAAAATTTCACGCCAGTGAAATAAGTCCGGCACTGCTGGAATGCAAGGTAGCAAAGCGCCTCGCTCGTAAACCTGAATTAGCCGGAGAGCATACAGTGTGTTCCGAAGAAAAATGTGAACTGCCGCGGAGTTCCATAAAGTAAAAAAGAAAGAAAATGTAAATAAAACCATAATCTGTCCGGAAAAACAACCGCGGCTGACTTCACATTTTTCTGAGGAATATACTGTGTGCTATGCCGGCAACCTCACAACCTAAAAAGCGAGGCGCCACAAGGCACCTCACCCTTCTTTTTTACTGAGCGGCAGCGTAAATATAAACTCAGTTCCCACACCCTCAGTACTTATCACATTTATATTCTCACCATGCGCCTGCACGATTTCTTTAACTATAGACAGGCCAAGTCCCGTACCGCGCTTATCCTTTCCGCGGGATAAATCACTCTTGTAGAAGCGCTCCCAGATCTTTGAAAGGCTGTCCTTTGGTATACCGATACCGTGATCCTTTACTGATATAAACACCTTTTCATTTCTGATACTCGTCTCAATCTTGATACTCGAATCATTATTTGAAAACTTCACAGCGTTGTCTATCAGGTTGTAAAGAATCTGCTGGATTTTGACCATATCACCGCGCACGAAAAGCTCTTTTCCGGTGAGCAGCAGGTCAAAGCTTAAGCCCTTCTCACTGCATTTACCCTCGAAGGTGAGGATTGTCGTGCGGATCATTGTATTGATGTCAAAATCAGCAATATCCAGATGTATGCCGTGATGACCGAACTGGTTCAGATCAATAAGACTCTTGGTGAGCTTATTAAGCCTCTCGGTCTCAAAAAGTATGATGTTTAAGTATTTATCCTGCATCTCAACAGGAATGGTTCCGTCCAGCATGGCCTCCACGTAGCCCTTTATCGAGGTAAGAGGGGAGCGGAAGTCATGTGACACGTTGGAAACAAACTTGCGCTGATCCTCCTCAAGCGTATCAAGCTCAGTTGCCATGTAGTTTAGTGTGTTTGCCAGATAGCCGATTTCGTCATTGGAATGTACATCAATCTGGGCAGTGAAATCGCCCTTTGCATACTTCTTTGCGGTCTTTGTGATTTTGGTGATAGGACGGTAAATGGAGCGGCTCATCGTGACAAGCATAATAAATGCCACTGCAAAAATGAGCGCTACAGTGTAAAAGGAGATATTCATAAAACCGTTTACACCTGCCGTGATATGGCTCATTGTCTTGTGAATGACTATGTAGCCGATATTCTGGTACGAGACATTTACCGGGGAAAATACGGACAGCATCCTATGCTTGAAGGAGCCGTAAAAATTTCCAATCATATAGTTGTCGCTGCCAAAATCGGTGACATCAAAGCCATTTATCAATACAGGCTTAGAACTGTCATTTTGGGTATCAGTGCCTATTGACGGATCATCTGAGTCCATGAGCAGCTCACCGTCAGGGCTGACCACCCATACCTCGGCATCCATATAGTCAGCTACGATTTTCATGTGATTCTGGAAATCGCTAAGCGACATGGATGAGCCAAAGTATTCACTGGCATAGTCACCTGCAATGATGGATGCTTCCCTGTAGAGATTGGATGCTTCCTGCTTTTCGATATAGTCTGTGGTGAGATGCTGTGTAAAGGTGCATATAATGAAAAAAGCAATGACACCGTAAATCAGGTAGCTGATTAACAGCTTAGAGTAGATGGTATGCTTCATTATTATTTTACCTCAAACTTGTATCCGATACCCCAGACAGTTGCGATGCGCCAGGTAGGCTTGTCCTTGATTTTCTCGCGGAGACGCTTTACATGCACATCGACAGTGCGGGTGTCGCCGACATATTCATAGCCCCATATGTTGTCCAGAAGCTGCTCCCTTGTAAACACCTGATTTGGAGATGAGGCAAGAAAATATAATAGCTCAAGCTCCTTTGGCGGCATATCAATCTGCTGTCCGTCATAAGTGACAGAGTAGTTGGACAGATTTACAATAAGCCCCGGGTACTCCACACACTTGATATCTACGGAAGCATAGGCTTCCGGCTTTGCAGGCTGGAAACGTCTGAGCACGGCCTTGACTCTTGCCACAAGCTCCTTTGAGTCAAAGGGCTTGAGTATATAGTCGTCGGCGCCAAGCTCCAGGCCTAAAACCTTGTCAAATACCTCGCCCTTTGCGGAGAGCATGATAATCGGCACATCGGACTTTGCACGTATCTCACGGCATACCTGATAGCCGTCTATGCCCGGAAGCATGAGGTCCAAAAGAAGCATGTTTGGCTTGTAGTGCTCGAACGCGATAAGAGCCTGCTCACCGTCATTTACGATTTTGGTGTCATAGCATTCCTTGGTCAGATATAGAGATATAAGCTCTGCTATATTGTTGTCGTCGTCTACTATCAGTATTTTCTGTTTAACAGCCATTTCTAATCTCCTTCTTAAAATTTATTTATATTCCGTAAAAGTACATTGTCGTTATTTAAAGGTTGCGATGGTTACTCCGGCATCGCCCTCACCAAACTCACCGAGATGGTATTCCGCAATAGTTTTTGTCCTCTTAAGGAGTCCATGCACAGCCTTTCGCAGTGCACCGGTGCCTTTTCCGTGGACAATGCGCACAGATGTAAGATGAGCGATATATGCGTCGTCCAAGTATTTATCTAAGAGAGCAAGTGCCTCATCCGTAGTCTTTCCTATCAGGTTGATTTCTGATGAAACTGACAGCGATTTGCTCATCTTTATCTTGCTTCCGCTGCCGCCGTACTTCTTGGCAGGAGATACATCGTCGTTTAAGAGCACGAGGTCATTAATATTAACCAGCGAGCGCAGTATACCCATTTGCACATACAAATCGCCCTTGGCGTTTGGCAGAGTGTGGACGGTTCCCTTCAGATTGAGGGAGAGCACAAGCACAGAATCACCGATGCGCAGCTTCTTAGGCGCCTTGTGATTTGCCTTGGCAGTGTTTTTCTTGATGTCTGACAGCTTCTTTTCCTTGTCATTCATCTTGTCACGAAGGGCAGAGCGCTCCTTTTCCATCTGGCTCATAGGAGCCTGCCCCTGTCCGTATTTGTTGAAATTGCGGATGGTTTTGTCGGCAAGTTCCTTTGCATCCTGCAGTATCTTGTAGGCTTCCTCATTTGCCTCGCGTAAAATCTTGTCTTTGCTCTTGTCTATGCGCTCATTTTTCTCTTCGAGCTGTTTCTTGAGCTTTTCAATCTCGGCCTTGTAGCTGTTGATTTCAAGCTGTTCCTTTTCGATGGTTTGTCGCTGTGACTCGAGGCTTGCAATCAGATCCTCAAAATCAAGGTCATTATCATTAATTCTGCTTTTTGCATCCTCGATGATGTTTTCGTCCAGACCAAGCTTTGATGAGATCGCAAATGCGTTACTCTTTCCAGGAATACCGATTAACAGGCGGTAGGTAGGGCTTAAAGTCTCCACATTGAATTCGCAGCAGGCATTTTCCACACCGTCTGTGGAAAGCGCATATACCTTCAGCTCACTGT
>OLOT01001477.1_pt1 | contig 13646 bp, 12 predicted proteins | sample 1671991 | NCBI WGS metagenome assembly OLOT01 (sample SAMEA3136634, study PRJEB25190) | human gut metagenome | biome: human gut; feature: human-associated habitat; material: faeces | place: Austria | collected 2013
CAGGAGCGCTATCGCGCAAGCGACATGGGAAATGGTTATCTGCTGGTGATTTATGACAAGCAGACCGAGTCTTACATCATGTCTGTCGCCGGTATGCCGCAGACGATGGCTACCAAGCCGTTCAAGGCGCCGATTGACGAGGCCGGCATATCGCCGATAGAGTGGAAAACCTATGTGGACGAGTGGGGCAACGAGTTTCCTGATGGCGAAAAGTATGAGCTCATCTATCCTGAAATCACGATTTCTGCAGATGCTTATTATGCGCCGGTGGTCGTGAAACGCAACGGTGAGATGGTCACGATTCCTGCCGACAGGGTAGCGGATGAAATCGGGGTGAAGCTGGAATCCACCATCGGTATCTATGGAACCGGTCTGACGGATGCGATTCCGGAAGAAGAAATCACGAAGCAGTGGGTAAAGGAGAGCGAATATTATAATTCCATCGGGAAGACCGACGCGCTGAACCCCGCTTATTGGGACCAGGCCGGGATGAAATGGACGAGCATGTACAAGAATACCGTGCAGGGCAACGGCACCCAATATGTCCGCCGTTATACTTATGCGCTTTCCCGCGGTCCGCTCATGGATGCTGCCGGTGCCAATGCCATCTGGAACATCACCAATGTGACCCGTTCGGACCGCCGTTACCACTATCTGGACCTGGCAGGTACATACTATGCCAAGACAGCGATGAATGACAAGGAGGTGCAGGCGGAATTTCCGGAGTATATCGACCGGATTGACCCGGAAAAGAAGCATCCGGAGTGGCACACTGACGATGTCGCCCAAAATATCTACAATTATCTGACAGGCAAGAACCAGGATCCGGAAATGTCTGACCAGCAGTTCAAGAATCTGATGATCTGGCACAGAGGACTCGCAGTGCCTGCGGCCCGCAATGTCGGTACGGACAAGTTCAATGAAGGCAGACGTCTGTTTTCCGAATTGCATTGCGACGCATGCCACCGTCCGTCATGGACTACGGGAGAGGACCATATCCAGGACCCTAACCTGATGTTTTCCGATAAAGACATGCCGCGTTATCCGGGGCAGACCATCTGGCCTTACACCGATTTCGTGCAGCACCGCCTTTACATGGAAAATGACATCCGCACAGGCTGGTGCCGTACGACTCCTCTCTGGGGCCGCGGCCTGAGCAAGTTGTGCACCGGTGCCGAGGACCGTCTACATGACTGCCGTGCGAGAAATACTCTGGAGGCCATCATGTGGCATGGCAATGCGAAGAGCGATGCGCGTGCTTCCATCGAGGCCTTCAGAAAACTTACCAAGGAGCAGCGTGATGCTGTAGTGTTCTTCTGTGAATCTATCTAAAGTGAAGTATTTGAAATACAGCATAGTAGCCCTGGTCATTGTCCTTGTCGGAGTGATGGCCACGGCTACTTGCGTTGAAAATGTGAAGGGAACGCCGTTCGTGGCGGAACACGTCTACGGGACGTGGTGGTTCGTCATGCTCTGGGCAATGCTGTCGGCAACAGGCGCGGCATATATCCTGAAATCCGGGATGCAGAAGCGTCTCCCGGTTTTTCTTCTCCATGTGTCGTTCCTCGTGATTCTGGCAGGTGCATTCACCACGTTTCTGACTTCAGAGCGGGTGAGTGTGCATCTCCGTGAGGGGGAGACTGTTACTGCATTCATGAAAGCGGACGGCACGATGGCTGACCTGGGATTTGTGTTGGCGCTGAAGAACTTCTCCGTGGAATATTATCCGGGGACGGACTCGCCGATGGATTACGTCTCGCAGGTGGAGGCTGATTCCACGCCGCTGGACATATCCATGAACAATATCGGACGGTACCGAGGCTGCAGGTTCACGCAGGCAGGATATGACAATGACATGAAGGGTACCCGACTAGGCGTCCTTTACGATCCGTGGGGAATAGCATTGACATATACCGGTTATGCGCTGCTGCTGATTTCGATGATTCTCGTCCTCTGTTCCAAGGCTTCGCAGTTGAGGTTCTGGTATCGTAAGTCATTGGGTGGCAATGCGATGAAGCTGGTCGTATTCCTGGCCTTCCTGTGCGCTCCGTTGTCCGCAGGCGCGACGCCACGCCCCGTTGACGACGATGTCGCCGACGCATTCGGGAACATTGCCGTTCTTTACGGCGGCCGCGTGTGCCCGGTCAGTACAGTGGCCAATGCTTTCGTCACCAAGCTCTCCGGCAAGGCCGGGTGGAACGGATACGGTTCAATGCAGATCTTCGCCGGCTGGACTTTCCGGCCATCGGACTGGGAGCGGGAACCGATGATTCTCATCAAGGACAAGGTTGCACGCAAAGTTCTGGGCATCAACGGCAAATGGGCTTCGTACGATGACTTCTGGAACAGTCGACATCCCTACTGCATCGGCTCCTATTGTCCGAGACATTCGGATCTCCGCAGGCGTTTCATAAGTTGGTCCAGAATAGCCCATATATACGCCTTCTTTAAGATCCAAACCTAGTTTTTCTGCTGCTGCTTTTGCTGTTGCTTGATAGTCAGGCGTATAAGCTTGACTCATATCTGGAAATCTAGGGCCCATTGCATCTTCATTCGGACCGATCAAAGGATTTTCACCAGTAAAATTGATATGATCGGTAATCAGCATCAAATCTCCTGGTACAAATGATTCGTTGACACCACCACATGCATTAGTCACAATGACTGAATGGGCCCCTAGCCCGGCCATCACACGTACTGGATAGGTCACTGTTTGCATGGAATGACCTTCATAGTAGTGGAATCTCCCTTGCATGGCTAACACTTTCTTGCCTGCCAGAGACCCATAAACTAGCTTTCCTGCATGCCCAACTACTGTCGAAACAGGAAAGAACGGGATCTCATCATAAGAAATCATTACAGCATCTTCGATTTCATCTGCTAATTCACCTAATCCTGAACCTAGAATCAAACCAAAATCAATTTCTTTTACTCCTTTATCAAGGATAAACTGGGTCGTTTCTTGTAACATCTCGCTTAACTTGGTCATTTGCTTTCTCCTATTTAAAAAGATTATTTTAATAATTTCAAGAAGCTTTCGCCATTTTCAGTCGAAGAAACACTAAAGTTCTCAGCAATCGTTGCAGAGATATCGGAATAATATCCTTGAGGCAACGCCCCTTGTTCTTTCATTTTTTTACTGTAAACCAATAACGGTACATATTCTCGCGTATGATCGGTACCAGTAAACGTCGGATCGTTTCCGTGATCGGCTGTAATCATTAGCAAGTCGTCTTCTTCCATCGCTTCAAGCAATTCTGGAATTCGTAAGTCAAATTCTTCAATCGCATGCGCATAGCCGACTACATCCCGACGATGACCGTATAATGCATCAAAATCTACTAAATTGGTAAAGCTGATACCTGTAAACTCTTTTTTCATAACGTTCAGCAACTGGTCGACGCCATCCATATTACTTTTCGTGCGGACAGATTCAGTGATTCCTTGTCCATTGAAAATATCGTTGATCTTTCCAACAGCAATCACGTCCTTTCCTGCTTCTTTCAAAGAATCAAGGACTGTGTGTCCGAATGGATTCAACGCATAATCATGGCGATTGCTTGTTCGTGTGAAGTCTCCTGGTTCTCCCACATATGGACGTGCAATGATTCGACCGATCATGTACGGGTCATCTTTTGTTATATCACGAACGAATTGGCAAATCCGGTATAGTTCTTCTAAAGGAATGATTTCTTCATGTGCCGCGATCTGAAGGACAGGATCGGCAGAAGTATATACAATTAAATCGCCTGTTTTCATTTGGTGTTCACCGTAATCGTCAATAACAGCTGTTCCGCTATAAGGTTTGTTACATACGACTTTACGGCCAGAAAATTCTTCGATTTGTTTGATCAGATCATCAGGGAATCCGTTCGGAAACACACGAAACGGCGTCTTGATATTCAATCCCATGATTTCCCAGTGGCCTGTCATCGTATCTTTCCCTACAGAAACTTCTTCTAATTTCGTCGCATAGCCTTGATGATCTTTCACTGATTCCACACCTTCAAGAGGACGGATTGTTCCTAAACCAAGCTGCTCTAAATGTGGAACGTTCAATCCTGCTTCTTTCGCAATGTGTCCTAATGTATCAGAACCAATATCACCGAACTTATCGGCATCTGGTGCTTCTCCAATTCCTACTGAATCCATGACGATCAGATGTACGCGTTTAAACATGATTATTCCTTCTTTCTTTTTATTTTTATTGCCTTTAAAACAAAAAGGGCGAGACGAAAAACACTTCCCGTAACCCACCCTTTCTATTCGCTAAAAGATTATTTTGATTTGATATAGTTCTTCCCGTTTGCTTTTGGACCAGAAGCTTTCCCTAAGAAAACAACCAGCACAATGATTGTCAGCAAATATGGAGCAATTTGCAGCAATACTGGCGGAATCGAAGAAATAACTGGTAATTGTGCGCCAATGATACTCAAGCTTTGAGCAAAACCAAAGAACAATGAGGCACCCATTGCCCCTAAAGGATTCCACTTACCAAAGATCATAGCAGCCATGGAGATGAACCCTTGTCCAACGATCGTACCAGCTGAAAAGTTACCGGAAATCGACTGAGCAAAAACAGCACCGCCCATACCTCCTAACAAGCCAGAAATCAGTACGCCTGAATAACGCATAGCATATACATTGATACCTAATGTGTCGGCAGCTTGAGGATTTTCACCAACTGAACGGAGGCGCAAGCCGAATTTCGTCTTGAAGATGATCACCCAAGCTAGGACAGCAATCAAAATAGCACAATAAGCAGGTAAGAATGTATTTTTAAAGAAAATTGGTCCAATGACCGGAATATCTGCTAATCCTGGGAAAGAAAAATACCCCAGATTCTGCGTGATGTTATCAGTTTGACCTTTACCATACCATGCTTTGATCAAGAAAACACCTAAAGCAGGTGCCATCAGATTAATTACTGTCCCGCTGATAATATGGTCAGCACGCAAACTGACTGTTGCTACTGCGTGAATCAGAGAAAATAGGATACCTACGACGCCACCCACTAAAATAGCGATCCATGGTGTCATAGAACCAAGTGATGGACTCATCGTCAAGTTGAAAACGATGGAACTAAAAGCACCCATGACCATGATTCCCTCTAGCCCTACGTTTACGATCCCGCTTCGTTCAGAAAAAGTTCCGCCTAATGATGTTAAGATCAACGGTGTTGAATAAACCAGTGTAGAAGTAAGGATCAAAGCAATTAATTCGATAGTCGACATTATAGTTCGCCCCCTTCATGGTTTTGATTCGTTGGTTTCGATTCAATTTTCGCAACGATCTCTTCTTGTTTTTTTCCTTGGAAGACTTTAGCCATGACGAAACGAATCAGGAAGTTGATCCCCACAAAGAAGATAATCAAAGCAATCGATACATTGACGATCTCAAACGGAACACCTGCTCCTGTCTGCATGCCAAGTCCACCGATCTTCAAAATACTGAACAAGATTGCTGATAAAAGAATACCGATTGCTGATCCAGAACCAAGCAAGGAGACAGCCATTCCGTCAAATCCAATAGATAGCGAAGTCGTTTGAACAAAGAAGTTTTGATACGTTCCTAATCCTTCAACCACACCGCCAAGCCCTGCCAAAGCGCCAGAAATGACCATCGACAAAACGATCGTACGTTTACTACTCATTCCTGCATACTCAGAAGCAAAAGGATTCAATCCAACAGAACGGATTTCAAATCCTAAAGTCGTTTTCTTCATCAGCAGCCAAACGAAAATAAGCGCGATGATTGCTAAAAACAAACCTGAGTTTACGCGAGAGCCGCCAAAAGCATGTGTTAACCATGGTAACCGCAGTGAGGCATTTTGACTGATCATATTGGAAGAGTCCAAACTTGAGCGATAGCTTTCAGGCATCACTTCATGTAAAGCAAATGTGCTTACGTATAATAAGATATAGTTCATCATGATTGTTACGATCACTTCACTTGTTCCAAAAAATGCTCGAAGTAAACCTGGAACAGCCGCTGCCATCGCACCAGCTAAGGCACCTAAGATCACGCATAACGGAAGCAAAACAACTTTTGGCAGATCTGGAAACGCAAGTGCCACCCAGACACTGACGATCCACCCGCAAAGTGCTTGTCCAGAAAGCCCAATATTGAAAAACCCAGCTGAGTTAGCTACAGAAAAACCTAATGCTGTAAAAATCAACGGCGTTGCTTGCCTTAACGTTTCACCTATCCCTCTTTGCGAACCAAGGGCTGCATCTAGCATAGAAGAATAACCTTGGATGGGCTGAAAACCAAAAGCAGCCATCAATATCGCGCCTAAGATCAATCCTAAAACAACTGAAAGTACAGGCACTAATAAATTACGGAATTTCTCGCTGCGATCATTCATGTGCGCCAGCCCCCTTTTCTAACTCTTTTCGTGCTTCTTCTAAGGTATAGCCCGCCATCAATAGACCTAATTCATTTTCAGATGTTTCTTTCGGATCAACGATACCGACAATTTCTCCTTCATGGATAACAGCAATACGATCCGAAACATTTAAAATTTCTTCTAATTCGAAACTGATCAGTAACACTGCTTTGTATTTGTCCCTTTGTTCGATCAGACGTTTATGAATAAATTCGATCGCACCTACATCCAGTCCACGAGTTGGATTTGCAACAATCAACAGATCAGGATCTCGGTCGACTTCACGAGCGATAATTGCTTTTTGCTGATTTCCGCCTGATAAAGCTTTTGCGGGAACAAGTTCATTCGTTGTTCGAACATCATATTCTTCGATCAATTCTCTGGCATGTTCATTCATTACTGAATAATTCAGCATGCCGTTTTTACTGTAAGGTTTTTGATGATACGTTTGCAGGGCAATGTTTTCAGACAATGTCATATCTAGGACTAACCCGTATTTATGACGGTCTTCTGGCACATGTCCTACACCATGTTCAGTGATTTTTCGGGGTTTTTTATTAGTGATGTCTTCCCCTTTTAGCTTGATATGTCCGCTTTCTGCCTTTCGCAAACCAGTCAAAGCTTGGATCAACTCCGACTGCCCGTTTCCATCGATTCCAGCGATACCAAGTACTTCGCCAGCACGAACCTCTAAGTTCAAGTTTTTCACGGCTTCTAATCCACGATTTTCTTTCACCACTAGATTTTCAATAGACAAAACGACTTCTTGAGGCTTCGCTTCTTTTTTCATCGTTTTGAATGAAACCGTTCTTCCAACCATCATATCGGCTAATTGTTGTGAGGTTACGTCTTTAACGTTGACTGTACCGATTCCTTTTCCACGGCGGATAACTGTACAGCGGTCAGCTACTGCTTTGATTTCATCTAACTTATGCGTAATCAAAATGATTGACTTGCCTTCTTTGACTAATTCCTTCATGATCACGATTAATTCATCAATTTCTTGAGGGGTCAATACAGCTGTCGGCTCATCAAAAATCAGTACATCTGCTCCTCGGTAAAGTGTTTTTAAAATTTCTACCCGTTGTTCCATCCCAACTGAAATATCACGAACGTAAGCATCTGGGTTGACTGACAATCCATACTGTTCAGAAACTTTTTGGATCTCTTTTCGTGCTTTTTTATGGTCAAGCATCCCTGCGCGACTAGGCTCGCTTCCCAACACGATGTTTTCTGTTACAGTAAAGGCATCAACAAGCATAAAGTGCTGATGGACCATCCCAATCCCTAATTGGTTGGCTTTGGTCGGACTTGTGATCTTTACTTCTTTCCCACGCATCAAAATTTTCCCTGATGTCGGCTCTAATAATCCGGAAAGCACGTTCATCAATGTAGATTTGCCAGCACCGTTTTCTCCAAGCAACGCATGAATCTCTCCTGACTTTACTTGTAAATTGATGTTGTCATTTGCCTTGAATGTTCCAAATTCTTTGGTAATATTCTGCATTTCTATGACAATATTTTCTTGAACCACCTTTTTTTCACATCCTAACGATTTCTATCTAGGGCAACGATTGACTAAGATTCACGCTTAGTGAGCGTTCTTCTTTTGAAACAAACATTACTTCAGGGAGTTGTTCCCTTATCCAAACTGTCACAAGGCAGCTTGGATAAATGAACAATTCTTGTTCTAATCAAACCATAGCCTTGTCAAACATGTGTCTAACAAGGCTATAGAAATGGTTTTAGTTTTCTTCAGGAGTTTCTGGAACTTTTACGTCACCTGAAATGATTTTTTCTTTTGCTTCATCAACTGCTTTTTTCGCTTCGTCAGAAAGTTGTCCTTCTGTTAGACCAACACCGTCTTCTTTCAATCCATAAACAGTGTGTTCGCCGCCAGGGAATTTACCGTCCGCTGATTTTTGTGCCAAATCTTCTACTACTGTTCCAACTGCTTTCAGTGTAGATGTCAATGTGAAGTTTTTCTTTTCGCCGTTTAATGTGTATTCGCCTTCGTCTGATTGGTCGCGGTCAACACCGATAACCCAAACTTTTTTGTCGCCTGATTCGTTCAATGATTTTGCTTCTTGGAATACACCGTTACCTGTACCGCCTGAAGCGTGGAAGATGATATCTGCGTTTTGTGCATACATACCTTGAGCAATTGAACGTCCTTTATCTGGAGCAGAGAAGTCACCAGCATATTGATTCAATACTTTGATTTCTTTTCCTAATTCTTTCGCACCTGCATCAACACCGGCTTTGAATCCAGCATCAAAACGATCGATTACTTCACCTTTTACGCCGCCGATAAAGCCGACTACGTTTGTTTCAGTCGTATAAGCTGCTGCAACACCTGCAAGATAAGAAGCTTCGTTGTCTTTGAAAGTTGCAGATACAACGTTATCTAATCCATCGATGACATCATCGATAATAACAAAGTTCGTACCTGTATTGTTTGTTGCTTGTTCTTGGATTGCTGGTTTTAGTTTGTAACCAATACCAAAAATCGTTTTGAATCCAGCATTCAATGCTTGGTCAATATTTGGGATGTAATCTGATTCATTTGAAGATTGGAAATATTGGAAGCCATCATTTCCTCGTGAAAGTCCTTGATCTTTCCCCCATTTTTCTAGTCCTTCCCAAGCTGACTGGTTGAATGAACGGTCGTCTACACCACCTGTGTCTGTGATCAATGCTGCAGTTGTTGTGTCTGATGAGCTTTTGCCACCGGATGAATCAGTAGAGCCGTTGTTGCCGCATGCACCTAAAAATAACCCTGCTGCTAGTGCGACAGCACCTAAACCAAATAATTTTGCTTTTTTCATTTCTGTAAAGCCTCCTAAAATAATTGTTTTATTTTTCAACAGTCAGCTGACTGAATGAACATGAGTTATAGATCTTTTTCAGTAAATGCATAAGGCAGCAGTTCACGAACGGTCGTTGCCTTCGTCACACCATTGTCTCCTACTAGCGTAACCGGCATATCAGGGGAACAGAATTCTGCCATTACTTGTCGACATGCACCACAAGGAGAGATAGGATCAGGGGTGTGCCCCGCTACGACTAGATGCGTAAATGTTTTTTCTCCTTCAGATACTGCTTTGAAAAAAGCTGTGCGCTCGGCACAATTCGTTAATCCAAATGATGCATTCTCAATGTTGATGCCTTGATAAATCTTGCCTGATTCCGTTACGAGACAAGCGCCTACCGGAAAATGGGAATAAGGAACATAGGCTTTATCTAACGCTTCAATAGCTGTGTTGATCCATTCTTGTTTGAGTTCTGCCATGAGCTTCTCCTTTGAAAAAATTAATAGCCTTCACCAGTTGAACCAGATACGATTGCTACTCCTGCGCTTGTTCCGATTCTTGTAGCACCAGCTTCGATCATTGCCATTGCTTCTTCTTCGTTATGGATACCGCCGGAAGCTTTGACACCCATTTCTGGTCCTACAGTTTCACGCATCAAACGGACATCCTCTACCTTTGCTCCGCCTGTTGAGAAACCAGTTGATGTTTTGACAAAATCAGCGCCTGCAGCTTTTGCTATTTCGCAAGCTCGGATGATTTCTTCTCTATCTAATAACGATGTTTCAATAATAACTTTGACAAGCGCACGATCTTTTGCTGCTTCAACAACTGCTTCGATATCTTTTTGGACTTGTTGATCATCCTTTGATTTCAAAGCACCGATATTGATGACCATATCGACTTCATCTGCACCGTTATTGATGGCATCTGTTGTTTCAAATGCTTTTGTCTCGAGTGTGTTTGCTCCTAGAGGAAACCCGATTACTGTACATACGGCTACTGGCTCACCTTGTAATTGTTCTTTCGCTAGCGCAACCCATGCTGGATTGATGCAGACAGAGTAAAAATGATATTTTTTCGCTTCTTCGATAATTTGCATCACAGCTTCTTTAGATGCGTCTGCTTTCAAAATAGTATGGTCGATCATTCGGTTTAGTTCCATTTCTTTTCCCCTTTTCTTTAAAACGGTAAAGTCCGCTTTTTTCCTTTATTCTGTGATGATGTCATGAATCAACGTTGGTTTCATTGCCGATTCACCAATTTCAATATTTTTATATAATAATTCAATGACAGAAGTGATTTCTTCGTCGTTACTATAGATCGTCAATAGTGACTCACCTTTTGTCACAGTGTCACCAATTTTTTTATGCAGTTTCAATCCAACAGCGTGATCAATATCTTCTTCTTTGGTTTTACGCCCAGCACCTAGCATCATTGCAGCAATTCCTAATTCATTTGCCACGATTTTTGACACAACTCCGCTTTGTTTAGCAGGAAGCTCCATTGTGTAGCGTGCAGTCAAAATTCGTTCTGGATGTTCCACGATCGCTGGGTCTCCCCCTTGATTTTGGATCATTTCTTTGAATTTTGCTAACGCTTTACCTGATTCCAGAGCTTCTTGAAGCAACGTTCTTGCTTCATCGGTTGTCTTAGCTTTGCCAGCAAGAACAACCATTTGGCTTCCTAAGGCGTAGCACATTTCTACTAGATCTTCTGGACCATTTCCTTGTAATGTTTCGATTGCCTCGACAACTTCTAGACTATTTCCGATAGCTTCGCCAAGAGGTTCTGACATATCTGAGATAACCGCCACTGTTTCTCGGTTAGCCAGTTTCCCAATGCTCGTCATGGTCTTTGCCAGACGTCTTGCATCTTCGATGTTCTTCATGAAAGCACCGTCTCCAGTGGTCACATCCAAAACGATTGCATCTGCTCCTGCCGCGATTTTTTTACTCATAATCGAACTGGCAATCAGCGGAAGAGAATCAACGGTCGCTGTGACGTCACGCAAGGCATACAATTTTTTGTCCGCCGGTGCCAAGTTTCCTGATTGACCAATTACCGCTACTTTACTTTCATTAACAATGCGTACAAATTCTTCATCCGAAAGCTCGATCTGAAATCCGGGAATTGCTTCTAGCTTGTCTAGTGTACCACCTGTGTAACCTAGACCGCGTCCAGACATTTTAGCCACTGTCACTCCGACACTAGCTACTAGGGGGGCTAAAATCAATGTGGTCGTGTCACCAACGCCACCTGTCGAATGCTTATCTACCTTTATTCCTTCAAGAGAACTCAAATCGATGACATCACCAGAATTAGCAATCGCCAATGTTAAGTTCGTGATTTCTTCATTTGTCATGTCTTGATAAAAAATTGCCATCAATAATGCACTGACTTGATAATCTGGAATCTTTCCATTCGTATAGTTTGTGACGATGTACTCGATTTCCTCTTTCGACAGCTCGTTTCCATCCCTCTTTTTTTCAATCAGATCCACCATTCGCATTGCCTGATCCTCCTTGTCTTCATTCGGTATTATACATTATTTTTAGGAAAGGTAAACCACTTTAGTAAACTGGTTTACTAAAAATAAAAAAAGCACTAACTCGCCTTTGTAAATGCTTACATAAGCAATATACCGCCGAGTTAGCCCTTTGTCAATACTTTTACGCTCTCACGAATAATTAATTTTGTTTCGAACACTTTGTTCGGAACTTTTCTTTGAGGAAATTCGATCGTATCAATCAGGAAACGTGCAGCATAAAATCCAATATCAAAACTTGGTTGCTGCACTGTCGTCAATTGCGGAATCATGTATTCTGACAGCTTTAATCCATCGAATCCTATGACTGAGATATCTTCTGGGATTTTTTTGCCCAATTCATCGATCGCCTGATAGCATCCGATCGCCATGGCATCATTCCCGCAAAAAATAGCCGTGATATCTTTATGTTTGAGTAATTTTTTTGATGCAGTATATCCACCTTGAACAGTCAACTCTCCATGTTCAACAAATTTCCCATTAAAAGGCAGGCCATGATCTTTCAGCGCATGACGATATCCGTTGAAACGTTCTTCTAATTGATAGTATCCAGTGGTTTCCTTCAGCATGCCGATCTTCGTATGGCCACTTTCAATAAACAGCGAAACAGCTTGATAGGCGCCCTCATATTCCTTTACGATAAGCCGTCCGTTATCCCGACGATTCAATCCGCGATCGATTAAAATGATTGGCATTTTTTGATAAAATCCGCTGTCTAATGCGTATTTCTCAGGTAAAATATTTGGTGTGGCCAGCAAGATTCCGTCCACTGAGCGGTGGGAAAGCTCTTGTAAATACTTGATCTCATTTTCTTGGCTATGACGAGAATTGCATAACATGATCACATAGCCCAAAGGATTCAAATAGCTCTCTACACCTTCGATCAGTTTGGAGAAGAAGAAATCAGTGACATCAGGGACGATCATTCCGATGGTCTTTGAATGTCGATTGATCACATTTGAAGCGAAATAATCGGGCTTATAATGATGTTCATTCACGATCGACAACACTTTTTTCCTTGTCTTATCACTAAATCTGCTTCCTTTGTTATTCAAAATCTGTGAGACAGTTGTTACTGATACGCCTGCCATTTCTGCGATATCTCTGATGGTCAGCTTCACCCTAGTGGCTCCCTTCTATCTAAATTCCCTATCAGTGTACCAAACCCCCCAAGAAAAGAATAGAGAAAAAAGGAAAGTATGTTTTTTGATAAAAATCTCCTTTATCTACCAACTTGGCAGCCTTCTATACAAGTTCTGTATCTTATTTATTTTATCGTAAAAAAACATGATTCTGATTCTGCTACTTCTTTTTTAAGAAAAGATAGTTCCTTGATTAAAAAAGTCATCAATAAAAAAGAACTGATGCGTACCATATATGTAATATGTACGCCCAGTTCCACTCTTTCGTCGCTCCACTATTTTTCAGCTAGTTATTCTTTCACACTTTTGATGATATAATATCCTTTATCTTTTGTGACGATTTCTGCATTGCCAAATGTTTCTTCCATTTTCTTTTGCGCACTCGGCGCTCCTTGTTTCTTCTGGATCACAATTGTCAGTGTACCGCCCTGCTTCAATCGAGGATATGCGCCTGTCAAGATTTCATGTACGACTTTTTTTCCAGCACGGATTGGCGGATTGCTGACGATAGCTGCATAGGTTTCTTCATGAAGTACTTCATAGATATTCGATTGATGGATATCAACATGTTCGATTTGGTTACGCTTTGCGTTTCCTTGCGCTAGACTTACCGCTCGTTCATTAATGTCGACCATTTCAACAAACCGTTGTGTCGCAAATGCCAAAGCTAGCCCAATCGGTCCATACCCGCATCCCACATCTAAGATCTTTCCTTCATCAGGTAACTCTTCCCAATCAAAAGCATCAATCAGGACACG